>Ga0307928_10003576_pt1 | contig 11855 bp, 18 predicted proteins | sample AceLakmetagen232_FD_201815 | JGI IMG/M metagenome (GOLD analysis project Ga0307928, IMG submission 201815) | Saline water microbial communities from Ace Lake, Antarctica - #232 | ecosystem: Environmental > Aquatic > Non-marine Saline and Alkaline > Saline | place: Antarctica: Ace Lake...
CAGTAGTACTTCCACAGGAAATGCACTCATTTCCTCTGGAGATGGGCATTGGTTGAGAGGTCTACGTTGTGCACTTACCTAACCTTAGTGCACAGTCCGACGTTCGAGTAGGGGGGGGATTTAGGGGGGGGTCATCGCCCAGAGATTTTTTATTATTATTGGTCATTATTGGTCATCGTCCAGAAACTTTTTATATTAGGTTCATGTTGTAATATCGATGAAGCGGCACTACGGGCGTAAAGTTTACAAAGAATGGCGTGACCAGATATATGACCATGACGGTGGAACGTGTGCCATTACCGGCTGCGACAAGACTGCTTACCTCAACGCTCACCACATAATCCCGAGCAGTTTCAGTAAGTACGAGTTCGACCCATTGAATGGTATAATGTTATGCCCGTTGCACCACACTCTGGGAAAATGGAGTGCTCACAAGAATCCTTTATGGTTCACTCACTGGTTACACATCCACCACTTTGACTTGTGGGAATTAGCAATGACGAGATTAGAGGAGATGAAGGCTAATGAAGTATGACCAATCCCAGAGGATAGTAGTATGAAATACGACCCATGGCAAATAAAGATACTCGATGCGAAAGGCGACATTTTAGCCAACACAGGCAGGCAAGTAGGCAAGACCACTATCTTCTCTCACAAAATCGCTCGTTATATGCTCAACAATCCAAAGCACCAAGTTATTGTCGTGAGTTTAACGGAAGACCAAGCCCAGCTTATAATAGTGATGATTCTGGACTATTTGGAGCGAAACCACAAGAATTTAGTCCAAAAGGGCAAAAACAAGCCTACGAAGTCAAGAATTTGGATAAAGAACGGCGCTCACGTAATTAGTAGACCAGTCGGAAACACTGGCGACGCGGTTAGGGGCTTCACCGGCGACGTTTTGTACATTGACGAAGCTAGCGGAATGCCAGAATTAATGTGGAAGGCTGCCATGCCTGTCTTGATGACAACCGGCGGCCAAATCTGGATGAGTAGCACTCCGAGGGGAAAATACATTAACAACAGCACAGAGAAAAACTTCTTCTTCAAGAACTGGGAAAACTTTGAAGACAGGTGGCAAGTGTTCAACATTAACAGTGAGCAAGTCATTAATAATAGAACGGTTGATGACGAATGGACACAGGCAAAGAAGGACAAAGCCATCAAATTCTTAGCTAACCAGAAAGCTATTCTTAGCGAAATGGAATACAACCAAGAATATTTGGGCATGTTCTTGGACGACATGCGTCAATGGTTCTCTGACGACTTGATTACAAACTGCATGACAGAGGAAAGACCTGAAAAAATAGTTAATGGGAAAGAATATTATCTTGGCGTAGATGTTGCTCGAATGGGCGAGGATGAGTCAACTTTCCAGATTCTCGAGTTAAGGGGAGACCATATGTACCAAGTAGAATCTGAAATCACAAAAAAAACACTCTTGCCCCAAACCTTCGAGCACATAAAGGAGCTTCATCGCCTTTATGACTTTTCTCGCATCTTCATAGATTCTGGAGGTATAGGGGCGGGAGTATTTGATTGGTTAATAACAGACGACGAAACAAAGAGAATAACTATAGCGATAGACAATTCTAAACAAATACTTAACAACGACGGAAAGGGAAGAAAGCTCCAGAAGCAAGTAAAGTATAGCCATTGGAAAATGTTAATGGAGACTGGCAAGGTTCACTTATTGAAAGATAAAAAAATATTTATGAGTTATAAGAGCGTACAATATGCTTATACAAATGACAGTTTGGGGACTAGACACTTGAAAATATTCGGAAATTATACACATATAGTTGAAGGGGACACGAACGCGGGACAAGGAACGAAATACAAACATTTAAATCTTATTGTCCGTTCTATACAAGTATGAAAAAGTACAAGGTTAAAGAGGTAGAGTACGAACTGGAAGACAAAGATTTTTTATTAATTACTGCTATTGATAATCTAGCGACAGAAATTCAAAAAGCGAGGATTGGTAATTAATGGTAGACGCTGGAACATTGGCAACGACTGCTCAAGTCTTACTAGCGATTGGTGAGAACGCGAGCGCCACACAAATCCTTGAAGCCAACACTAACATCTGGATACTTCAAGCGGAAGCCTTAATATTCTTAGAGACCGACCGTGACTATGTGACAGACTACGCTTCACTCGCCGCGAACGTGAAACAATCTTTAGCTCTTTGCGCGTCAAGTAAAGCCGCTTTCTTGGCAGTGAACCAGAACCAAAACCAATGGCAACTAGCAACGAGTCAGTCGAAACTTAACGTGTTAGACATTGCTTATCGTGAAACACTTGACAGAATTAAGGCGGTGGATTTATAATGCCGCTCCAACCAAAACTCACAAGATTTTCAACGGCCAGCCCCACGCTGGTAAACTTTGATTCTGTCGACGTTGCCAACGGCACAGGTTACGAGACATACTACTTAATAGAGAGCGAGGACGCTAGCGGAAAAGATTACCACTTAACCCCGGACAAGGACTATTCTAACACGATAAACATCGGCGCTACAAACGCGACTTCCGATTTAGACTACGACTTAACGGCTTTCGTTATCCCTAGAACGGTGAACGGGACGGTATTAATCTCAATCCCGGTTGTGTCGGACGGTTCAGCTACGTTCACGTTCATATCAGAACTTTACAGGTGGGACGGCGCGACAGAGACACAAATTGGGAGCACTGTAACTTTCGTGCCAACCGTGACAACTACACCTAGGATGTTGTATATGAGGATGGATATTGACAACGAACTAATCCCAGCTGGAGACAGTTTAAGGTTTAGACTTTCGATGACTTCACCGGGCGCTGGGACAGTCCAGTACGGTCAAGACCCAGCCGGTCGAACCAGCGCTACACTTTCAGTCACGACCACATCTAAAATAAGCGTACCTTACAAACTCGACTTATAATGGCGACCTTAAACTTATCCAACGCGACCACCACCGACTTCACGAACCAAGTCTCGGACTTCGTCATGGAATCTAAGGCTCTAGACACAGAAAACGCGGACGGTGAGACGGTTCATTACTTTGAGGAAGCGGACACGAACTTAGGCTATTACACTAACGACCCGATTGTGAACTCCGCGGCTAACGGGATGGCGACGTGGTCTTTCGGTCGTGGCGTTGAGTATGAAGACCCCACAACCAAGGCAGAGTTCGAACATTTCTCTGGGCGAGGCAACGACACTTTCCAGTCATTAATGTGGAACCACGAAGTAATCAAGTTGGTAATAGGCGACGCTTTCATGGAAATAGTACGTTCAGACAAAGGCGACGTAATCTTAAATTTGGTGCCTATAAGCCCGGAGAGGGTAAAAATAATTTCAAAGGACGGAAGAATATTAAGGTACGGTGTGTACCAAGGTTCGACCGGTACATGGGAAACGATAGACATCGAGAATATGTACCACACCAGTAACAAGAGGATAGGCGACCAAGTTCATGGCACTTCACAGATTGACGCTATCAGAAAAACAATCGACGCCAGGCAAGAGGCCGAAGCCGACGAAAGAATAATCAAACACCGTGACAAGGCTTTGGGAGTGGTATACTACAAAACAAATAACGAGGGCAAGATTGCTTACGCTAACACCCAAATCGAGAAAGCTGTCAAGAACGGCGAAATGGTCGGTCTTCCGGAGGACACCGCCAAGATTGAACCTTACCCAAGCAAGTCAAGCGAGGACAGACAGAACTGGATTTCTAGCCGAGAAAACTTCGCCTTCGCGACTTTCGGGATCCCTAGAAACATGATTACAAGCGACGGCACTAGCGAGGTCGGAGGAATCAACGGCCATTTAATATTCGAACAAACGTACGGTAAGGAGCAGTCCGACGAGGAAGCGAGCATTTGGAACCAGATGGCTAGAAAGGTTAAGTTCAACAGGCCTCCAAGTTTAGCACCAAAGACTCAAGACAACCAATCGGCCAACACCGGCCAAACTAACATCCAGCCTTCGGAGGTAGAGCCTAGCTTGAACAGATAATGGCACCAACCGACATTTTTTTTGGAGCTCCGGGCCCAGAAGCAGCAAAGCAGAGAAGCCTAGACGAGAAAAGATTAAATTGTGAACGACAGGGCGGAAGATGGGACGGTGAAAGGTGTATTATTGGGACTCCCGCGGCAAAGAAGGCACCAGAGCTAGACCCAAAACAAGAGGAGCTTATTCAAGAATTTAAAGCTGGCGGAAGACCAACAGATATTCCTACCGGACAACCGTTAACAAGAGAACAAAGTGAAAGGCTGGAAAATGCTAGCGAGTTCGAAGCTTCCAAGCTTGGCGGAATTTCGGCTCAACAGGGTATACTAATCAAAGAGCAACAAGCTCAACAAGCGGCGGCCGGTCAAGACTTAGCGGCCGGTGTTGGCCAGTTCGGCGAGTTAGGAATTTCTCCTACTGGTCTGGACGTTGGCGAAGCAGCAACAACAGGGATAGTTTCATCAATACCAAAAGCTCTAGGGTATGCCGTGACGGGCGCGGGTATAGGGTTCGCTGGCGGGTCAGTAGCCGGGCCGGTGAGCGCGGGAGGTGGAGCTGCTATTGGTGCGGTGACCGGGTTCGTGACAGGAATTTCTAGCGGAATGATTAGCAACTTTAAATCACAAAGGACTGACACGACCACGTCCCAGCAAAGGGTACTCGACGAAGGAAAACAAACCATGAACGACTGGGTAACATTGGCGGCCAACGACCCAGCCAACAGGGCGAGGTACTTAACTGAATATAATAAAGTGGCGGCACAGATTGACCAAGCGTACCGGCAGATGAAACTCGACACTTCGAGGGACGTCGCCAAGTTTGAGACAGCATTACCGAATCTGGCAGAGTTCGAAGCATTCTACGCAGCCGGTGGAGAACGTGATTTTCTTAACCAAGACATGAGGACGTCGTTAATTAACCCTCAACCTTCAGAGTACGCTTTCTTAGAACTAGCGAACAGGCGGGCATAATGATAGAAGACTACCTCCTCCAGTACGGTGTTTTGGGGTTATGGACTGCCTCTCTCATTACCGAGAAGTTATTGTTTCAAAAGAAACTCATTAATAGCTTAGACGAGTTACGCGTCGCAATATCGAAAAGAATATAAAGTACTTGTGTCACTTAAACTTATGACCGATGAACAAACAGACAAGACTGACACACAAGGAAAAGAGGATAATCCTATATCTCCGGAAACTGAAACGAAAGATTCTTTGTATAATAAGACTACTTCGCTCATTGAAAGGCAAGAAGCGGCCAACAAGAAAACGGAAGAGTTGATTAAAAAGCAAGAAGTCGCTACATCGAATCAGAGATTATCCGGAATATCCGGCGGTAATGTAGAAGTCAAGAAAAAGACACAAGACGACCTCGATGAAGAACAAGCAAAGGAGTTTATGCAAGATGATGAATAAAAAAATTAAGAAGATGATGATCAAGCAGACTACCGAAGTCTTGAAACAATGCGAAGCAGACAAGAAGAGGCTACTGGGTCACATTGAAAAGATTAATATCGACATTCTAACAGCGAACTTAATCCTTAAAGGATTGAAAGATGAGTGATTTAGAGTTAAGGCTTTGGTTCATTCTTGGCGGACTTCTAATTCTCGGCATTAAATACTGGCAATATAGGAGCTGGAGATAATGCACTTACAACTCTACGTCCGAGGAATCAACACGCAAGTTAAACTCTGGAAAATCTTCGCCCAGTCACAATTTTTTAAATGGACAAGGAAGGACACAGAGAGCGGTGAAAACTTCGACGTATTGTACCAGATGGCTTTAAGGCCTTCCGTTCTCGGGACTTGGGAACTAATATTTCCAGAAGATTGTTTAGCCACAGTTTTGAGTATGCTTGGGGTGAACGATAACAGCACAGGAATTTATGGCAACGTATCAATGAAAGGAATGAGAATGGCGGTACTCCGTAAAATGTGCGGAGTCAAAAAGATTCCTAAGAAAATTCTTAAAGAGGCGAGAGAGATTCAACCCCTCATGTTAATGGACAATAGCAAGCGTGGACTCTACCACCTCCAAGTCAACGGCGTCGCGATACACCCCATCGGGATTAGAAAGGACTCTTTCGGCGAAATGTATGACCCTAAAGCAGAAAAAACGTACTACCAAGAATTACTCTAAGAATCGTAACATTTAAATAGTTATTCGGTTAACCGAACAGTATGACAGTAACAGCAGCAGTAAACGCGGTAAGGGTTGTAGAGGCTTATGGCACAAACCAAGACGGTCAACAAAGACGATTCACTGTAGCGGCTGGAACAGATATTCCTAAAGGTTCTTTATTAAAATTCGCAGACCCGAGAACGGCTTCACAGTCCGCTGGTACTGGTGACTTAATCGCTGGTGTTTCGGCAATGGATAAGGAAGGCGACGACCCAAGCACGGAAATCTCTGTTTACACGAACGGTATTTTTGAGTTCACGGCTAGCGGTTCTATCACCGCAGGCGACAACGTGAAGAGCGCGGTGGACATTACGACTAACTCCGTTATGACAGCTGGCGACACATCAACAGCAACAAGCACAATTATAGGCTATGCACTTAAAGACCAAACAACCGGTCTAAGAGTACAAGTGAGGATGAACATTTAAAATGGAAAACGTATCAAATTATCATTTACTTTCCGACGCGGAAAAGAAACTAGCAGACATCAAGCTAGGCAGAGCACAACCAGTTTTAACACCACCAAAGGAGGCTAAGAAGTAATGGCATACGACCAACAGACAGGCACAGCAGATTTAAGGACTGAGGTTATCGACAAGGTTATCCGAGACATAGCGAAACCTTCATACAAATTCAAACAAGCGGTAAGAATCGTTAAGACTAACGCTTGGAAACAAACTTTTTTCAGGGCAGCGACAACCGTTTTAACTGGCGCTAGTGGTGCTAGTGTTGAAGGAATCCCGAGAGGCGCAGCTTTCCCAAGAGCAACACCAACAAGTGAAGAGGTTAATTCTTACATAGTAAAATACGGTCTTGAAGACTTCATAACTTACGAGGACGTAATGAGCTCCGAGATTGACCAAGTAAAACAAATCATCTTCAAGCTAACACAAGCCACAGTCTCCGCGGTGGACGGTAAGATTTGGGACACACTTACAGAGAGTCGAATAGTTGACAAAATTCAATCAATCACAATCGCAGCAGCGAACTTCTGGGAAGGGTCAAGCGCTTCCATCATTGACAACTTAATGAACGCTAAACAATTAATTGGAGAAGCAAACTACGACACATCAAGGCTAATGGCTTTCGTTTCAGAGAAAGATCATCGTAGTATCGTTAATTACCTCGCAGAGAAAGGGGGACAGTTCCCGAGCGTGGGTGAGGATATGGCTAAGAACGGGAAAGCCGGTAAATTAGCCGGAATCCAGTTGGTAGTTTCTAACAATGTGACGGCATCTTATGCTCTTGTGGTAGTTCCGAAGGTAGTCGGGGCATGGAGGGAGAGTGTTTCACTACGTTCGGACTTAGAGAAGGACGCTTTCAAAGGTACAAGAATAAGAGTGGTCGAGATGGGAGTAGCCCAGTTGACAGACCCGAGCGCTGCAGTCTTACTTATCGGGACTCAAGAATAATTTTAAATAGTTCGCTTAATATCATTTCTTTATGGTTACAATGAGGTTACTTTGATGGGCGGCTGGACAGGGATCGGCAAAGACAGAATCCATTATAAAGGGCAGATCGAGCAAGAGGAACTAACGCCCAACAAGCAAAATGACTTAATCACTAAAAAGTATGCTGACGACAACGACGCTTTAAAGCTCGACATTGACGGCGGGAACGCTAACCAAGAAGTAGACATTGGAAGTGAGGATTTTACAACAACAGGAGATATAAGTTGTAGTGATTTGGACGTAACTGGTTTAACTTCTGGAAGTGTTTTATTTTCTGATGGAACTTCTGTAACTCAAGATAATTCTCATTTGTTTTGGGACACGGTTAATAAGAGATTGGGGATAGGGACTGATACTCCATCTGATAAATTACATGTTTTTGGTAATGCCATGACTATTGAAAGTGCTTCTGCTTATGGTGCACCTGCTATTAAATTAATTAATTCCAATAGTCCTGCTACATGGAGTTTAGAAAGTTATGGAAGTGGAGTAGGTGCATTTGATGGAGCTTTTATCATAAGAGATACTGCAACTTCAATAAGATTTCTAATAGAAAAGACAGGGGGTAATATTTGGGTTCCAGCAGATAATCAAAAACTAATGTTTGGTGCTGGAAAGGACGCAACTATGTATTTTAATTCTAACGATTTCATAATTAATTCAGAAGATGTAACAGCAAATGATGAAGTACATTTTACTAATTTTGATGCTTATAAGTTTGATAATAATGTGTATGTTAATGGTGGAAGATTACAAGTAACAGGAAACACAGTACCAGTTGGAGGAACAGGTATAGAAATAGGACACGATGGAACTGATGGGCTTATTAGTTCTTTTGATAGAACTAATGCAGCTTATAAGAAATTTAGATTTAATGGTTTATCTATTGATTTTGAGATTGAAGGAGTAGACGCGATGGTTATTGATAATAATTTAGATATTGGAATAGGAACAACAACGCCAGACACCAAGCTCCAAGTGGTGGGCGATTGTAAGTTCGGGGACGATAACACGAACTACTCCACGTTTGAAACAACAGGTTTCATGGAAGCAACAGGCACGGCTAAGGCTTACAAGGACATCAACATCTCTGGCTACTTATTGACAAGACCGTCAAGCGGTGCACCGGACATTGTTAATTTTGTGGACGAGGCTGGAGCAGACACAACAATACCTACCTACGCTTTCGATATCGGGGAGAAAGTTAGCGGCGGGTTCGAGCTTCAACATGATTACGCGGAGGGCACGGACTTAGTTTTTCACACGCACTGGCAAGGGATAGCAGCCCCAAGCGGTACCGACAACGTGCAATGGAGGTTAACTTATATTGTGATGAGGGACGGCGCAACATTGGACGCGGCGGTGACAATAGATTCACCGGATACCACGTTCGACACACAGTACGAGACAGCCCGGACAGACTTCGCGGCAATAACCGGCACAAATTTTTTAATCGGTGACCAGTTCATGTTCACTCTTGAGAGGGTCGCTTCGACTGGAGACGCTTACGCCGGTGACGCTTTAATAGCAACAACGGGAATCCATTATCAAGTCAATTCTATAGGCAGTAGAACAATAAGTTCTAAATAGAAACATTTATATACTTAGTTAGTTAGTAGATAACATGACAACATTTGAAGGAGACTTAGTATTAAAAGAGGACACCGTGTTTGATGAAAACATAGAAGTAAATGGCAACATTATATGCGAGGGTGGGACTTGGAACATTAAGGCTTGGAACATTGAGGCTTGGAACATTAAGGCTAGGAACATTGAGGCTTGGGGCATTGAGGCTTGGGGCATTGAGGCTTGGAACATTGAGTTTTATGCTTATTGCATTTCATTTTCTTCATTGAAGTGTAAGTCGTGGAAGGGAATAAGAAAAAATCATATAATTAAATGCCTCGATAAGGAGATTGAAATTTTATGAGAACCTTAAACATGAGGTTCGACGAGCAAGAGTTCCATAAGCTATTGATAGCTAAAGAGAACAGCGGGTTAACGTGGGAACGATTCTTTTTACAAGTAGTGATTAATAGCAGAAAAGGAGGAAAAAATAAACAATGATAATAAAATTTAAAGATTTAAGCACTTCGCTTAAAGTGGGAATCGTTGGAGGCTATTTTTACACAATCGTGTTCGCTTACCTGTTCGTTGTCGGGTTTTTGATTGGTCTAGGCTTTTAACATGGAAGAAATATTAATCAAAGCTTTGGAATCCTTCGAGACAGCGAAAGGGCAAGGACTTAAGGTAACTTTCAACGGGAACAGGAACGCTACAGTCGCGCCGTGGCTTGACGACGCTAAAGGGTACATTAAGTCTGTAGGAGTCGGCGGTTCGGTCGAGGTAGTTCTTCACACAGACGGGAAGTACACCAACATCACAGAAGTCAACATGACAACCGGGAAGAAAGCTACAGCAATCCCAGAAGCAATCAAGAAAACTTTCACTAATGAAGTTAACAGCGTGCTTGCCGAGAGTGGACGTGACGAGATAATTATTGGACAAGTAATCCTTAAAGCTGCGGTAGAATTGGCAGTCAACGAGACTGGGGACATTGACAACATTGGCGAGTATTTGACTAACAACTCTAACGAACTAATAGCAACCTATAAGCATATACTTACAGGACTTCAAGCGATTTAATACTCAAAACTGTATAGGTATTGAGAACTGGCTTAGCTCTCACACTTGCACAAGTAAGAATCTAAGCCTTTCAGAGCCCGTAGTTATGGCATTTCCGCGGGCTCAACACGGGGGAGTACAAAGGTTCCATTTTCACTTATGTACCCTGGAGTATTGTAGGTTCAAATCCTGCCTCCCCCATCGCCCAGTGCTTTCTGGGCTACGGCTTGCAAACAAAAAAGCAAAAGCTCTTCAAGGAAGAATGACAGCCGGAAAGACGGCAACGAGCCTAGAAAAGAGGTTATAAAACCGGGAAACTAACCTACGCCCGGCTAGGCTCACTTATAATCACAATGAAAGTACAAATCGAGGAAAAGCTGACAAAGCATAAGGCTAAGTGCCTGATGTGCAAGAAAGTAATCACCAAAGGAGACAAATCTCTGACAATTAGAGCATTTAAGCTGAAAGTGCATTACATCTGCTTACACTGCATGGAGAATCTGGGAGTTTGACAATGTGTTATAAAGAAAGAGTGTGTGTGGTGTGCGGTAAGAAGTTCTTAATCAACGGGTTAGGGAAAATTGGACAAAAGAGACCAAGAGGGTTAAGGAAATGTAACGCGAGGTGTTGTTCGCCCAAATGTTCAAAGTACAGGGTTAGGCACGCGCATAAGTTCATTAAGAAGTTAATTCTGAACCATGCTCAATAACACCCAAGTATTCAATAATCAATCTACGAGTGCAACCCCACTTCATGCAACACATACATATCAACTTCTCTTTACTGATGTCCTTACCAGTGTCCTTCGCCTCGTTCAATGTGTTTACTATTACGGCAATTCTTTCACGCCTTTTTACATCATGGGCTGTCATAGAGAATATGTGTACTCTCTACTACTTAAAGCTGTCGTCTCTCTCTCTCCATCCTCCAGAGACCAAAGGTGAGAAAACAGAAATAGCTAACTACTAACCCCTAAGCAGTAGTCCCCCAACTAAGCGGTAGCTTCTATTTACTGCGTGCGTGGGCGATTTCCCACCACCACCCCACGTTTATTAACACTAGCCTCCGGCTCAAGGAGAGAGAGCAACGTAGTGGGCAAAACACACAGTATCAACACCCTCATTAACAACCCCTTGGCTTATCAGGTAGATTAGAGGTCACCAAACCAGTCGTTAATGAAGAGGAGTGCAAAGTCCTTATAGAGTTGAAGAGGACGTGGTTAATAAATATACACCAAGTACCAGAAGTACCAAAAGGTACGTAACCAGTGAAAACAACCACACACCTCCAGTACCAAAAGGTACGTACCCAGCTCAGAGACAGGTAAAGCTAAATAGTTCGTTCGCATTAAAATCCCGAGGATTTTAACACACCTCAATAGTAGTATACGTCTCTTCGCTGTCTCTTCACAGCCTCTGTACCCCCTGAAATACGTGAGTACAGCCCTTCTACCCCTTACGTACGCCGTTGTGTGCAGTAGTACTTCCACAGGAAATGCACTCATTTCCTCTGGAGATGGGCATTGGTTGAGAGGTCTACGTTGTGCACTTACCTAACCTTAGTGCACAGTCCGACGTTCGAGTAGGGGGGGGATTTAGGAGA
>Ga0307928_10003577_pt1 | contig 11855 bp, 17 predicted proteins | sample AceLakmetagen232_FD_201815 | JGI IMG/M metagenome (GOLD analysis project Ga0307928, IMG submission 201815) | Saline water microbial communities from Ace Lake, Antarctica - #232 | ecosystem: Environmental > Aquatic > Non-marine Saline and Alkaline > Saline | place: Antarctica: Ace Lake...
CATGTAATCCATTCCGGATATTCTCTCAGAATATGTATGAATTACATTTTTACACCAATCCGGCTTATCACCAATTAGATGGACCACAACAGGAATTTTGCTTTTAAAGTTTTTCTCAATGCTTCTGAGAGCATATTTTAATTCCATACTGTCTTCAGGTCCGGAAATAAATGGAATAACGATGTCAGTTTTTTTTTTCATAATTTCAAATCTTTAGCGGCGCCAATTAATCCGGTGTTGCCTATGTTAATAAATGTTTTATTTATCCAGTTTACTTTCGACACAATAGCAGCCAATTTGTTTACAACCCTGAAATCGGCAGCTCGCATTGCGTCAAATGTTATTTTGTTTTTAAATTTTGAATGAAATGTAAAGCAAGGCATTCCTATGTGCTTTCTAACGAAAGGAGTTACTCCTATATATACTCTTTCTGGTATTATTCTTCCGGTTGGCCACTGCATCTGCCAAACATGTAAAGTATTTTTGTCAAAACGTTCAATATTTTTAGCAATATTCTTCAGGACGTTGTTATCTCGAAAACAATCATCGTCATCAAGAATTAAAATCCATCCAGACTCAACTTCGGAAATTAAGCTATTAAGATGGAGGTTCCAAGGGCAAATATTTATCTCATCTTTTGGGTTTAAATTAACAATAACTGGTATAATGCCTTCGTCTTCCACGTACAAGTCAGTATATTTATCATCAACGCTAACAATTATATTAAAATTCTTATATGTTTGATTTTTCACCGAAAAAATACACTTTTTAAAGTAATTCGGTCTATTCGATGTTCTGATTAATATGTTTATTAATGGATTGATTATCATATTTTTGAATTATATTCTGAAAACGTTTTAACATAAATTTCTCTCCACATTTTTCCTACTACTTCATAAGAATGAAATTCATCAGTAAATTTTTTTGTCTGTTTTGCAATTTCAGTCAAATCACTTTTCAAAATATGTCTAAATTTAGAAGCTACACTCTCAATTGTATTGCCAGGATTAATGACTGGGCAGTTTTTTGTTATTTTGTCATTAGATTGTTTTGCCGCTTGTTCTGAAATATAGCATATTGTCGGTATCCCATATTGCATAGCTTCTAAACTTGAGTTTCCATAAAATCCCGTTTCTGAAATTTGGTCGATAAAAATTGATGCCTTTTTTTTTCTTTCTACGCACTCATCATAAGGAATTCCTTCTATTATGTCCAATTTAAACTTAAATCCTTCATTTTTTAAAATTTCTAAAGCAGGCAAGATAATATTGTTTGTTCCTTTTTTTGACCTTTTTGTCGGAGAATGTAAAATTAACGGCACTTCAGATTTTTTCCATAAAAAAGGTTTAGGAATAGAGTCTATTGCTTGCTGGGTGTATAAGCCTCTGTACTCAGGGTAATTCAAATCTGGTGTTAAAGTTGTCCGCAAAGCTGTTAAAGAAAAATATTCTTTTATAGGAAAAGAACACTTGCAAACTTTAGTAGGAATATCATCTGGATTCCGCCTAAATCCAGACCCACTAACAGTACATATAATCGGTTTATTATGTATTATATTGATTTTACACCAATTTAACGACGGGTATTCATCTCCTTTAAAATGTAAAACATCTGCTTCTTCTATCATTCGTAAACTTAACGCTCTTATTTTGTTTCTTTTAAAAACATTCTTTTCATTTCTTATTACCACATCAGGAGGATGTGATAATCCTGCTTTATTTTTAACTATAAGTTTCGTGTTAAAATTTACATCTAAATTAACAGCTTTTGCAATTTGATATGCACTACCTGCGTAATCATTATTTGACAAAATAACTATTTTCATATTACCTTTCTATTTTTTAAGAATTTAATAATATTCAATGCTTTATTTTTCCAAGTATGGTTATTATTCACAAAATTATACCCGCTTTCTGCAATTCGCAATCTTTCTGTTTCATGTTTTAAATAATAATCAATTTTTTCTTGCATGTCTTTTTTAGAATCAAAAAGCACAAAATGTTTACCCGGACCAAAAACTTTATCAATATTTTTTGTTTTATAACATAAACATAACAATTTATTACCCATAATCTGATACATACGATTACTGTAAGTTCTGCTTGTGTTACAATTATTTATAGCAATCCCTATTTTCGAATTGCAAGCCAGAGAATAATGCTCATGTTTTATGCTTTCCCCCCAATTATTACCACAGAGGAAAAATCTTTTTTTATAACATTTTCTTAAAAAATTGATATATTCTTCTCTTAATTTGCTAAAATAAAAAATACCATTATTGTTTCCGCTGAACGATATGTCGTAATTATTTTTTTCTATAACTGAAATTTTCTTTTTAAAGCCCATTATCAAATAATCAGCATCTGAGTTGGTTCTTTTTTTAATATCCGCGACAGAATCATCGCTAGCCATTAAATAAAGATTAATGTTTTTAGATTTATTGATGATATTTTTTTTAATTGGCACTCTTTCGTCATTAATCCAAAAAATATTATAAGATTTGTTGAATGAATTAAGTGTTTCCCCAGGAAGATAACATCTATTTGTATGCATTAATAAAACGTCTGGTAAAAAATTATTATAAACATCAATAACGCTTTTGTTTGATTCGTTGATAAAAAAATATTCTATTTCTGAAAAATGTTTGTTCAATTCTTCAAAAAAAGACATTAACTCGCGCCTGATATCAACTCTTGTAACATATAGTAATTTCATTTATTTATGTTTTAAGTGACCTTTAAACGTACTACCTTCAATGAGCCTATAATAATGAAACATATACACGCCTTTCATTAAATATACAGGGTAGCCCGCACTCTGGAGTTTTCCTGAAATATAATTATCAACGCCTAGCAACCCTTTAGAAAATTTGTATTTTAACCAAACTTTTTTTTGAACAATCATTAAATGTCCAGAAATTGGTGTCTTTATTTTAATGACCTTACTTTTATATTTCAATTGTAAAGTAGAAGCAATTCTCTTGTGATGAATAATGTCATGGTTAGAGCTTAACATATTTTTATAGCATTGCCCGAGATGTCCAACCCTATTGGTTACACATGTGAACATACCAGCTTCAGGATGAGCTTCAACTATTTTATGAATTTGCGTTCCAAAATCTGGCGTTAAAAACATCGCATCTGCATCAACAAAAGCAGCGTAATCCTTATTTTTTGGCAAAAGCGACATGTAATAATTATACGCTCCTCCTAAATTTCGACATAAAGAGTACGGAGTGAAATAATGAATATGCATAGCACAAATTTGCAATTGCAAATTGGCACTTTAAAGGACAAAAAAAAGCCTTACGAAAAAGTAAGGCTTGAAACACAACAAATGAAAACAAAAAAAATCTAAGAAACTGAACCCGAACCAGAACCAAGGTCAATTGCTCCTGTGTAACGTGCAACTACTGGTCCTTTGTTTGTTGATTTAAAAACTAAATGACAGGCAGCTTTTTCAGCATCATCTGTGCATTCAGGCGATAATTGCAATGGAGCACATTTTGAACCGAATAATAATTTTTTATCAGTATCATCACAAAATGTTAACACGGCCCCAAGGTTTTCATTAAGATTATTGTTCATAAATTCTGCAATAGCAAGTCCATAATTTGGAAAGTCTCCCTCCAATGTTTGTATCGTAGCTCTGGAATCGGCATCACCTTCAGGTGCTGAACTCCATTTCTGCGTGCAAGGTGTTAAATATAAGCTCATAAAACTATCCGCAGGCGTTATATCGCCGGCAATTAGAACACCTTTACCGTCCCTTGCTGGTATAGTAACGTCGTCCATTCTAAAAACATATAAAATGTGATGTTTCTGCGACATACCCGGCGCGGATGAATCTGGCTTTGCAACGTTAACCATAGAGTAAGCTGTAAAGCTAAGACCTGCCGGCATCGTGATAAATGACGCAGCAAATATCACCGGCACGATAAAATAACTGGCTTCAGGAATTTCTATTGCCGCCGCTATAGCAACTCCTGAAAAAATACTAAACAAAACAGCCGTGAGAATAAAAACAATTTTTTTCATTGTATATAATTTTAATAGTTAATAAAAATTTTAATTAGAAGCAAGATTAGCTTGCAGACGCAGAACCTGAATCATCATCAGGAATATAAGCAAACACAGCTTCTTGCATTGCAAAACCAACTCCTAAACGGAATTCACCGAATACTTTAAGAGTATAATTATCTTTTTGCATGAACACTTTAGTTGTGCCAACTTCATTTTTATGACGCAATCCCACAAAGTTCTCGTTAGGCGTAGCAAAAAAACCTGTTTGACCGCTCATACTTGGAAGGTGCGCTAGTCGATTTTTTGAATAATCAATTGTATCTGAGCCAAAGTTAGGGTCATCACTTTTTGAAGTGGCTTCGCCATATATTTTTTTGTATGCTCGCTTATATTGTTTATAAGTTGTTAATGAACATATAATCGGCATGTCTTTTGTTTGATAAACTTCATCAATTTCATCAACAAAATCATTCATTTTGTCAACAATATTTGAATCCGTGAGTGTTCCTAAATCAATAAAACTGATGTTTGAAGTTCCTGCAGCTTTATAATTTTTTAAAATTGTCATAAAGCCGTTCATTGATTTCTCTGGTGCCTGTCCGGCGTCCCCGTCAGATAGTGTTGACAAGTCAAGTTCATCATAAACACCCGTAGCAATCATTTTATGCTCAATATCCTCTAAAGCGCGTGGCTTTAACAAATTATTGAGAATATATAAAGTTACAGGATGCTTGTCAAGGTCTTTACTTTCGTCGTACATGCCAAATATCCAATCCTCAACATCAGCTGGCTTAATTGGTAAGTTCACTTTCATTCGGTACAACGGTATTTCAATTGCAGTGAATGTTGTTTTGCCTGCAGGTGTCCATGAATCCGAAAATTGCTGAACTACAGACGTGATAAGTGCCTTTGTTGCCTTCCATGAATTAATTGCTCGCTTCCATGTCAGCATCTTGGCTGTTGGAAAACCTGTTAAAATATCAAGCAAAACTTGTGGCTTGTAGTAATTTACAAGGTCGCAAAATTCAGTTAACACATCGTCAGTGTCAATTGTAGTACCACCTGCCATCACGCTCTGATTGCCACCAAGATAATCGGAAGCAAGCTTATTGTGAGCAAGCCTCATATTTGGGTTTACTTTTATATTTTTTCTTCCATTGACTATTTCAATTGTTGGTTTCTCAATTACAGCATCTACTTCTGCAGAGTCTGACAATTTTTCAATTGTTTCTGTTTGCTTATTAACGGTCGCTATTAATTCAGTATTGCGTGTTTCGATAGCAGACATTCTCTCCGCTACACGAAGTGCGTAATCATCAACACCGGTTGTCTCAAAATCTTCAAGATCGCTTTCAAAATCTTTCAGAAATTTTTCACCGTATTTTTCTTTGATTTTTGTTTTTTGTTCTTCGGAAACAACAGATTTGTTTTCAATTTTGTTAAAAGAATTAATTTTTAAAAAACTAAAAATTACAGCAAGAACAGATTTAAAATTCATAATAGTAAGTTTTAAGGTTTAGATTTAGAATTAATATAATTATTTATTGTATAATTAGCAGCCATGTCGCGTGCCATATCAACAGCCATGTCAAGGTTTCCAATTTCATCGATTAAGCCATGCTCTTTGGCTTCTTTAGCGAAGAACATTTTTCCATTAAGGATTCCTTCAACTTCTTTGTTAAGTTTACCTCCCCTGTTTGATTCAACGGATTCTTGAAATTTTCTCGCAAGCGGGGATAACAATTCGGTTTTAATTTCTTCATAACTTCCCTCTAAAGCCAATTCAAAGGCTTTATTTTTATGTGTAGATTCCGGAGCATAAATGCAATGAAATTTGTAACCTTGTTTTTCGTAATACGGAATAGCATCCATAAAACTCATCATCACTCCGATGCTTCCAAATTCAGCAGAGATATCATTATTAGCAATAATTTTATCACAGGCTGAAGCAATCCAATAAGCCGCAGATGCAGACAAGTCAGCACTTGCCAAAACAGGCTTCCCAAATTCTTTTTTAATTTTAGATGTTGCTTGTAAAATTGGAGCAACGGCATCAACTGAGCCACCGCCTGAGTCAATATCCTGAACAATTGAGGATATATTTTTGTGTGAACCGGCGTCAAGCATCATGGCAGCAATTTCTTCGGTGCCGTAAGTACTCATTGTGCCATATTTTATAAGAGTGCCCTTTATTGGAATAATAGCGGTTGAACCCGATGGAGCTTTGTCTAATGACGACTCGCTTAAAACTTGACCGGTTGAACCAGGTCCAACTAATGCGATAGGAAATGGAGCTCTTGATTTTGTTAAATCTTCGGTTTTATCTAACCCATTCCAATCGCGGTTTAATAATTTGTGAACTGTTTCACCAGAAGAAATAGCAATACCCGGCTCAATGAACCAAGCACCACGCATAATTTGCGACATTAAAAGAAATGCCCAATTATCGCGTTGTATTTTACCAGTAAAATTTGTAGCTCTAAACATTGTATTTTAAAATATTCTACAATATTAAAGCTACATGAAGAAAATTTAAAGGACTGAAATTTTATAATATGCGGATTTTTTTGTTTTTAAATGTGGCTATTAATTTATTTGTTTCAATATCAAAAAAATCAATTTTAACATTTTTTTCAAGTCTATATGTTAAGCTACAATACATATAAATATTGATACACCAATTTTTTTTAAAAGTTTTATTTTTATCTTTCCATAGCCCAATATAAAAATATACCTTTTTCCCATCATTGGATATTAGCATTAAATTCATTTTTAAAATATCCTTAACAGCTTTAAACTTGCCGGCAAGTTTTTGAATTACATTATCTTTATCGTTATTATTCATTATATATAATATTAATTAAAATTTATTCAAACCAATAACAGACATCTCCTCCCCTAACAAATGATAATTGTCTTCCTGTTTTTTTACCAACATCAAGATTTTTGATAAGTTTAACTGGGTTATCCAAATCTCCAAATAATTTTATCTGACCATTATTATATATATAATACATAATAATAGGCACATTTAATATAGCATCAAAATCTTCAATGTTATCTTCATCTTCTCCTGGGTAGAAGCAAACTAATTCTTGAGCAAAATAATTTCCTGCAGCAGCAATTTTTTCTTTTTCTGAAAACAAAGCTGTGCCTGGTGTGAAATAAATAGTTTTCCACGCGTTGCCTGATGGGAACGTAAGGAACGTAACAGATCTTCGATAAGGAGTTGTACCTACGTTAACAGATAATATTTCAGAAACAAGAGCATAATTAATGGTGCAGATTTCCTGTGCGAGGTTTTCGTTTTTTGTAAAAGCCATTTTTTAAAAATTTACATTAAAAATAAACAGAGACATTTTTGGGACATTTTTGGGTAATTTTTTTTTAAAATTTAGGACATTTTAATGATAATTTTCTATTCATGTTTTTATTTTTTCTTTTTCTATATAAGTCTTTCTTTAAAGCTTCATAATTGATGCTTTCAAATGCTATATTGTTGTCGATACAAAATTTGAGTATTGTTTTTTTTATTTGACTACCATTTTTTATTTTTTCCTCGCAATAATCCCAAAATCTATTTCGAAACATCAAATACAAAGTTTTATTAAATTCTGATTGATTAATTTCAGAAACATAAAGAGTTTTTTGCATATCAAAATGGAAAAATTTATAAGGAAGTTCGATTGTTAAATATTCATGACCTTCAAGCTTTTTAAAAACATAATTTTTAGGAGCGTAACTAATATAAGGAGCAAGAATTCTTAATATCTCGTTCTTTTCACTCGAAACAGCATAGTCATTTATCTTACACAACATCCATTCTTTTAATAGCGGTTTAAGTTTAATTGTAATTCGTTGGCGAAATTTTTTATTGTGTTTATTCATATATTGCAAATATCAGTATTTGTAAGTAATTTTCGGAATTATAAAGTAATTGGTTAAGGCTATATTATAGTAAACAATAGCCCATGCAGTAGGATAGCTTATATTTATATGTCTTTTTAATTGCAGGGCAGACAACCCTTTTTTAGCATCAGAAATTATTGAAAAAGCAAATAACCAAGTTTTAACAGGCAAACGTGTATCGTGTATTTTTGTATTTGTGGTAACGGAAAATGTTTTTTTACATACCTTACAATGAAATCTATAATCTTTATTCCTGCTTCCAATGTTATCAGAACCACAATACGCACACACAGGTATATTATTCCACCGCATCTTTTCAAAATGCTGTATTGCGTCCAATTCAGTCGGGAATTTATTTGTTATTTCTATTATGTTCATCTTCTTTAAAAAATTCTTTTTGAGTATAATAAATTTCCAATATTTCTTTTATCTGTTTAATGGTTTTATCAGGATATTTTTGCTCTAACTTGATTTTTAATTTTTGCCTCTCAAGTTTTATATTCATTAATTCGTCAATTTTATTATTTCTTATATCGTGAAATCTAATATTATTTAACCAGTGATTAATTTGTGCAAGCATTCTTGTTCTTTTATTATCTTTAAGTGTTTTATTATAAAGATAAACTAAATATATAATAAAAACATACAATAAAAGAGATGTTACCATTTCAGACCATAATGAATTTTGACTATAATTTTGTAATAATATCAACATTTCTTCATTATTAAAATTATTAATGTTTTCAGTAGTAGTTACCGAATCTGTTTTAATTAAATTCCATAAAGACCAATGACTTTCAATTCTTCCTAAAAACCTTGAAAGAGCATCAATAATGATAATTATTGATGCTACTATTTTTAATTTTGATTTTTTAATAAAATTCATAATTTTGAGGTTTAAGATTAATAAATTACTTTTGCCTCAAAGGTATGAAATATTACTATAATATAATTTCAACCAATTACTTTATAATTCCGGTAATTTTAAAAGAAACTATTTTGTTGATAATATCAGTGAGAAATATTTTTATCTTAAACTTAAATTTTTTCCACTTACTTAAGTTATTGTAATGAAACCAGTTTCTGTAATTTTGCTCATAATTTTCGTAAAATTGTCGGTTCGCAGTTAAATATAAATGATACATTTCTTCGTCTATATTTTCAGTATAATTCAGCTTGTTTTTTAATAACTCAATATATTCATGAGTTGTTTTTATAACATTTTCTGTTTGTTTTTTAGCATTTAAAAAAGTAGTTTCCATATTTTTTTTTATTATATAATATTAGTTGTTATAATATAATATATTTTAGCCAGCCCTGGTTCTTCACCGGAAAATTTTGTATTTCTTATAAAATCAGAACTTAATTTAGTTAATTCTGAAATTTCTGAAACTTCCATGTGAATTTTAAAAACATCAATTATCATTTCTCTTACATACCTTAATTGAGTGTACGAAGTGTTATATAAGTTTTCGATTTTACAACCATATAATTTTTGTATTTTGTAATTTACAATTTCAAATATTTTCTTATTTCTGATTGAGCACATAAAAAAAAGTTTTTATTTTCTGTGAAGTTTAAAAACATCAATTTAAGTTACAAGGCTACAAGGATTATTTGTAATCATTATTACTACTACAAAAGCTGATTTTTTTAAAAATAGAACATTACAAGGATTTTTAAAATTTAGAAAATTCCTCGTAATTACATATTTTAAGGTTACAAGGTATAAATAATTAAATATCAATAATTTATACAGTTCCTTGTAACCTTGTAACTTGTTTTTATATATTTTCAAATTTTTAAAAATTTAATTTTTTTTAAGAAAATAACCGTATTGAGCTTGTTTTTTTTCAGTATTCCATTTTGCTACTCTTGGAAATTTTAATTTTGATAAAGCCATTCCAATTTTTGTAGGCGATGGACTGAAAATAGTATCTTTATAAATTTCTGTCATTTCTGTTATAATATCCGTTGAACGCATAAAAACAGCGTTTTCATCATCGCTATCGCAAGTTGAATAAACATCCATTATTAATTCCATTTCAACATCTAATTTCATAAATTGACGGTTTATTTCTTCATTTTCTTTTAATTCGTCTTTAGTCATGTCGTAACGAAAATCATTTTTTAACAAATAATATGCTTGAGCCCAGACTTGGTCTATGTTTATATCTTTTTTGTAATTCCAATTAAATCCCTTGCCTTTTAATCGAAAACATATCCAACGAACATTTCCCGTTGTATCGAGAAGAAACTCAGGCTCATTTGTGGATCCGATAAACGTGCATCTGCGTTGAATTAGCGAATCTCTTGCATCGTAAGGAAGCCTAACTTTTATCTTGTTGGCACTCAGCGTACTCTTAACAATGTTCATTCCTGCATGTGAGATTTTAGCAAGTTCGTCAAGAATTATCCAGAAATTTGAGCCCATGGCGATAACTGCATCTTTATTGCTGAAATCAATGTTATCGGTGCTGTAATTTTTTAACGCAGGCGGACAAAGCCAATTACTGAAGTAGGTTTTACCGGCATCTTGCCCTCCCACAAATATTATACATCTTTTATTATAGTTAATTGCAAGAGCTCCTGCGGCAGCTCTTGCAAACATCATTTTAAAATGTTTATCAAAACGTTTTTTCTCAACATCATCACCCTGAATATATATGTATTCTGATAGTTTTTCGATGTGATTTTCGCCATCCCATTTAAGATTGTTAAAATAATCGGTAATTGGATTAAATTTTGCGACATAGTCGCTTTTAAATGTTTCGATGAGCTTAGTTAAGGTAATGTTGTAGTGCAATTTACGAGCTGAACGTAAAACATTGTATTCGTTTAATTCTGAGAATTCTTTTTCTTCAATTTTTTTAAATTCATAAATATTATTAATAATATTGAATCGAACATTATAATGGTCATCGATAAAATTTTCTAATATTGTAACCTCAGGTAAAATTTTATGTTTTGTTTCTTCATCAGAATCATCAAGGTTGTTTGTTTTTTCTATGTTCTTGATGATTTTATTGATGATTGATTTTTTAATATCAAATTTTTTAAACAAAAAATCTGAGAATATTTCTGTTTTTGAAACATCATTGAAGTTAGCTACTATCGTTTTACAGCTTTCGTTTAAAATATCTGCAATTAAAGATTTATCTCCATCGGCTTCTGTTAATTTATCGAAAACTTTAATGGTAAAGTCGTTAAACGATGTTTGTTCGTTTTTTTTTGTAAGCGGCACGTATTTTATATCATTCATGTTATCGTCTCCTTGATTTTCCTGTTAATTCGAAAAAGTTAAACATTTCTATCATTCTTTCTGAGATAGTTTCTCCATAAAATTCTTTTGAAATATTTTTTTTATTTTTTTCTAGTGGTATATAGCTAATCATAATTTATATATTTCTTAATGATTCTTTTTTGAAAATAATAGTGTTGAACATTTTTTTCATTCTATCTTCTACTCTAATCCCATAAAAATCGTTAAAACATCTAAATATTTTTCCATTTTTATCCTTATATTCATAAACATAATTAGAAGTTGCGTGTGTTAATATGCCTTGATTTAAAAAGTTAGCATATCGCGACAATAAAATATTTTTCATTACATTTTTAGAATTGGAATAATGTGTTGATAAATTTTCATTTTCAATTTCTTCTCCAAGATCCTCAAAACAAATAATTTCTTTTTGTTTGTGCCGATTTAAAATTCTAGTACCTCCGATGTTGTTATCTTCATATTCGTCTGCTATCATACTTGTTTCTTTCAGAGTGAAACTCATGTCGTAAATACTTGAAGTTTTTAATCCTATAAATGGAATTAATTTACTTAAAATAAGCATTGTCCATGATTTTCCAGTGCCGGTTTGTCCCACGAGCAATAAACCTGCGACTAAATTTCCCTTAAAATTTGGGGAACAT
>Ga0307928_10003578_pt1 | contig 11854 bp, 30 predicted proteins | sample AceLakmetagen232_FD_201815 | JGI IMG/M metagenome (GOLD analysis project Ga0307928, IMG submission 201815) | Saline water microbial communities from Ace Lake, Antarctica - #232 | ecosystem: Environmental > Aquatic > Non-marine Saline and Alkaline > Saline | place: Antarctica: Ace Lake...
AAAAACTTTAAAAAAATTGTAGAAAAAAAAGTTGAAGAGAAAAAAGACGTAAAATCAAGCGTCCCTGAAGACTATAAAATCTCAGGATATAAAGTCAGAAAAATCCCGACAGTCAGTGATATTATTATAGTAGAGGGATTAAAAGGAACTAAAGATAGAGAAGAATTAGCAGGAAAGGTTTTTAATAGGCTTAAAGATTTGGGTATAACTAAAACCTTCAGAGGAGAAATCACACCAAAAAGTGTATTAAATAAGGTGCGCGCAAACTTGCGAGCGTTCAAAAACTTTAAGTATAAAAGCTTCTCATTAATAGAAGAAGACGACAGTATAAAATTAGAGAACGGAAATTAGAGAACGGAAATACCCTTTAGGGTATTTTTTTTATGTATTTTGTGTTACCTGTTTATTCCTCATATTTTAGGTAACAGTATATATTTATCATTTTAGATAGTAGTATATATTTTACAAATTCGTAATTGATTGTTTGTTCTCATATGGCACACGCATATATATATATCTTGCGTTACCTATATCATGATTAAACACTCTCTAAGATGTTTAAAAATAATAGTAGTGTATTTATACCTATCCTTAATTTTAAACACCTTATATCGTGCTTAAACGTGCTAGATAATTAACATAAGGTTTATATACTAATAAGACTATGTTAAATTATATATCGCTTTAATAGATAGGCGAGATTGATTAACAAAACGTAAAACGTAAAACGTAAAAAGGTGAATAGATAAAATGAAAAAAGAAGGCGTATTAAGTGGATGCTTTAAAGATGTGATTAAAAGAGATGTCTTTGAAAACTATTGTGAAGTATTTGAAATTGAAGATAGGAAAAAGATGTATGATGAATTAAAGGAAAGAGGATATAAAATGTATTTTGAATCACCAATAGGTGAAGAATAAAATATGGAGGAAATGAAAATGGAATATTGTTGTGATTGTGGTAAGGAACTTTTAGGAACTGCTAATTTTGATAGAAGGTGTCTCTTATGTGAAGATAGGCACAAAGAAGCAGAAATAGTTATATTTGATGAATTTGATAAAGAAGCGAGAGAGGATAAAATGACAGATGATAGAGAAGAATCAAGAGAGAGTTTATGAAGTGATTTATAAATTATAAACAAAGATTAGGAGGAAAAAATGGAAGATGAAAAAATAGATTTACGAGCAACAAGGGAACAAACAAGTGATACAAGAAAAGGATATTCATTAATTCAAGAAAGTGAAAATGATTTAATCATTATGAAAAATGGAAAACCTATTCTTAAAATTTCGTTGCCAGAACAATCGACACAATGGAATTGTAATTTACCTTAAATATAAATATGGTGATGAAGCATTCTATCGAGCTGAGTGTGATTGTGATTATTGATATTTTTTTATTCATTGTGCGTTACCTATAATGTATTTGGATTTGTATTTGGGGCAGGTTCAATACGACTGGTTGTAGGTAACGCACGATGATTATACATCTTTAGCAGAAAGTTTATATAGTTTATCGTCTTATGGATAGTTAAGAGAAAATTAAGAATAACAAAAGGTGATGAATAATGAAATATAATTATGGTGATGTAAATGTATTTTGATAAAAAAACAATCACGAGAGAGATGTATTTGCAATTCCCAAGAGAGGGGGATAGTATAGTGATAGCTGGATTGAAAATTATTGGAATGGGGATATCTGCCCTTATAATGGTGGTCTTCTGTTGGAAGAAAGGAAGATGAACCAAAGTGTAATGTTGATTTATTAAATCAGTATATCAAAGATTTAGATAGAGAAACATAAAGGTGATAAAAGATGGGAGATGTAAGAATTAAATGTATTTGTCCGCATTGTCTATCCGATAATGCTGAAAAATCTATGAAAGATGATACTATTTATTGTTTCTCTTGTAGGAAGATTTTTAAAATAATTGAAACAGAAGAAGAATTTATTGAATGAAGGTGATACAGATGGCAGAAAAAAAGATGTCTTTAAAGGAATTTAAAGAAAAGCATTGTGCAAAATCAAAGGATTGGGATTGGGAGAAATTCAGAATTGTTTGCCAAAAATGTGGTAGCAACAAGATTGAATTTAATGGAGAATTAGAAGATGAAAATGGTTATTATGATGAACACTATATAACTGGTAATGTCATCGTAAAATGCCACGATTGTGGTAATGCTCATTCAATGGAATTTAGTGATTTAGAAAAAAATTAAGGTGAGATAAATGATAAAGATAATTATTACGAATATAAAGGAGGAGAAGAAAAATGAATTTTAAAAAATTATTTGGTGTAAAGAATATAGAAACAAAAATAAATAAAATAAGTTCATTTTATAAAAATCATTCAGTAAGAAAAATTATGATATGTGAAGGTGAAGAAAAATGAAAGAAATAGCTGAACTTAGAACTCATTATGAAAATTTAAAGGTGCGATTTAAAGGCGAAACAGAATGGTATTTTTTAAATCCTGATACTTTAGTTGGAATTAAAATTAAAGGAAATGTAGTCAAGAAAAAAACAAGAACATGGTTTGAAAAGGAGGATAAAAATGGTTGAAAAAGAAAAAAAATGTAGTTATTTTTGTCCTGATTGCAGGAGAAAAGTTATTCCAGCCAATAAAAGAAGAACTGTGTTTTTTTGTGAAAAGTGCGAATCAATATATGATTTAAGTGAGGTTAAGGAAAGAAAAGAGAAAGATAAAAATGGAAGAAACTAAATTTAGATTTTGTAAGAATGATGGTTCTTTTGAAGTAAAGCAAGATAATCCGGACTGGAATGATGGATTAGGGAAAGCAGAATCATTAAGAGAAATAGCTTATCAATTAAAGAGAATAGCAGACGCTTTAACAAATAAAGAGGAAAATAACAAATGAATTTATTAATGGAAATTGGATTAATTGGAATATTAGTTTTAATATTGATAGTTGCACTCAGCTTTATTATTAAAGGAATTATGAAATAGAATTGGATTTAGAATAAAACAATAAACCACAAAGGTTAAAATGGAAGAATGGGAAATAACATATTGGAAATGGAATATTACTATGATTATAATTTCAATAATTGGTTCAATAACACTAATGAAACTAAATGGGTTTTAAAACATACTTAACGAGGTTTATAAAATGGAAATAAAAAACGTAAGAACGTTAGCAAGAACGTTAATGGACGAGAACGGATTAGATAGTTGGAAGTTTAAATTTGATTCTGCAAAGAGAAGGCTTGGTCAATGTTCTTTTAGGGACAAAAGAATATCCCTATCACGAACATTGGCTGAATTGAATAGCGAAGAGCAGGTAAAAGATACAATTTTACATGAGATAGCTCATGCTCTATGTCCACTTGATTTTCATTCTGAAAAATGGAAACGTAAAGCCAGAGAATTAGGGTGCAGTTCTAATGTAGCTGAAAAACAGAGAGATATTATTATGCCACACCCTAATTATAGAGCAAGGTGTGGAACTTGCGGGTATGTTAGTGAGACATATAGGAAAAAGAAAAAAGAAGTTGCATGTGGTATTTGCTGTAAAAAGTTTAATAATAATAGGTATGATTCAAAATTCAAATTAAAGTTTGTGAAGGTGAAAAGATGAAAGATAAAAAACAAGGTGAAACAGATGTGTAAAGCATTCAGTGCAATAGTAGGAAGAAACAAAAAAGTATATTGGAAATTAGGAATAGATGGACATAATGATTTATTTGAAAGATTCAAAATAAAAGATAATAAAAACTTCTGTCCAATAGAGATAACACCAAATAATGAAGATTATATTGACCCAGATAAATGGAATTTTAAGTTTGATGATGGGTGTCCAGATTGGTGGAAGGTTTCACACGAAAAAGCAAGTTGGGATGCTCAAAAGACTTGGTTAAAGGAATTAAATGGAAAGCTTTACAAAAACAGGATAAGAAACTTGATTCATCCTTTTAAGCTTCCAATGGTAAAAAAAGTAAATAAATCACAGATTAAATTATTAAAAGAATGGGCTTCTGTGGGGGATTCTGTGGGGGATTCTGTGAGGTATTCTGTGGGGGCTTCTGTGAGGTATTCTGTGAGGGATTCTGTGGGGGATTCTGTGGGGGATTCTGTGTGGGATTCTGTGAGGGATTCTGTGGGGGATTCTGTGGGGGATTCTGTGGGGGATTCTGTGAGGTATTATGTGTGGTATTCTGTGTGGGCTTACACTGGCAGTTTATTCAAGATTCCACGAAGCGAATGGAAGTATACTAAAAAGATAAAAACAAAAGGTTATCCTTTTGAATGCTGTGTAAAATTATGGAAACAAGGATTAGTTCCAAGTTTTGAGGGGACTCAGTGGCGTTTGCATTCAGGAAAGAAAGCTAAAGTAGTATTTGAGATAAGTAAAGAGGATTTAAGAAATGAAAACTGAAGACTTGACTAAATTAAAGAATTGGAGTCAAGAGTGTGATTGTAAAGATAAAGTAATCATAAAAATGATACATGAAGGACAGCTTGACGAGATTATGGTGTATTGTTTAAAGTGCGGTGGCTACGTTATTTAGCATAAAGTATTTATAGAAGAGCACCTTTTAATATATTTAGTAAGGGAAAAATAACACGTAAAGTGAAAATATGAAAAAAATAAGAATATTAGTCAAAAGAGACATTATTGATAATATAACTAAGAAAGCAGAAGCACAAGCAAAGAAAAGAGTCAAAAAATTAGATATAACAGAAGAACAAAGAAGTGATTTGTTACATGATATGACTTATGAAATTAGAGTTGAAATGATTCTAGCGTCTATAAAAGTTGTTGATTAGATAAAAAACGTGGAATACTTGGAAGATGGGATTATAATTGGATTAAATTAAACTAATAAGGAGGAAATAAAATGAATGAACTTATAAAAGAAGCATTAATTGAAGAGGGTGAAGAGCCAACAGAGGAAAATATAGAAGAAATTGAAAAAGAACTTGACACAATTAATTCTATAAATTTTAATGATATAGAGTTTATTGGATTTAACGAAGTTACAAAAGAATATTTTATTGTTGTTGATAAAGTAGTAGTATATAGAAATACAAACAAAAGATTTTTATTTCGCCATATAGAAAAAGAGTTTGAGTATACAAGAACTCAAGGATTTAAAAATGGAGAAAAAGAATACGAGGTTGAGGAATAATGGTAATGACAGAAAAAGAGGTTGCCTTTGATAGAAAGTTAGGAAGAATGAATAAAGAAGAACTCATAAAAGAAATACATTCTAAAATAGCACAAATAAAAAGATATTCAAATATGGTTACCAATAAAACAGCACAAATAAGAAATTTCAGATTAAGGTTAAAACATATTAGAGATGGTTTGGATTATTTTTTATTATACCCTTGGTCTAAGAACACTGGTACTCGTGGCAGAAAACATCCAAGAGATAGAAAATAACTGAAAAATAAACAAGGCGAAAATATGATGAAAAAAATTACTACTTTTTGCGTAGGACTTGCTACTGTCGGTGTGTTTTGTATGGTTATATTTTTTGTTATGCTCTTTTAAAAGCTTAGGTACAAAAGAATTGGAAATGGTCAGGAAAAATAACTGAAAAATAAGCATAAAGTTTATATATAAGTAAAGCTTTATAATTATACAGGGTATAAAAACTCTTATTAAAAAATATGGAGGTACAAAAGAATTGGAAATGGTCAGGAAAAATAACTGAAAAATAAGCATAAAGTTTATATATAAGTAAAGCTTTATAATTATACAGGGTATAAAAACTCTTATTAAAAAATATGGAGGTAAAACTAAAATGAAAAAAATCGTAATTGGAAGACTAGATAATAGTAAGCAGATAGAAGTTGATGACGACTCAATAATCAGCGACGCATTAGATGTTGGGGGTTATAGTCAAGCTGAAAATGAATTCGTTCAGGATATTGATGGGAACGAAATTTCAACAGACGCTGACGTAGTTCATGGCAAATCTTACTTTTTAGTCCAAAGAGTTAAATCTGGCTGTTAAGCCCGATTGAACCTAATTGTAAGAATCAAGCTGTTAAAAGCTAAATAAATTTATTTTTTTTATTTTTTGATAAAAACATTTACCAGATTATTGGGTTAAATTCCCAAACTATGGAACTATCCGTGGGTCTCTCAAAGAGGGGTGACACAGAGACATCTGGACTGGCAGTTTTTATTATAACTGGGCTAAGAAATAGCAACCGTGGAGTCTTCCCAGCCAGTGAATAACTGAAGACCTATGCCCTCTTAATTTATTTTTATAACACGTATAAAGGTGAAAAATATGGAAGAAGAAAACGTCAAAGATATATATTATAAACAAAAAAAATTATTTAATCCTCACAAGGACTTTTCAAAAATTCATATTTATGGGGCAGGTAGTATAGGTTCTCATGTAGCAATAGGATTAGCTAAAATAGGCATAAAAAACATTTCAATCTACGATTTTGATGAAGTTGAAGAAGCTAATGTGCCTGCCCAATTTTATTCTTTTAATTCTACTGGAAAAAAGGTAGATGAGATAGCAAAGATAGTAAAAGAATTCACAAAAATAGAAATTGAGTGCAATGATTTAAAGATAGGCGAAGATTTTAAACCAGATATTAGTTTAAATTCTATACATATTTTAGCATTAGATAACATTGAAACTAGAAAACTACTATATAATAGACTAAAAGATTATCCAGTTTGGTTAATAGATGGTAGGATAGGTGGGTTTAATTGGGAAAAATATTGTTTAAATCTTAAAAATGATAGTGAATTATATTCAAAAACTTTAGACGGAACTTTTTCAGAAGCAGAATGTGGAGAAAAATGCTTATGGACTGTTAATAGTTTAATAGCAAGTAAAATAATAGCAGATGTTATTAAAATAACAAATAAAAAAGATGGAGAAAACGTACCTTGTTATATGGTTAAAGGAAATATAATGGGTGAAACTCTTATAATCAAAAGAGAACAAATAAAAGATGGTGAAAAAGATGCCTTATCTATGTAAAAGTTGTGGAAATAAAAAAGATTTTCGTGAAGAAGGAGCTCAAATAGCTGATGTTAGAGAATATAGTTCAGCAACACGATATTTAGATGAAAATGGAAATGAAACAGATTATGAAACTCATGACGTAGAAGATTCAGATACTAATGATATTACATTTGAATCAAATAATGATGGTATTATATGTAATATATGCCATGAAAACGCTGATGAAATTAGTGATGAAGAATGGGATAATTGGAATGAAGATTTATCAGAACAAGAACAAAAAGGATACAAAAAACCTGAACCTAAACAACTATCCAATAAGTTAGAAAATGTAAAAAAGGAGTTGTTGAGGAAAATATAAAATGATATACGATTACAATTTTAAAATTGGTGATAGAGTCAAAGGATTAAGTGAGAATAAAAACTTTAAATATATAGGAACTATTAAAGATATAAAAAAACAAGAAGGAATAATGGGAATAAAAAGAGATGATAAAAAAAATGGTGGTTATTATTATAATAATTTTTATGGTTTGTGGCAAGTATATAAGAAAGAAAATGGTTCATATGGTTCAAATGGCGAAAATGGATATTTATTAAAATTAAATGTGTCAAGTAAATTAATGGACGTAAAAAATAAAATAATTGAAAAACTATAAAATGACACTTAAACTAAAAATTGGAGAGAAGGTAAAACTTGTTAGTATTGGGACAGAAGGTTATTCTGACTGAAAAAGAAATATGAATAATACAGGAACAATAAGTGAAATAATAAAAGGATATTTAGGAAAACTCACTTATAATATTAAATGGGATAATAATGATGAAGAATCTGCAGAATTAACAGATGAACATGTAATTAAAGTTAGCACGTCAAAAAAATTAATAGATGTAAAAAATAAAATAATTGAAAAAGGTGAAATAAAATGAAAATAATTGGGTCTGTATTTGAAGATAAAAATAGAAGGAAGTTCAATAAAATATGGAAAAATGAAAAACTCTTTAAATATTTAAATGATAATGAGGATGAAGTTAAAAAGACATTAGCTGATAATAACATACAAAAGGTTGTAGCTTTTGACCAAATAAGTGATAATTGGGAAGATTGGAAGGTTAATGAAAAAATAACCTTAGCAATATTGCCTGTGTGTAATATTGTAGACCAAGATGGAAAAGAAACTATCAAAAATATGTTAGAAAATTATGATATTAAACTTAAAAAAGAACATTTACCAATAGATATACATACTGAAGAGTTTGTTATAACCATTGGTTTTGTTCATTATTTCAAAACTAGAAATTTGATTGTAACTACAGTAAATCCATTTTTAGAAAAAGATGTTTATCATTTATTTAGTGATATGCTTAAAAATTTAAATATAGAATATTTAGATGAAGAAGCTTTAATATATTTAAATTTGGAAAATCAGTGGAAAGAAAGGTTTGAAGAAAGAGAAAGACAACTTAAATCTAGTGCAGATGGTACGAAACGTAGTATTGAATCTTATAAATTAAATTATTTTGCATACATAAAAAAATATAATGAAATGACAGAACAAATTAAAGATATACAACGAAGCAAGAAAAATGTCAAAGGAAAAATCAAAGAAGAATTTGATAAAATTAAAAAGATTCCAGTTATTAAGGATTTAATCATTAAAGACAAAATATATTTTAATTTTGGAAATATATTTTTAACTGGAAATGTTAGAACTGGAACAGAAAATAAAAATGGTATTGAAATTCCAAAAATGGCAATAAAAAAAATTGAAATAGGTGTTATTAAATTCATAATAGGAGATGGAAGAGTTAAAATTCAAAACGATAAAGAGGTTCAAAGCCATGAACATCCACACGCTTCTGATGGTGGATTATGTTATGGAGAAGCTGATTTAGAAGTATCAGAAATGATAGCCAATTTAGAAATAGCAAAACTTGTAAAATTCCTTTATAGTTGGGTATTTAGTTATAATGAAGGGGATGCATATTGTAATCTACAAGAATTTTATAACCAAAGAGAACTAGAAAAAAAAGAAATAAAATAAAAACAACTTAAAAAGGATATAAAAATGAATTTAAGAAAAGGAGACAAAGTTAAAATAGTAATATTTGAAGAACGTTATGGAGAAAATATACCAAAAGAAAAAAGAAAAAATATTTTTGAAGTTGAAAAAAGATTTACAAATGCTGGTAGAAGTTGGAGAAGAAGAAGAAGAAGGGGAAAACAGACATATGTTAAAATAAAAATTCAAATACCAGAAGATAGATATGGAAGAATACTTAGTTATATTGATATTCCTATTGAACATGTTATTAAAGTTAATACAAAAATGTATGAAATTAGAAACAAACTAATAAAAGCAAAAAAGAAAAAAGGTGAAACTGAAAATGGAAATTGAAATAAAAATAAAAGATAATACATATGATGAAATAAGCACATTAATGAAAAATATTAAAAAATTAAATGATGGAAATGAAATTGGTGGTTGGCTATTAGGAGATTGGACTATTAATGAAGATAATAAAGCAACTTTACTATTAGATGAATTCATTATTCCTAAACAAGAAGTAAGTGGAGGAGAAGTAGATATTGACCCGAGTAGTATGACAGATATGATTAAAGAATTTGGCATACAGAAATGTAATAGACTAAAAGCCCACTGGCATATTCATCCGTTTGGAAATGGAAAAACAGATTGGAGTTCTATAGATGAAGAAAAAATAAAAGATTTTATGGAACCAAAAAAAGACAGAGAAATATTTGTATTTTTGTTAAGTAGTGAAGATAGTATAAAAGCAAGGGTAGAATTGAATACTAAAACAACTATATTGAAGAAATCCTTTAATATTAAAAAATCTTATGATAATTTAGACGTGGAAAGAGAAAGTAGCACTGATAATTCAATCTTTACCAAATTAAAAAATAGGATTAAGGATAAAGTATCTACGTCTTCTGTTATTTATGGTAAGGATTGGCAAAAAGATGAAGGATATAATAAGTTTTATAAAACAGCTACTAATAATAATAGATACAAAAAAGAAAAAAGTAAATATGAAAAACCAGTATGGCAAGTCATAAGAAATCATAAATTGGTTATATTAAATACTGATTTAGATTTTGGAGAATTTATGTTTGGTTATACATATGGAGACGAAAAAATATCAAAATATGATACAATAAACATGGAGAAAAATGGTTACAAAATGAAATATCTTTTTACAAAAACAATAGAGGCAGAAAAATTTGAAAAGTTATTAAAATCACAACTTTTTATAGCAGAAGAAGATTATTCGTTAGAATCAATAGAAAAATTAAATGATAAAGAAAGTGAAGAAGAAGTTGAATTTAAAGAAGAAGCATATGAAGGAATTAATTATATGTATGAATAAATATGATAATTATATATGAATAAATATAATGGAGGTATAAAATGGAAGAAGGAAAAATTCAAGATGTTGTCAGAGAAGAAATTAGCGAAAACAACGGAATGAAAAAAATAAATAATGCGCTAAATAAAATGTTAGGAAAAGATAAAGAAGCATTAGAAGAAGCAAGAAACTTTTTTTAAATATAATATTGAGATATAGATTTATAGTATTTCAACATTAGTAGTAATTTTGGTTTCACCTACCATGTCTTTGTCATTTCGGTTGGAATATTATGCTATAAAATCTCAATATTATATTTTTTTGATTTCTTTATTTGCATAGAGGTTGGTATAATGAAAATAAACAATAGAAAAGATGCTCATAAAAAACTTAAAAAATACTTTAATGAAAAAAATGAAATTTTTGTAAGCTTACATTTAAACGATAACAATAAATTAGTAAATGAAAAGATTATAAGTATTGGTAATTTTGATGAATGTTATTTTAATTGGGGAGATTTATTTGATATAAGTTTAAAATATAGTCTAAACTATAAAGGCAAAATAATTCTTGCTCATAATCATATAAATAAAATATTATATCCTTCAGAAAAAGATTTGAAATCTATGGCGGTATTAAAAGATATGTGTATTATGTATAAAATGAATATATGTGATTATTTAATATTTAATGAAATAGAAACAAGGAGTTATAAAAATGACTGAATTTAATGATAGATTAAGAGACCATTTAGATGCTTGGTTTTTAAATCACAAAGAAATTTCTAAAAGAAATTATGAATGGTTAAAATCAATAATTCAGGACGTGAATAAATGAAATGCAACAAATGCGGAAAAGATTGCGAAAAAAAGGTTAATGGTTTATTTTATTGTTACAACTGCAAAAAACCAGCAGCTGAATTCTGTGAGTGCGAAGATGAAGTATTAGAACTTGGAGGTCTTTGCGGAGATTATGGAATTTGTGAAAAGTGCGGAAAGGCATTTCCAGAAAGCATGAGATAATAATAATCACTTTCTAAGCTGTTTAAATTAAATACCTTACCCTATACTCTTTTTCTTAGAAAAATTTGCTAAAAGATGTAATTACACTTAATTTTTAAGATATATAATCACATATATAAGAATTTCTCTTTAAAAGGCGTATAAACAGCCTATAAGACGTTTCATTAATCCTTTAAGGGTTTATACCTATTTCTAAATAAAACTTGTTAGAAGTACGTTAAACAATGATTTTAATTGATTTAAATATCTGACTTCTTCCTTCTTCTTTCTATGTGCATTTCAGTCCGATTTAGGAGATTTCTTAACTCATTAATCAAATTAAGAGTTTCTGGAGAAGATTTTGGCTCCAAAATAAATGGTCTCAATAATTTAACTGCTTCAATTAAGTTTATATCCAACGATGTCATATTCAATTTTGATTCTGATAATTTTCTTTTTTTGTCTTTTCTTAATATATCTCTAATATCTGTTTTACTCAATCCATTACTCTTCATTTCTT
>Ga0307928_10003582_pt1 | contig 11849 bp, 28 predicted proteins | sample AceLakmetagen232_FD_201815 | JGI IMG/M metagenome (GOLD analysis project Ga0307928, IMG submission 201815) | Saline water microbial communities from Ace Lake, Antarctica - #232 | ecosystem: Environmental > Aquatic > Non-marine Saline and Alkaline > Saline | place: Antarctica: Ace Lake...
TTTTCATATACCCAAGCATTTCCAGATACACTTAAATTACTTTCTTTTTCAATTAAGCCGCCTAATTCTCCTTTTTCAATACAACTAAAGTCTTTTAGTGCTTTAATTCTATACATACTACCTTCTTTAATCATTTCATATTTATCGTTTCTCATTTTTATCTCCTTCCTTAATTATTTTTATTAAATAATTTTCATACCATTTTGCTTTATTTAAATCTTCTATTCCATTCTTATTTTTATACCTTTGATTATACTTATAAATATTTCCTTTTAAATAACCTTCAAACTCTTCATCAGTTAAGCCAAGTCGTATCCATTCTATTGTTTCTATCTTTCCTTGTTTATAATGTTCTGGATTTATATTATCTTTTAAAACCTTGTCCATACTAACATCTCCTTATCCCAGTCGTCATATTTACTCTTAAAATATTTCTCTATTTCATCTGTATATTTATTACATTCTTTATGGTGGTTGAAACACAGCATAACTAAGTTTTCTTCTATTCCCATACCACTACGACTTCTCGGTACAAAATGGTGGCATTCTAGTATTGGATTTTTAGTAAAGTCTTTATGGATACCAATAGTTTGACATAAGGCACAACCTTGATCCCTGTCGTATACTGTGTTGTATGTGTCGTTAGTTATCTTTAATGCTAGTGAGCGTTCTTTACGTGCTTTAGATTGTTTAGGCATTACATATCACAATCAATTTCAAGCTTCTCATTGTCTATTAACATTTCAATTAAATCAACTATCAATAACTGTGCGTTATAACCACTATTAGAATAATTGATTTTATCTAATAATTCTTGTAATTGTATTTGTAATCTAGTTGATACATATGAACTTTTAAGTATTCCTATTGTAGTATCTACCTTATTCATCCCAACTTCCTTTCATTTCCATTAGCATATTCGGAGTAAGCGTTTCAATCTCTAACGCTTGTGCTTCTTGTACCACTCCATCTATAAATATCGACATTTCCTTTGTATCAAACTCGCTTGATCCACGCAACAACATATAGTGGTTAAACACTTCTTCACCTATTTGTCCGTTGCCTACAAACTTACAATACATATCTTCTTGTTTTAATAAGTTTATATGTGATTTAACTGATACCAATATAGGATTATCTTCACTATCGGTTTTAGGCTGTCCATAATCACGGAGCATTTGTTTATATACTTCATCTTTTGACAATGATAAAGCGTTGCCTATTTTAGTTATCAGACACCAAGCGTAAGAATTGGCATTTAACGAACGTTTGTTCTTATACTCTTTAATTGTGTAATCGTATTGTTTGGTCATGTCTAGACTTAATAGTTGTTGTACTATCTCTTGTATAGTCATTTAATCACTCCTTTCAGAATGGGAGATCGGATGCCAAAATCTCATTAGCTTCTTCATTAACTGTTTCTAATTCAGTCTTTCTTGCTTTGCCTACTTCTTCTGGTGTAACTATCCCTACGGTTTGTTCTACCTCTTCTTTATTTTTGCGTTTATAAAATTTGAAATTTGGTTTTTTATTTTCTTGATCCGCATCTTCATTTTGATACATGGTTATTTTTTCTCCATTTATTTTGCCTGTCCACTTATCTCTACCATCATCGGTTTTATATTTACTTAACCAAACTGCACCTATACTATTGTCTTTCTTTTCCATTATTTAACCTCTTTTGGCAAGGTAATTCTAACATATCCTTTTCGTCCATTTTTAATTTGTTTTTCAATAGTTGTATAATCTTTTTGGCTTTCTTCAATTCTTTTCATTAAATCTTGTTTTTCAGCTACTAAATTAGTATTTTTTTCTCCCCAAGCATCTGTGTTTAACACTTCAACTTCAATCTCGCTTTCAGGTGTGTCTTCTACTAATGTTGCTTTCGTTCCATTTGGTAAAAATAAAGTTTTTTCATTTTCTAACATATTTTTATGTAAAATCATTTGTTGTCTTAATTCTTCCTTTGCGTCTTTAATTTGTTTTTCTACTATTTTTATCATTATTAACTTGCTTTCCAATTCTGCTATTTGTTCTAATTTTATTACTAATTCATTATTCATATTATCTCTCCTATTTTTTTATTTATTTCTTTAATATCAATTGAACCTTGTTCTAATTTTACATTTTTTAAATTTTGGTTTTGTAATCTTACTATTTGACCGTGTCCATTTTTAGGTAAATGTATAGCGAACATATGTTCTATCTTTTCTTTTGTTAGATATTCTATGCCTTCACAATACATTTGTAATTGTTCTTTAGTTTTCTTTTTGTTTAATATTGTACTAGTCTTAACATCCCATACAGCCTTACTATTAAACAAATCTTGATTATCATTGAATAGTCTTATAAACTCATATAACTCTGCTGTAAAGCCTTTATTTTTAGTTAGTAGCCATTGTTCTATTTCATCGTGTACCATTGTCCCTTTATTACAAGCATATATAAAAAATGGTTCGTCTTTAATATGATCAAAACTTCCGTCGTCCAGTATTTGAGTGACACTTGGTAAGAATTTACCATCAAGTTTATATGTATGCCACTCGTCATTGTATTCAACTGGACTTTCAAAGTCGTCTATACCTGTTATTATATCAACTCTACCTGCAAACTTATCGGTGTTAACTATTTTTTCTGTTAATAACTTCATCAGCTTGTACTCCTGTCATATCTTCTATTTTAACAATTTTATAATACGTTAACATAGCAGGAACATCATCTACTAATTCTTTTATCTTTTTAATTTGTACAGTTGTAATTTTTGGTGTTTTAGTTGGTACATTTTGTTGTTTAACTGCATTAGCCACTTCTTCATAACTAGCCACACTGGTATCAATTCCAATACCAAAGTTTCCTAAAGCACGTCCAATAGCACTTGTTTCACAATTTTCAATGTATGATGTTTTATTTATAAATCCATCTCCATCTTTTTCTCTTGCGTAACCAGTTGCTTTAATTTGTCCGTCAATAATAATACTAGCTTTAAATACACAAGCACCATCTACGTTGCTAACTAATTCAGTTAATATAGATCCATCGTTATTTTCTCTAAAATACTTTATTCTTTCATTTACCATTACATAATCTTTATCCTTGATTTTTACAGTTTTTAATTTATCCATTGTATTTCCTCCTTCCATTTTATTATTCATCATGACCACCTACTATTATCCTCCAATAAAAGTCTTTTTGCTTTGTACCTAAATTTAAATTATACAACCAATCTTTCATAGCTCTTTTTTCTTTGCTAGTTTTATAAGTCTTATATTCTTCGTATAACACATCTATAACTTTATCTATTGACCTTTGTTGTTTGTAATAACTCATTTTTTTTCTCCTTTTTATCATATTATTTAAAACCCTCTAATAGTTTATTTAGTTTTGCCTTGTCTTCTTTAGTTGCTTCTTCTTTTGTAATTTTATTATCAAACCAAATAGGCGTGTTAATATCATTCGTTTTGCTTTTATCTTTGTTTTTCCAATTTCTCATAACCAAGTTATGATTTTTATATTTTTTACCGTGAGTTTCAATATACTCATCTAGATTTTTAATCATAGTTGGATAGTCGGGAAAATCATCTTTTAACTTATCAAATTGTTTATCAGTTAATAACACATTTTTATATTCGCCATATGTCTTATTACTATTCTTTATATTCTTTATATTCTTAGTAGTGGTTATTTGTTGGTTATTTGTTGGGGATTTGTTGGTTATTTTATTTTCTACACCTTGATATTTTCCCCAATTTACTATGGTTATAACTGAATATTTGTTGGTTGAAGTGATGGTTATGTTTTTGGTATTTACAAGTTTCTGTAATGTTGTCCTTATTTGTTGTTCTGATAATCCAGTTGCCTTTGCCAGTTTTTTTCTACCAGTTATAAACGAACCTTTTTTAATTAAAATACCATGCCATTTTTTGTCTTCATAATTAGCATTAAAAAGACAGTGTATAAATAACGATATTACATTAGGGTGGTCATGCCACTCCCAGTCCAATATTGACTTATGCAGTTTTATCCAACCGTTCACACAATATCACTTCCTTTAATATAAAAAGATAACAAACATATATATAACGACTAACTTAAATTATCGGGTAGACAAAGTGTTAGTCGCTATGTATATATCTGCTATCATGTGTCTACCCTACTCTTCTATCTAAATTTATTTTACTACTAATTAGATCCATTGTCAACACTATTTTTAATATTCTTTTATGTATTGTTTAACATATGGTTGATATTCTAAATCTCTTAATAATTGAATATGTTTTGCGTTGTCTAATTCTTTAGCTACTGACTTATTATGTGTATGTTCTACATCTACTATTCTTTCAGTTAATTCATCATACTCATAATCAAAAACGAAAAATCTAACATCATACATATCTTTATATAGTTTCATTTTTCCTCCTTTTCTAATTCATTTATTATTTTTTTTCCAACTTCCATACCATCTCTAAATACTAATTCATATAATTTAGTGGCTTCCTTAACTATTTTAATAATTTGTTCTTCTACTTTTTTATTATCTATAGTTGCAATTGTTTTTTTAACAACTTCTTCTTTAGTCATTATTTACCTCCTCAACTTTTTCTACTAAATCAGCTTTTATTAGGTCTTTTACATATTTTTTAATTATTTTGTTATTTGTTTTAATTGTTTCATAATAAAGATGTTCTTTAACATCAGGTTCTAATACTATCATATCAACAGAATTTTCGTTTATAACTTTGCATTCCCACAATTTTAAAATCCTGCTATCATTTACATCTCTTCCACTCCACATATTATAATTAGGTTCTTCATTACATATTGTTATAATTAGTTTTTTTTCTAAATCAACTACTTTAACTAATTTTGTTGGATATACTGCAACGTGACTTATTTCAAACCCAAACTTTTCCAACTCTTTCAAATCTACACTATCTTTAATTTTTAACATTATATTAAACACTTAACCCTTCCTACTTTTCTCCAACCATCTTCTTCTACACATTGTTGTATGAAAGTATTATCTATTATCATAGCATCTTCAATCTTTTTAGTTCTTTCAATTACACTCTCGTGCCATACATTTTTAATAAACCATTTATCGTTTATAATAATCTTGCTGTATTTATAACCTACTGCTTTCGTTCATTCCACCCTAATTCTTCTATTTGTTTTTGTATTGCTTCATTTAGCACTTTATATATTTCTAAATGTTCACATCTACCATTCCTAATAGCATAAGTTATAATACAATAATCGTTATTTTCAAATTCTTCAAAAATAATATGTTCTCCTAAATATTTACCTTGTTTAACCTTTTTATAAAACTTGCGTTGTATAGGTGTTTGATTAGTTGTTAATCTATATCCCAACTCTTCAAACATTTCTTTTGCTTTCATTTACTTACCTCCTTTTTTCCAGTTCAACATATAATATAATACGTTTAGTGATACGAATGCAATTAAGCCTAATATTAAAATCATTTATTTATCTCCTTTAATTTATTATATTGTTTCGTAACTCCTTTATACCAATGATGATTTAATCCGTTTGGATCGTTATCAGCACCGATAGGACAATATTTCTTTTGTATTTGGCTTATAGTAGTTAATCCTTTATCTAAATAACCAACTCTCAAATTACGAGCAAAGAACATTATACCTTCTTCTAATGTTTTAAAGCTACGCAGACCTTTACTTGTCATATTACCACCAACATTATTCTTGTTTTTGAAAGCACTAGAAGTAAAATGTCCTGTTTCGTGAATACTAATTGCCATCAATAATTCATATTCTACATTGTATTTTTCACTAGCAAGTCTAAACAAGTCATCTCTAGTTAATTTAACAACCTCTACCACTTCTTTATCTTCTTCTAGTGTTATGTTGTCATCTTGTTCTATAACCTCTATATCGCTTTCTATTTGCTTAACGTCTAGGCTAAATTGTTTTCCACCTACACGGATTGTCAATGCTATAAACATTATTAAAACGAAAGTAATAAATATCGTTATTACAATTTTCATATTATCTCCCTTATTTTATTTTTAAGTTTTGTACGTTCAACGTCATTACAACAGTTGAAGTAATTAAAGTTATAATAAACATTCCATATTCGCCAATAGTTTCAAAATTAAGTCTTATCAATAATTCATAAGTTAAAATCAATACTAAAGTCATATTCAATACTCTGATTAAAAAGTTCTTTGAAATAAATTTAAACATTTGTCTTCACCTCCACGTTTTTTGTAGTCATCATTAACTTTCTTAATTCATGTCCCCATATCCAAGAATGTTTATGATTGTCTAAATGTTCTTCATACTCTGTTCTATACCATTCTTTATGTTCCATAGGTTCATTATCTAGTAAATCGTTTAGATAGTCTAATGCGTCGCTTTCGTTTAACCAAACTTGATCTGCATTATCTATTGTATATAATGTATTATCATCAATCATAGTAAACTCATTTCCTTTCATTATTTCTAATTGGTTATCAGTCATTATTCATCATCTCCAAAAAAGTAATCAAATCTTAATCCTATTAACAATATAATAATTGCTACCAATATTGATAACCAAACTAAACAAAAATCTACTGACAATACAAACCCTACAATCAACCATACAAATATAACCGTTAATACAAATAATAATTTATTTTTCATTTTAATATCTCCTTTTCTATTTTATTTAAATTCGCTGTCGTGATACATTCTATTTGTCCTTCTATAATTAACTTATCAAATAATATTCTCACACATGCTAATTCAGTACACGATAACTTTGCTAATGTTCTTAAAGCATTTTTAACATTATCTAATTGTTTATTGTTCATTTTTATCTATCTCCCTTATATATTCGGTAATTGTCAAGTAAGTCATTGCTGTTTCGTATTGATCTAATGTAATATTGCTTTTGCCGTTTTCTAATCTGTTATATTGTTCTCTACAAATGTGAAGTAAATCCGCTATATCTTGTTGAGTTAATTTTAGTGCCTTTCTACGTGCCTTTAACTGTTTTAAAAATTTCATATTGCCTCCTTTGTAATTAAACTATAACATTAAACATCACGCTTGTCAACCCCTAATTGAATAAAGTTTACACAAATAAAAAAAAGACTTAATATTTCAAGTCTCTTTTGATACGATCTATTGTATATCTTAATGAGGCGTATATGGTATATCTACCAGTTACACGTTTCTTTCTATACATTTTATATAGTTGTATATAATCTTTTAGTGGTTTCATTTAAACACTACTAATGTATTACTATTTCTACAATCTATATGCGTCCAACTCTTACCAACTTCTAATCCAGTCACTCCAAGTTGTTGCCAGTTATCTTTAATGAAATCATTAACAACAGTAGGGGATACGTCCTTAACTTTGAAGTCAATAGCGTTTCCTAATATATGTTGGCTTTTAGAACTTCCTCCAACTGCTTTATTATATGCTTCACTCCTATATCCACTTGTTACCGTTATAGGTTTACCGAAATAATCCCTGATAGTTTGGATAGCATTTAATATGATCATGTTAAGTTTTAAATATTCCGTGCCATCATCTTGCATCAATTCTTTTATTTTGAAAGATTTAACCACAGATAACTCTTTAGACACCCATTTAAACTCACTCACACCATCTTTAATCAATTCAAGGGCAATTGTTCCAGTTGGTATCAATTCGTTTATATGGGCTTTAAATTCCCTTATACTCTCATCTCTGATTTCTACCTTATCCTCTAACATAACCTTGCATTGTTCTAACGCTTCAATTAAATTAGTCTTTTTTAGTAGTTCGTTCTCTAATTCTTCTATATGTAAGTTTGTTTCTTCAGTTGTTTTATTTTTAACAAATAACTTTGCAAACCATTTAAACATATTAGTCTACTACTCCTTTTGTAACGGGATTTATGATTACTCCTAGTCCGATCAATATCGCTAACGCACTATCAATAATCATATTAAGTTCTGGCGTTGGTGTAATATCAAATATTGATTTCAATATCATAAATACGAACGCAACTACACTTACTATAAAAGTTTTATTTCTTAATCTTGCTTTCCAGTCCATCATTTAACCTCCTTTTCCTTTATTGGTAATTTGTATAACTTATGTTGTAAGTCTTTTACTACTCCATTACCATTAAGGTTTGTATATTCCTTGAACATTTCCTCAAAGTTGGTCCTAGCATATAAAGGGAAGAACCCTTTATCACTATATTTTTCATAAACACTAATTAGTCCATTTCTTAATAGTGCTTTCACACCTAATTGCGTAGCATTGTTTTTCTTCCTTTGTCTTATTGCTGCGTTAGTCAAGCATCCGATTGCAATAGTAATTATATAAATAATTACATTGATCATTACGTTGTCCATCTAGTTGTCCTCCGTTCTAAATCCTATGCTTTTTTGCTTTGGTTCTTCTACTTTAACTATTTGATTATAAGCATTAGCCAAGAGATTATACTCGCTAGATAATATATAATATTTTTCTACGAAATCTCTCAACTGCTTATATTCCTTTAATGTTATTTCTATCTTTTGCATTATATCACCCTATTTTATAACAGTTATTTGGAAAAATGTTCTGGTATCTGTTGTGACATCTAAATCGCCACCACTACTTTGATTTACTGTTACTACAAAATAATCTCCAGTGGATACATCGTGAAACGTTTTACCTAGATTTGCATATCCTCTTTCATATCTACTTCCAGCTGTAACAACATCAACTGCTGTTTCTATTGAACCGTTTAAAAATATAGATGCAAACCTACCCCCAGTGGCATCGCTATCCCATCTAACTCCAGCTTGTACTAAAACTGTTGCCCCATTATATTTTGCTGGTATTGTTAATCTGGTAGCTGCTCCTGAACTCCAAAAACTATCAGTATCATATGTTGCTGTATCCCACGGAATTGATAAATCAGTAGATGCAGTAGTAGTTTCATTAGCAGTTAAATTAACTAATGCACCAGCACCACCTAATCCATATTTATCTTCTAATAATTGTCCATTTTCTGCAAGTAAACCAAAATTAGTTATATCTTCTGCTAATGTTAAATCAGTTCCAGTTAAGTTCGCACTTGCTGTTGTACCGCTATTAGTTACTGTTGTTATACTATCAAAGTTTGTATAAACTAATTCAGTAGACGCTGCAGGTAACACGCTTTCTGGTGTTATTGTTCCAGCAGTTAATAGTAATGCGTTTACTTCTGTTATCGCTGAACTATCTGCTCTAAATTCAAATATATTTTGTTCCGTCCAACTATTACTAGAACTTTCCCAATAACTAAGAGCTAATTTCGTTAATGCTAATTGAGTTGTGGCATCACTAACAGCTAACGTATCTTTTGAACCGTTTATAAATATATCATAAGTAGTTCCATTCCATCTAAAGACAATCTTATATCTTGTATTTGGAAGTACAGTTTCAGAACCATAAGTATTTGAATTTGTTGTAATTCTCCATTTTTCGCCAGTTGAACCACTTTTATAAATTACATAATCGTTAGTAGCACTAAAGGAAGCTATAAATGAACTTGTTTCATTCATGTTACCAGTTAATACTTCAAAATATATAGTTCCGACATTTAAACTTGTAAAACTTCCACTTATTGCTTTACTTGATGCTCCATCAAACTTCAATGCATTATTTAACGCTTCTTGGTGTACGTTATCATCTACTGTTGTATCTATTTCAGTAGCAGTTGATGATATATCGCTTAATTTAGTTAAGTCAGCATCATCTGCATCTCCAATATTTAATACTGTTCCACTTAATGTTACATTATTTGTAAAGTCTAAAGCACCTGCTGCTTGACTTACAGTTCCTCCGCCACCAGCACCATCGTTAGATGTTATTGATAATGGATAAGTATCGTCACTATTTAATACAAATGTTCTTTCTTTTATATCTATTGTGTTATTTGTGCTATCAGTTAAAGCAAAACCTGCTAAATCTAAATCTGCTGATAATTGTGGTGTTGTATCATCAGTTAAATCTTGCATAGCACTATCTGCTAAATCTAGACTAGCATTTACGCTTACATTTAATTGTGTTTCTGTTACTGCTGCGTCGTTTATGTGTTTTGTATTTATTTTACTCATTTTATTGCTCTCCTTTGTAGCCAGTTTTCAGGATTTGTCATTGGCTAATTTATTTTTTTAGTATGTGTAAGTTACTATAAGTTTATCTGTATCTGCTAATAAACTTTCTAATCCTAACGTATCCCAGTTTAAACGTTTTATATCTGCTCCGTCTGTTATAATTGTAAAGTCAACGGTATATTCTTGTGCTATTCCGCCAACTGGTACTACATTTACAACTGTTGCTTCTGTTGGTACTTGTGTTAAATCATCAGAATATTTATTTGAAACGTCTGTTGCGTCTATTGTTAATATTTCAACAATTCTAGTGCTTCCAGTCCCTAGTGCTAATATTGATGCTACTGTTACTGTTTTTAAAACATCATTATCGTCAGTATCTTGAATTAAAACTTTGTCTGCTGAAGCTACTGTTGCTGCTGATAGTGTAGCTCCATCCAAAGCATCTGTTACATTTGCTTCATCAGTTACATCTGCACCACTTTCTACACTTAACATTGTAAGTGCATCTGCTACATTTATAACTTCAGGTACTCCTGCTCCTGCTGTATCTCTTGCTATGAAACTAGCCGTTGCCATATTAGCCATTTTCGCTAATGTTACTGCTTCAGCCGCTATTGTTTGTGCTCCATCTGCTACAGATGTTACATCTCCACTATGATTTGGATGGGTATAGTCGTTTGCACCATCTTCTACATTTAATATAGTTAAAGCGTCTGTTTTACTTAGTACTTCTTGTACCCCTGCACCTGCTGTTGTTCTACCGATAAAACTATCAGTAGCCATATTGGCATTTTTTGCTAATGTTATTGTTGCGTCTGTAATATACTTTCCTACTAATTGTGCCATAATTTATTACCTCCTTTTATTTTTTTAGTTCTTTGTGCATTTAATATATATAATCGGCTGATATTATATCACCTTCCGATAAAAGAGTTTCTAATGTTAAACCATCCCAGTTTAACCGAAGTATATCTGCTCCATCAGTTATTACTGTGAAGTCTGTAGTATATTGTTGTTTTATTCCACCCCTCGGGAACACTCCAACTGCTGTGTTATCTAATGGTACGTGTGCTAAATCTATATATTTATTAGATATAGCAGTTGCATCTATTGTTAAATTTTCTGTTATTTTTGTTATATCGTCTATATCATCTATTGTTTCTAACGCAGTTTGTACATCTACATCAGTCGCACTTAATATTCCGTCAAAATTTGTGACGTCTACCGCAACATCATCTGCGTCTATACCTGTAAAGTTATTACCATCAAATGTTGGACTAGAGCCACTTATAACACTTTGGTCTATATATGCTATCGGTACAGAGCTATCTTTAATTAGTTTTCCTGTCGTTGTATCAAAACCTGCAAAATTACTGTCTACTGCAATTGCCGGTCCTACTACATCTCCGATTTTATTGTCAATCCATTGTGTATTATAATCGGTTCCGTCTATTTTGTTTAGTATTTGTCCTGTTGTTCCACCTGCTGCTACACCTGCTCCTGTTGCACCTGTGTCACCAGTTGCTCCGGTATCACCTTTTGCTCCAGTTGGTCCAGTAGCACCTGTTTCACCAGTAGCTCCTGTGTCGCCAGTTTCTCCTTGTATACCTTGTGTACCTTGATTAGCATATCCAGTTAGATCGGCTGTAATCTCATTTGTTTCTAAAGTAGCTGTAATCTCGTTTGTTTCTAAATCAGCAGTTACATCCATATTTCATCACCCCGTAATATCATCTTTAT
>Ga0307928_10003583_pt1 | contig 11847 bp, 15 predicted proteins | sample AceLakmetagen232_FD_201815 | JGI IMG/M metagenome (GOLD analysis project Ga0307928, IMG submission 201815) | Saline water microbial communities from Ace Lake, Antarctica - #232 | ecosystem: Environmental > Aquatic > Non-marine Saline and Alkaline > Saline | place: Antarctica: Ace Lake...
TCTTTTCAAACTGGTAGCGGGTATGGGTATTGATCCCATCAACCTGGGTTATGAGCCCTGGCATCGCACCTGCGGATCACCCGCATCAAAATTTGTTAATCAAATACAACAGCGCCACTAGATACGGTGCTGCTATCGGAAACCATTAAGTAGTTCGTTCCCGCTGCCGTTGCAGTAATCGTCGCAACTGCTGTCCCATTCGTAGACGTTACATATTTATAATCAGCGTTGGCCGTCATTGTCTGCACGGCAGTCCCTGTGGAAAGTATCAGCGTTTCAATGTTGTTGGTACTCGCTGCGCCAAGATCCGTCTCCGAAATCCAGATACGAAGCAATCCTGTATCAGCCAGCGTGCTTCCCGCAATGTCCTTGCGAGTAATCGCCACGGTATTGACAAGGCTATTTGTAGCGCCTACAACGCCTGCTGATCCCCACACCTGCGTCAACAGCGCGTATGTGCCAGTAATAGCATCAAGCTGAGTCTGCACGTCGCTTGTGACGCCATCGTTATAATTCAACTCTGTGGCGCTGGCAGTAACCTCAACGCTGTCAATTTCGAGCTTTCCGAAGAAGTCGATTGTTCCGCCTGTGTCTACCGTGAGCCTGTCGTTGAGCACCGTGGGTCTGGCCATGGCGACAGATGAGATGAGTACGAGTGCGACGATGAGCATTGCGAATAGGTTCCAGTTAGTCCGTTTCATGCTTGATCCTCCTGCTTTATGTGAGTTGCGTTTCTGTGAGTTTTTGGGGTTAGCTAATTTTGAGACCGGATGCGAGTTCTCGGATATCGCCATTAGGGATAAACGTGGTGCTGAAACAGATTCCCATTCCATAGGCAACCATAATTCCGGTTTCGCCAATTTTCATGGCTTTGATTTCAAATCCATCTGGATCGCGAGATATTAAGCGTAGATGCTGGTCGCCAACTACGACAACGGCGTTTGGATCAACGTCAACGTCTGGTGCGTCAACTGGTGGTGCTTCAACGTCTGGTGCGTCAACTGGTGGGGGAGTGTCGACGGTCGCTTCGCTGTTTTTATCCTTGGCCATGATTACTTGCTCCTTCTTTTGATGTAAGCGTCGGCTTGGTCCGGCGCATTTATGATTGCATTCAAGGCGCTTATTGCTCCTGCTTTGAATACAAAGTCGTCTGTCAAATCTTCGGGGCTGCGTCTCGGAGAATCTTCGTTCTCTTGTCTGAGCCTGTCACGTAGGGTCGTCACATCTTCAATTAATAGCTTGGCTGCACTGTATTGATGCGCGTCTGCAATGGTCTTAACCTCGTGGTCTTCGCGCTTCTGAAGATTTATTTTCAGTGCCATGTTTCTCCTAGAAGTAATCAGGACAATAAAAAAAGACAATACGAACGATGCATCGTATTGCCTTCTAAAGTCTGTTTTGCAGTCTCTCAGGAGCTACCCGAGTACTGCCCTATTACTTTTCTAAATTCAATCTATACTGAATCCTGTGAATCTTGCAAGCCTTTATTTTCATCATCATTATCGAGATTAGGCAGGTCTGTGATCATGTCTGAAATCACATCAATGTATCCACCCGATACGGATGTCGGAACTTTGCTCCATGGGATCGTGTAGATTTCCAGAGTAACTTCCTCGTCCAACACGGCATTGGTGGCCTCGTCGTTGGCGTTGTCACGGTCCAGGGCTTCCTTGTATTCTTCTCCGAGGGCTTTAGTGACTACATTGAAGTCTTCGCGCAGTGCTGGTTCAATCATGAAGTCAGATGGGCGCCCATCTTCGTAATTGCGCATTTTAGGCTGATTCTCTGAATCCTTCTCGGAGTATTGCTTGCACAATGCAACTCGTTTTTCGTGGTATTCCGTGAGTTCTGGATCCGAGTAGTTGCGCTGCATGTCCATCTGTTTTTTCTCTGCCGCTTTGGCGAGGGCTCGAAGATGATTGTAGTTCTTTCCTGCGGCGTACTTGAATTTCTTCACGTCGTCGGCGGATTCTCCCTCAGACAAATGGAGGACTGCCGCTTTACTGTAGGCATCCACGAGGTCTTCGAGTTGAATGTTCTTTATGGTGATGGTGTTGCTCATTGGCTTTCCTTCTTCTTTTGCGCGACTTCTGTCGCTTTTGTTTGGATCCCTGCTACCGCTTCGGCTCTGTCAATCTTTAGCTGTTCTTCTTCCATAAGCATGTCGTGAGCGTTCTTATCAATATCAGATTGGTCTTTTGCTATGGAGGATTGATCGGCTTCTATTGCTGACTTATCTTTTTCAATCTTGGCGGCTTTGGCTTGCTGGTCCATCTCAAACGCCTGCATGTCTGGACTGTTGGCCTGCGCCTCGGCTTCTGCTTGGGCGTCGGCGTCTTTCTGTTCCTGCGTTTTGAGAAGCTGTGCTATGTCCATGTCCATTGATTTCGCAATTTCTTCATGCAGCCATCGAATGTTTACGTCCTTCAGCATTTCAGGTCGGTCAATTACCATGGCAAAGTATTGGAGCATCTTTTGAAGTTTGATGACCTTGTTCTCGAAGGAGGAGAATCCAAGTGCTTTGACCTGATAGATTCCCTTTTGTACCGGGATATCAGGATCAAGCATGTTGTATCGGTAGAATTCGTTGATGATTGTTTCGATGAACTTGTCCAGCCGGCGAATGACTTCGCCCATATACTTGCCCGAGCGTTCAAGGCGCTGCTGTAGCTCAAATGCGGTCTGTGGGTTTGAGGATTGCTGGCCCTGCTCTGCTCGCGGGATTGAACTCGCCATATCTGCAAATTCGATATTCATGGTGAGAAGTTTGGTGAGCTCGTCAATTATGGAGTCAACTTTGACCTGCTGAACGGCGTCTATTGCCGATGTTCTGCTGTCCATCTCGTCGAGGGCGAGGGTGATGATTCGCTTGTCTGAACCAATCTCCTTTTCTATGTCTTCTTGTATCAAACTGCGCTTGAACGCAAGGATAAGAGTGGAGGCCAACGCCATGTTATCTTCAATGGCTCTCCGTGTCCCGGTTAGGGTCTTGGCAATCTGATAAAGGTTGTCGGCAACACCGCGGCCGCAGTTGCCATCCAATACTTCTTCCCAGTCTCCCATGAAGTAGGGCCGCTCTTTTTTGTCGTTGGTGCGGTTGTAGGCAATGATGTAGTCATCGGCTAGGATAGCGAAGATTTCAACCATGTCGCCTGAATCTTCGGGTAAGTCATCTCTGTTTCCGAATTTCGGGTCTTCAACATCCAAGTCCCTGGCGAGCATATCTTCAAAAGCATCTGCCATCTTTCGTGGGACTCTGCCCCAGAACTCAATTTGATGGATGGTGCGGTTGCGATTTGCTATGTCTCGCAACCGGGTGGGAAGGTTCTGAGTGTCTTGGCCTGAACCACTGGCTTGATATTTGCTGGTACTGGCTTTGATTGCGGCTTTGATGTACTTCTTGAAATGGTATGGCTTAAAGGCATCTTCTCTGAGCATGAACGGACTCACGAGATCGGTCTGCATTACTGCTTCACCTTCTATGAGATCGTCGGCCTCCATATCCCATAGCATGTTGAATACGCTGACGTTCTCAAATGCCATGGTGGTGGTGTCAGATATGGATTCCTCAAAGATGTTTTCCGCTATTTGGACAAAGCCGTTGCCCGATTCCATGGCGGTAGTGTATTGCTTGGCAAAGTATCTTCCATAGGTGGCGCCACTCATCACGCACTTGCCAAGTTCTACTACGGCGTTGCAGTTGGTTAGCTGTCGGGAGATGTAGTTCTCGTTGGCTTTGATGACGGGATCACGCTGGGAGACTGCTACGGGGTCTGTCTCGGCTCCCTCTGGAGGTACGAGCATGAATTGAACGTTGCCGCCTTTGAATGCTGTGTCTGATATAAGGGCTTTGGCCGCTGCTATCTTCTGGTGGGTGGTGTCGTCGAGTGTGTCAGACTGCCAATCTTCGGCGTTCTCGCTCTTTTTCCACTTGCCATACTCATCAAGCTCAAGGTCAACTTCGGCTGCAGCCCTGTTGCGTGACCATCGCACTTCAAGCTTTTGGCGGTTGGTCTTGTAATTCTCGTAGACTACTCCGCGAATATGCTGGGCAAGGTCCGAAGTTTCTACGGTTTGAGGGTTGTAAGCCAAGTGTCACTCCCTTTGTCTACATGTAGTACATAATTCAGCTTATACATACCGTATCTTGCACCGTCAAGGGGTTAAAAAACAAAATGTCAACTTAAATTGCTACACTTATGGTGTAATCTTAGTTGTTGAGTTGTCGCTCTTGCGTGATACTATTGCATCAACCAAAAGGAGAATGATATGCCAAAGAGACCGGAAGAGGATGACAAGAACATTACTGTATGGGGCAATCCGAACGAAAAGGTTGTTGCCTATATTCCAAAGAAGGCTCCATGTGGTGAGCGGTTCACGAGGACAAAGCTGTTGAGCGGTTACGGGGATGTGACTTACCGCAAGTGGTGCGAGCTTGAGCTTGCCCGGATGCAGTCTACCACGGACAACGTGCATATTGTTGAACGTGAGAGTGACGGGATGATTGCTCTGGCTCGCATTCGGTAGAACAAAGCCCCCTATGTTCAGAAGCCTCGCATGACTTACCTCGTGCGGGGCTTTTTTGTGGGGTGAAGCCTCTGGCCAGAGTCGAACCGGCTATCTCTCGCAGCGTAAGTTGTGCCGCTGCCAGTGTGCTACCGTTGCACCATCGAAGCATTGAAATGGAGCCAGCGGAGGGACTCGAACCCGAGGTATCCGTATCTAGAATAAGGATGCATCCTATGTCTAGCTTCGTGACATACCTACAATCAATCTGCGGGGCTTCAACTAGCAATTCCCCGCCGCTCTTCCGTTGAGCTACACCGGCTATTATAATTGGTGGATGTGGAGGGAGTTGAACCCTCGTCCGAAAACAGTTCAATCAATCAGTCTACGAGCGTGTCCCATTAAGGTTGGGCAACCAGGGGCGACAGGCGAACCTGCCACCCTCCACCAGATACGTTTTGATCTGAAAGACGTATCAAACTTACTGACTCGTTTTCCGGAGTCGTCGGGGGTTGCTCCGAGAAAAGTCGTACTCAAGGCCACTCGGAACTACGTGGATCCTCTTTCCTAGCAACGTTCTACGCTGCGATGTCTAGTGCGTTAGCATTTGACTGTTTACCGGATTGTTTTACGAGGCCAACCGATATCCTCGGCTCGCATGATTGCTTCCGTATCTCCGTCGAAACCAGTCACACCCATATATTCAAAGATCAAGTAACGAACACCCTCTACAGCTTTCGTTTCTAAGTTTCCGCTGGTCCCGTAAGCAGGTGTTCCAAGATGACGGGGCTACATCCAGGGCATCAATATCGCAGATCATCCGCCGGGTGTCAAGGACGTATAAACCGATCAATTCGCGCATTCAAAACACTAGAATATCCGCGCATCTTGTCAGCCTGATGCCGCATAAGCATTTGGTCGTGACTATTCAGATGTCTGAACGTTTCGGTATTCGTGAACGCAATGAGCTTCATGCGCTTGTCGTCGAGCTCGGCCTTCTCGTCACTTACTCGCTCCTGGTAGGTTGGCGGTTCCTTCTCGGGGCCGTGCTTGGTCACCTCTACCATAGTGTAGCCTGATTCAAACGCCTCTTCCGGTGAGATGGACTTGTACCCGTCCTTGTAGACAACGTAGTAGTCGCCAATCTGTGGGTTATGTTTGTCTGAGAATGCCGTGTCGAAAGGAATCGCGCCGTATCGCGTATCTTCAGGAACCATCAGTCCGCTGCGATCGCCAAGCGGTCCGGTCTCGCCGGGGTCCACTCGCACGATTTCGGCAATCTTTAGTCCGTGAACCTTCTTGTGGCATGTGTACTCTGGCATCTCGATCTTCGCTGTGTCGTCACTCATCGTCTTCTCCTCTTTGGGGGTTGGGTATCTTCTGAACTTAATTGTGCGTTTGCGCGGCAGTCCTGCTGCATATTGCTCTGTGACGAACAACGGGTGTAAACGGTGCAGCATATATCTCTTGAATGAGAGAGCTTCTTCGACCGACATCCTATGGTTAATCATAATCAGCGTCTCCCCTGGTCCATGCAAATTGGTGAAATCCTGCCAAGCATGCCTTCATCGCAATCCGGGCTGGGTACGGAACTGCTTGGTTTGTCTGGTACGCCTGAATCTGATTCATGAATCCACCGTCTTTGTCGCATTTCAGCTTTCCGTGTATTGCAAGTAGCGATATGGTGTGGTCTACCTCGGAGTCATCATCCCAGATGCATTCAGAGAACTTTGGCTTTGGGGATACAATTGCAGACCTCTTGATATCCCTCATCCAGTGGTCGACCGATCCGGTACGTCCGTGCCAGTGAAACCATTTACAGAAGTAGGTTGACCAGGCATCGTTGAGCCAGGGTGCAAGTCCTTGGTATTTGATGCGACCCTCGGAGTCGGTGACGTGATCAATGGCTAGTACCTTTGATTCTTTGAATACCGTATGGATTCCAGAACGGATGTCACGGCCTACTACTACTGCGTATCCTGAAATCTCTTCCCGGTTGCCGGTCCTGATACTCATTGGGAAGCAGAAGCCTCCACGCATGACGTACTCGTTGGTGTAGGCTTTGCCATCGTCGTCGACGAAATGTAGAGTGCTGGTGTTGCGCCTGCGGTTGTAGTTTCCCTGTGTTGGTTTTGGGATCGCCATTACCAGCCCATTCCTTGTTTGAACCGTGGTAGCGTTGTATCATTACAGTTAAACGTATCATCTAGGTCTGCTTCTGTCATTTGCTTTAATCTGTAGATTGTTTGTGGGTGTCCAATGATTCCGGTCATGTTTCCTTGCGATATCGTTACATATACCATTGGGTCTGGCACGTAAAATGTATTTCCTTTGGCTGATCTCCACTTCTTTATGTGTCGCTTCTTTTTGGTGTTGTGCGGATACGGAACATATTTAGTAACGACAACTTTATAATCTTCAAAGATCGCAAGTCCTCTTGTGAATGGTGAAGATTTCGGATAGCCGTTTATCATATGGGCTAACGTTTTTGATGGCAGTTGTTTTGATCCTTGCATCAGTTCACACCTATCCCGCCTGCAACCTTTAGAGCGTGGTTGTCGGCTTGGACGCTATCGTTACCAGATGATGGTTGAGGTCCGCAAGTTACACCATGATTCACGTAGTCGCCCTCATCCTCCGCTTCGAAAGTCTTGTCAAGCTCCTCGTCCCCGGCATCAAGCAACGCGCATAGCATAGTCATGCTTGAAATCTCATTCTCGTAGATGGTCTTTCCGTCGACGGTCTCAAGCGGGTTTCCATCTATGAATGCGCGTCTGTGCTGCTCGTTGCCGTAACGCTTGAACTGAAGGGTGTGCTCGGTCTTCTGTATTGCTTCCTCACGGAGTTGACCTTCGACAAGCGCGAACAGGTCGGTTTTGCATCGTGTGAACTTGGTTATCTCGCTGTAGTCGGTGTAGGTGGGCTCGGTCATGGGGATTCCTTGCTTGCCTTGTATTTCGCTTCGGCTGTGAGTACGGCATAAAGGATTAAGCACCTATCATCCGCACTCATAGAGGGGATGGATACGGCTTTCAGCTCGTCAATCAGATAAGAATGATATTCATTCAGCGTGGTCCGCATCGACACGTCTTGCGTGCCCGGCTCTGGTATGGGCGTGTCGCTCCACTCGTCGCCCTTGTCTGGAACGTATCGGAATGAATCGTAGTGTGATGATGAATCACTGAAGCGAGCAAAGGTGAGGCTTTCATCGTCTTCGGCTGCTGCCTGAAAGTGGAGGATCTTTGCCGGTTTATTTCCTACGCATAGATTTCGATACCAGTAGATGCCGTCTGTGGTGGGGGTGTTTGTCGTCCATTTCATGTGTAGCTCCTCATAGGGTTTGTGTCACACGCCTACAGATTTCCATATTGATGCCATATCTTCAAGACTTTTCTCTGGCGACGTGGCGCCTTCTTCCGGGGCATCCTGCGATTGCGCTTTGTTTCCGTTGGCTACTGCGAACATCCTGAATGAGTCGGCGCCATCTGATGCCCAATTATGTAGGGCGAGATTCTTATAGCATCCTCGTTTCTCGTCCCATTGCTTCTGACTTGCGGTAAGTGCCTTGATCCCATGGTCCGTTCCTTCCTCGTGAAACTGGCAGTTCTTGAACACTCGGCGTACTGCATCGACTCCATCGGCGTACCCAATGTTGGGAGCCTGATAGAACTTGATGCCGTAGTCGGTGTACGCAACGTCGATGCGAGCCTGTGCCGATGTCCATATCCGGTTCTGGATGTCGTGCGGGGCCCAGTGGTCACCCATAGGGCAGGAGTGTTCTTTCAGATAGTCTTTGATGACGTCGCAATAGTGGGTGAGGTCTTCTCCGTCGGCCTGGTAGTAGTTCACGAAACGGAACATTCCACCGTACTCCTGCCAGAACCAGAGCGCCTGACAGTCATTCATGCCAAGATCCCAAGACGTATGCACCGCTATGTCAGGTATGGGTGGGTAGTTTCCGATTCTGCCGTCCGTTCTGGCCTTGTCGATCTGCTTCTTGTAGTAGGCTCCGGCGATGATGGTCTGGAATGCCTCTTCAAATGTGCCGGGCATCTCTTGAAGCATCAGCTCTCCAAGCGTCTCCTTGTTCGCAACGTACCATGCACGGCGTCCGCGGTTGAGCTTCTTCTTGATCTTGGACTCGAGTAGATTGAAGTATTCGTGATGCTTGTCGGTGATCAGTACGAGCTTTGCTTCCTCGGGGGTGTATTCGTACTTGGAATCCTGCCACCATGGAAAGAAATGCAGCTTGTAGTCGAGGTAGGTGAGCTCTGCCCCGGATAGCATCTTGTTATGTGCCGCCTGCGCCATATCAAAGTAGTATCCAAAGGCTCCTTCGGTTGTGGATTCGAAGAACACTCTTCCCGTTCGGTGAACGGTTGGTAGTGACCCTGTAATGATCTCTTTGGCTCGCGCTGGGTAGGCCGCGCAGATCTTGGCAAACTCAGAAATATGAAGAAATTGGCACGTATCCGACCGAAAGGATGTGCCTACTCTTATGCTTGAACCGTTCAGGAAGTTTATGTATCCGCCGGCATCCTGCCGTTGATTAATCTTGGTGTTGAATTTTGATTTGATTATCTCTTCAGGAAGATTATCAAACGGAAAAAGTATCTTCTTCTGGTAAATATTCGTTGCGGATTCGCGGTTGTGGGCAATAAAACCTGCCGTCTTGTTTGGATTGAAGAGAACGAAATCAAGACCTATGATGGCGATTTCGGTTGTAAATCCAAGTTGCCTTGCTTTTACGAGTAAGTTCCTCCAATGCATCTCAATCCATAGGCGAGCCTGTGCGGTTCTCATCTTGAATCTCATCTTCTTGCCATCGTCGTCCACGCACCAATAGAGGTTGTTTAACCTCCAGTACGCGTCATTCATCTGATCTTTGAGGACAATGGCCATGCTATCCCCTCATGAGCGTAGTACTGCGATAATTATCAGGATTGCCGCTGTAATCCAGACTGCACACAATGCAATTACCGGGGAATGTTTTCGCATGATCCTGATTCTCTGCGTGTAGCGGAATGAGCGGCGCGTGAGTTTGCTACATGGGTTCTGGTAGAATGAGTTTGGCGTGTCACAAATGCTTTGTATCGTCTCGGCAAGCTGCTCTGCACACCTGTCGCTCCATGCTTCGGATATTGCTTCAACTAGCGGGTCGTCTTCGTCGTATTCGTCGCTGGTCATTATCGTCTCCTGCATGAAGGGCATATCGCTCGGCCCTTGGTTGTGAAGATAACCCGCATCCCGCATGGACAATACCCAAAGAAGTTGCATATCTTCTGCCAGTAGTAGCGAGCTCTTAGCTTTAGTATTCGCAGGCTCATTGAATTACCTCTTTGGGTTGTGTGGCGGATGCTATTAGCCTGCCCCGAAGTCAAGCGTTTCAAGTCCGCAATCCAAGCACCGGATTACCGGAGTTGTACCGTACATGCCCGTTTTTTCCCAGTGACGGTGATGGCAAGAGTCCGTCATATAGATGTGGGTTCTCATAGCCATCGTGAAATGACAGGCGCGCAGAAGGCAGGATATCTGCTTGGCGCAAGTGTCACTAACCGTGATAAAACGCATCCCCTCTGGCTTGTCCTCTTCTGCTCCGCTTCTGTGGGCGATATCAAGGTTGTCGGCCATAAGCATTATGTCTTTACGCTTCATCTCATACATCTTTGGGTGTTGTGGCTACAGGGCCGCGAGTTCCGTCTTGAGTCCGTGAAGGCGCCTAGCGTTTACATTCATACGCTCTCTCATCGCGGTTAATAGTTCGTGTTTTGGGAGAACTGCGAATCCGCCCCCTTTCTCGCATCTTATGACAGTGTCGAACTCACTATGCTCTGATTCCGCGACGAAAACCATAGACTCGCGAAGGGTGTCACATTCCACTTCAACGTGCTTGATGTGTTTAGTCACCTCGTTTGCCTTCTCTAGTACTTCTGGTGTCATGTCTAACCTCTTTGGGTTGTGGTTGTGGGTTTCATAAGAATGTCTAGCGGACACCAGTAGCATGGCTCAAATCTAATGAGGCTGGGCCTGTCTGCATAAACCCATCCCTCTAGTGGCCGATAATAAGCCATTGCCGTTGGTCCCTCGCATTGGCCTGTCTGAGTGTGGATTCCCATAGGGAATGTCACAACGCATAGAATTCCTGACTCTGGGCGAGTTTCAGGAAAAGGGTTCCATGATTTTACGATGCTGTAGTCCATGGTCTATCCAGTTTGGGGCGAGCGTTTATTGTCAGGAATGGGGTCAATGAGAGCCTCAAGGAACTCTTGGTAGACGTTGACCTTCCTGGCCTCGGTGTCGTCTGCCTTATTCCATCCATTGATGTCGGCAAGGCACTTAATGGCCGCAATCTTTGACTCAAGCTCAATCTCATCAAACTGCTTCTCGATCGTGATCTTCCCGTACTGGTCCCTCTGCGTCCTGGTCTTGATCTTCTTCAGGGCCGCTCCGTTAAGAGTCTCTTCCCCAATGTCGAACATGTTGACGCCATCCTCGCCCATTGTGAGGTAGTCTGAGTGCCTTGCCCTCACAAGCTCTGTAAGTACCATGCAACACTCTTCCTTGCTCGCACAGCCCTTCTCAGCCAGCATAAGGGCCTGTTCTGCGCGTAAGTGTTCGACTCTGGCCTTGATTCTGTCATTCGCTATCAGTCTCGCTGCGTTATCTCCTGCCGCTTTACCCTTGGATAAGTAACCTGCCGATGAATAAGCTTCTTGGTGTGATATTTCACTGATTGTGAACCCACCCTTGGATGATGCTTTGATAGCACCACCGTTGACGATGTTCTGACAGAACGCCTCACGCTTGGTGGCTTTCAGGGGCTTGGCGGGATCGAACGGCTTGGCCTTCTTCTTACGTGAAGCGGCTTTCTTGCGCTTTATGGGCTTGGCTTTCTTCTTTGCTGTCATGTTACCTCCTGCTCATTGGCTAATGTGGTACTGCTTTGACCTATACACCACTACCCATGGTGTTTGCAAGTGGATTCTTCAGCGCATATCCTCTCAATTTCGCACTGTATCGCCAATGCCGTGTCTCTGTTGCGGTCCCGCCAAGCAGTTTCAATCCACGCCCGCGCTTTCGTTTTCCTCGCTGCCGTATCGCGTCGCGCTGGTTGTTTTTTGATTTGTCACATTATGCAACGTTTTTAGGTATTGCTCTGTCTTTATTTGCATTTGCTTTAGCGTCGGAGGCTTTGGACACGCCGTGCGCTGATCGTGTATCCTGTGGCATTTATTGCATATCCTAGCCATCACTCCCCCCCGCTCATTTCGTTCCTTTCGTTGCAGCGCAGTACTTGCGACACACGTTTATCAGATCGTGCATCTCGGATTCTGTGGCGCT
>Ga0307928_10003584_pt1 | contig 11847 bp, 35 predicted proteins | sample AceLakmetagen232_FD_201815 | JGI IMG/M metagenome (GOLD analysis project Ga0307928, IMG submission 201815) | Saline water microbial communities from Ace Lake, Antarctica - #232 | ecosystem: Environmental > Aquatic > Non-marine Saline and Alkaline > Saline | place: Antarctica: Ace Lake...
TTTTAAAATGAAAAACAAAATATACATAAAAACACAAACACAGAGAAGCACACAATTTAAAGAAAATATCTCAAATATAAATACAGGAATAAAGTTTAAAGGAAAAGATTTTGAGTTTGGAATTTGTGCGGTTAAATATTGGGGGGATTTTAAACCACGAGAAGAACCTTTAATCACTATGGAAATAAACGGGAAAAATCACGAAATTCTTTTAAGTAAGTTTATTAAAATAATGGAGAAAAATTTAAAATGAAAAAATATAAAATAATTTGTGAAAGTGTTTATGCAGATGGCTTTAAATCAAAGAAACAAGCAGAAGATTACATTTGGAAAAACAATTTACAAGAAGATGAAGATACTCAATATTATATTGAGGAAATTAAACAAGGAGAAACAAAATAAAATGAATAAAGAATTAAAGGAACAAATAAAAAAGGAATTGAAAGAACATGAAAACCTTATTGAGTTACTTAACGAGGAACAAATTAAACAATTATCAAGATATGAAAGCGAAATGGAAATTAGAATAAAACTAGAAGATAATATAATACAAGAGAGGTTAAAATGAAAAACTATAATTTAGATATAACAGAAAAAGGAGTTTTTATTAATGATACTCTAATAAATGAAGATATTTTTCAAGAAGAAAAAGTTAATTTTTCTGTTGTTGAAAGAGATGACCAAATTGACCACTTAATTGATTGGATTGGGGAATGTGGGCGAGATAGAAAAAACGATAAATTCCTTATGAAAGAAGATTTAACATATTTAATGAATCAAAAAGATGAATATTTATTTTCTTCTATTTTAACAAATGAATATGTTTGCAAAAGTGATAATTTAGAAGATTTTAATGATGTTTGCAAGGAAATTTTAAAATTAAATAAGGAGTTGGGGAAATGAAACAAGAATTAACAAAAGAAGAAAAAGCATATATTGTTTATATTTTTGAGAAATATAGACCAAATGAACCGATAGCATTTAGAATTGTAAATAAATTAGAGGAGTTAAAATGACAACAAATAAAAAAAGCCAATACGATATAGACGAGGACAAATTAATTGAATGTGTAATCAATTTAAAAGAAAATTATAATATAAATAATAGAGATATTTTTGATATTGTAAAGGATAGGACTTAAAATGAAATACAATGAAAGAAAAGAAGTTTTAAAGGATTTGAAAACAAATAAATTAAATATTATTTTGCCTGTTTATTACTCTGAAGATGATAAGGGAAATATTTTGATTGATTGCGAAAGCATTCAAGATGAGTTTAACAGCAAACTAAATGAATTAAAGGAGTTGGTAGAATAATGGAAAAACAAAGAGAAACTGCAATAGAAGTTTTGGGCTTATTTGAGGAGTTATTAGATTATCACGAGATAAATATTCCTGATGAAGATAGAGAGGGACACCCAACAGAAGCACGGCTTTATGGTAAAAGTTGGTATAATCTTGAGGATAAGATAACAGATATTTTAAAAGGAGAAACAAAATAAAATGGAAATAGAAATATATTGGGATGACTTAACCCAAGACAAACAAAAAGAAATTATAAATAAATTAGGAGATAATAATAATTGGGATGTAATTCCTATTAGTGTTATTGAAATTGAGGAAAATCAAAATGAGTAGAGCATATAAATTAGAAGTAAGAACTACAAATACAACAGAAGAACAATTAAATAAAGTATTGGTTGAAGAATTTGGCTGGACAGAAGCGTATATTAATGATACTGGGTTTGAAGGCGAAGGCACTCTATATGGTGGAACATCTGAAGAAGAAGCACATAACGATATCTCAGAAGCAATAAAGAAACTTAATCCAAAAGCAAAAGTTTTAACCCGTTGGACTTGTCTTGAGGAACTTCCACATGAAGAATATGGAGACAATGTAGAATGAAATGTATTAAATGTAATAAAAGAGAACCAATAGAATATGAAGAAATTGGAGAAGGAAAGTTTTGTCAAGAATGCCTTGATGAAGAAAATAAAATCTGGAGAAAAGAACAATGAATTGCGAACACGAATATAGAAAATTAAATGAAGAAGAATATGGAAAAGAAGTCTTTGAATGTGTTAAATGTGGTTTTATAAAAGGACAGGAAAATTTAGATTACTGCGATAATTGTGAGAAATATATAAATCAAATTGATTTAGGGGATGGCTCTTATGGGTGTCCCCTTTGTAAAAGAGATGATTGTATCACTACATTTTATCAAGGAGATGAAAAATGGAAATAGAAAAAACAAATAAAATATTAAATAAATTAAAGGATTATGGTTTTGAAGTAACTGAACCATCTGAAACAGGTTATGGTGTTGAAATAATCTCTGAAGAATATTTTAATGAAAAAGTAAATGAAGCGTTGGGGGTTGAAAAATGAAAAAATTATTTGGTTGTGTTTCAAAAGATGAATGTGAAGTTGATGGAAAAGAATTTGAAGTTGAAACTTTGGAAGAATTAATTGAAATACTAAAAGAACAAAAAGAAGTCCATTTAAATTACTTTGATGACGAAGAAGAATTAAATTTGTGGGTGGTTGCAGAATGAAATTTAAAAAAGGAGAAACAGAAAAATGAAACAATTTGATGAAAAACAAACAAAAAAATTAAAAACAATATTTAAAAAATATTTTTATGAAACACAAAATGGATATTCAGAAGAAGAACTTTTAAAACGGGAAAGGGTATATTTAATTGACCCTTCAAATGTTTTATTAATTGAGGCAGTTTCAGAAGAAGCAAAAAGATTTTTTAGAAATTATTTAGATAGGGAAGAAAAAAGAGATTTAAATTTAGATTATTCAGGAAAAGAAGAAATCGGTTGTGTGGTTACTTTTGAATATTTTGAATTAGCTGTTAAAATTTTTAAGGCAGTTAGTGAAGAAAGATTTAAGATATTTGCATATAAAGATTATCCAATTAAATTGGAAAGTGAGCATTTTGATATAGTAATTGCTCCCCGTGTGGAAACAGATTAAAATGACAGACCAAATAACACTCTTGAGGCACATTGAAATATTGGAAGAAGTGATTAAACAAACAAAACATAAAGAACTCATAGAAGATGTAAAGGATTTAAAAAACAAAATTGTTGAGGAGTTTGTAAAATGAAAGGGTTTCAATACATTTTAATTAAAGAGAACGAACAAATAAAGCATATAGAAATAGTTAATAGAAGTAGAACGCTTAAGCAAGTAAAAGGAATAAAAGAGTATCTTCAAAATAAATATCCCTTTTTTGAATATTTGATTTTCCACGAGCTGAAAAACAAAACAAAAATTTTCAAGGATAAAAAAAAATGAAAACAAAAAAACAAAAAAGATTGGAAAAGAAACTTGAGAAAATTGAAAAGAAAATTGAAAAAGTTGATAAAGAATTAAAAAAAAGAGGGGAGATTTTGTAATAAATGGTGGAACTAAATCCAGAACAAGAAGATTTATTTTTGGATTGCGAGAAAGAAGGTTTTTATGAAAAAAAGTATGGAAAAAAACAAGAAATTATAAATACTAAAAAAAATTAATATGGAAACAAAAAAAGAACTTAAAAAAGAAATAAAAGAATTAATAAGATTAAATCAACAATTAGAAATTTTTGGTGGTTTGAAAAAAGATATGGAATTTTTTAATAAATTAGGGAAAAGAAAAAAAATAAATAAAAAAGTGAATTATATTGGGTAAATGGAAAACGAAATAAAACAAGAACAGAAAGATAGCATAGAACTAACCAAGAATGCCAAAGGCGATTATCAGTGGAAAATCAAAATCTATGCTTTAGAAAGCAAAGAGATAAATGAAAGGGATGTTCAAAGACTTGATAAATTAAATAAAGAACTTGAAAGGAAGTTCGGGAAAAAATAAAGTGAAAAAAATTATTGAGATTGAAATTGAGACTGAAGAAGATGATACAAAGATTTTAACATTCATAAATCGTTTTTGTGTGGAGAATTTCAGAGAATATTCTGTTAAAATAAATAATGTAAAAGAGGAAAAATAAAATTGATAGGAAAAATCAAAAAATCAAGAGCATTGAAGAATAAAGTTCGGGTTTGTAAAAGATGTGGTAGATTATTTAATTCGTCACTTAAAAGAGGGAGATTTTGTGAAGAGTGTGATAAACGGGGTTTTAAAAATCAAAAAAATAAGTGAAAAAGGAAAAATATATAAAGGTAGAAAAATTCTAATTTAAATGGAAAATAGAGAAAAAATTAAAGAATTTTTAAAAACTAATAAGGAATTTTTTTTTACGCAATCTGAAATAGCTCAGGAAATGGGAATACCAGCATGGGATGTTGTTAAAACTATAAGTGATTTTAAAAAAGAAGGGCTTATTATTCAAAATGGGTGAAGAAATAGAAGGTGAAAAAATTACTTGTTCAGGTCATTATATTGGAAAACCTTATGAATGTTTAAGGTCAAAAGGACATGGTCATCATATGGTAAATGTGTTTTAATTAAAAGAGGGGAATGTTGGGTTGAAGTCCCTTCTCGTTGGAAATGAAAAGAATAACTTTATAAACTTTATTTCTTGTGAAAAAATTTTTCAGTAGTAACGAGAGTTTATAAACAATAAAATATATAATATAATAAGATAATAATGGGAACTCAAATACAAATATCAGATGAATTATGGAAGGTATTAAATTCGCAAAAAGAGAAGGGTGAAACTTTTGATGATGTTATTAAAAGATTAATTAAATGGAAAAAACATAAAAAATGAAGGAAAAAACACATTATACAAAAACAACTTTAATAAAACATAGAGGTTGGACAGAGAAAGCAATAAAATTATTTTTGGGGGAACATGATAAAGAAGGAAGAAATCCTTATTATTCTTCAGCATCTCCTACAAAATTATATTTAATAAAAAGGGTTGAAAAAAAAGAAAAATCAAAAGAGTTTAAAGATTTTAAAAATAAAAATAATAGTAGAAAGAATGGTTCAAAAAAATCAATAGAAACAAAAAAGAAAAAGATAACTGAATTTATTACTAATTTAAATATTGATATTAAAAAACAAAAGTTTTCTATTATTAAAAAAGAAGCAATAGAATCTTATAATGAATTTAAAGAAGATATATCTTTTGAAATTGGCTTTGATTTTCAAAAGGCAACATTGAGTAGTGACAAACAATTTCTTAATAGAATTATTGTTAATTATATAAGGCATAATTTATCTGAATATGATTATAGATTGCAAGAAATCTTTGGTAAGGTTGGGAAGCAAGAAGCATATAAACTTCTTAATAAAAAAATTTATAATAAAATTGCAGAGATTTATCCACAATTAAAACAAGAATGTAATAACCAATTTTTAAGAAAATGAAAAAACCAAAATTGAAAGGGGGTAAAAAAATGAGTAAAAAACAATTGGAAAAAGTTCTATATTTCAAAAGAGATGGAAATTTGTCAGTATTGGAACTTTACGAAGATGGAACAGCGAGATTTGTTGAAATAAAAGATGGAAAAAGCATTGTAACTAAAAACGAATAGTCCAGAATAAGAGAAGGCGGTTATTTCTGGATTGGCTCTATTATGCCACTCTTTTATAATTTCCGACCTTCTCACTCAATCAAACTAAATCATATTCACAAGCCAGAAGTTTGGGTTACCATCTTTTCTTCTGGCTTTTGATTCAAAAATAATATGAAAACAGCAATTTATATAGGAAAAAACAAAAAAACAAACACTTTCGTTTGTCCTAATTGTAAAAACAAAATTTTAAAAAAGAAAAGTTTTTTTAGCAGAAAGCAAAAATGTCCCAGATGTGAAACCAACTTAATTTTTACTAAATTTTCTGGCTCTGGATTTGCAAAAGGATTTTGTCTTTCAATGATATTATTTATACTATTAATTACCTCAATATTTATAGCTCCAATTTTATCTTCAAAATTGACTTTAGGTGATAAAATATTAGATGAGAGTTTTAAATATACCTCGAATACTTGGCAAAACACTGAAATCTCTGAATCTCTTGCTTATCTGTGTGATTTGAATGAAGATGATGAAGAAAAGATTTATTGTGTTTATAATTTCATAAATGATAATACTAAATATGGAATTACAAGAAATTTAGATAAAGTTTCTAATTCCTTAAATAAACCAGAAGATATTTTTTCAAAACCTTCATTGTGCAGAGATGTATCTGTATTAGCAAAATCTATTTTTGACAACATGGGAATAGAAAATGAATTTGTCCTTGAACCAAATCATGTATATAACAAAGTGTTTTTAAACAATAAAACTTACATTGTGGATATAGCAAAAAATAAATTTAAAAATGGAAACTAAAACACTAAAACCAAAAAAAAGATATTTTCTTTACAAAGAAATAAATCCTAATTGGCATTATTTTCTTAATATTTATTTTATTCTTACAATGATTTTATTAGTTATTGGAATTTTATTCGTTCTCTCTAATTTAGAGGGGATTAAAACAATTTCAGAGATTTTCCATCAACTTGTTGATTATTACAAAAACAATTCAATTGAAATAAATAATTCACTTAATGATATATCATGGTAGAATTTAATCAACGAGGAACTTATGTTTTGAAGGATATTGAAACAGGAAAAATTGTTGGGAGATTTATTCGAAAATACACTGCGAATATTTTCAAAAAAGATTTTGAAATATTTGGTTCCAAATGTGAAATTGTCAAAATAAAATGAAAAATAAAAAGAAAAAGCAAACTAAAACAAAACCTCTTAAATTTATTTTGGGAAGTATTCAAATTATAATTCTTCTTGTAGGTATTTTAATTTTAGGAACTATTCTTGTTAATCAGATTATTGGTCAACCAAAATTTAAAATAACACAAAAAGGAGAATGTCACGAAGAAGTTATTAGTGAAGGAAATAGAACACAAAGAATAACCTCTTTACAAGGAGATATAACTCTGTTATGTGAGGGTGTTTATTCTGATGGCCATTGCCAGACTTTTTTTGAACCTGTAAAAATTACCCCAATAAGATTATATGAAGAATGGGATTGTTCAGAATATTCTGTTTGGTGGGAAGGAGATATTAAGAAAGAAGAAAGAAGTGAAAGAACTTGTTATAGAAATTTAAGTTTAGATTCTATTGAAATAGATGGAATGCATGTTCTACAAAAAGAGCATAGGGATTTTAATGTTTTTTTAGAATTTAATTATGCTGAAACTTGGAATGAAGCCTATTGTGATTGGGAGGAAGTTGATGAAATTAATATTCATTGTTTTAATAGTTTTATGGAAGTAATTAATTGTGATGAAATTCCTAAAGAAAATCCTTTTTATGTAAAGGAAGTATATAAAAAAATGGGATATAGAGATAGAGTTACTAACACATTTTCTGGATTAGAAACTTTGAGAGATATAGAATATTTTGGAGAAGATAAAAATGGAAATTCTGAATATGAAAATTATTTAATCCAACTTATTAAAAAAGAAGAATTGTCTATTGAATGGCTTGAGAACAATTGTAAATGTAGTTTGTGTATAAACCAAGAAGGTTCACCTTCATATCCAGAGTATGCTTATCTTTGTGGAAAAGATTTCAATCCAGAGGAGAATGTAAAAATAAATCTTGGTGGTGACAAATGTTTTGAATATCAATATGGAGAATATAAAGTTGAAATAATTTAAAATGAAAAATAAACTAAAAATAATAATTGAAAATCTCAAAAAAGAAGAAACTGAAGAGATAAAGAAAATTGAAAAACAATATGGGGGAGCAAGTGAAAGATACGAAAAATTAATTGAACTTCTAAAAAAATATAAGAATAAAAAACCAACTCAAAAAGAAATAATAAAATTGGAAAAAGAATTGCTTTGTTGGGGAAATATAGCATTTTGTTGTAGAGGTATGCCAAATGGGAAAAAATGCCCGATGAGAGATACTCTTTTGGAAATAATTGGATGGAGCCAGAAAAAGTTTGAAAATTATAAAAATAAATGTGGGGAAATTTTTTTAAAGTGGGAACGATAAAAATAGCAATTAAAGTTGCGAATCATAAGATTGATTTTCAACTTCAAAATGATAAAGCAACTATAGAAGATTTAGCGTTGAGCATTTCTACTTTAGAAACAATAACGCAAGACCAAATTCAAAATATGAAAAATTTAATGAGGAAAAATTATGGGAAAATGTAAATTTTGGAAAACTTGTGGATGGTATGATAAAGAAAGTATAACATGTAATAAAGATAACGGAATGTATTATGCGGGGGGAACCCAACCCGCTGGGTGTTGGAGAAGAAACCAAAAAAAATTAGAAAATCAAAAGGAGGTAAAAAATGAAAAAAACAATTGAAAAAAAACTTGAAAAAGAAATACTTGAATCGATTGATAGTAAGAAACCTTTGGGGGTGGTTGAAAAGAAATATGATGAATATCAAAATTTTGTTTTGAATCCAAAAGAACATAAATTTTATCATTTTCCAAAAAACTTTTCAAAAATAACAGATGAATTTGTTAAATATAAAAAAAATTATGTTCCAAAAGAAGAATATAATTGTGAAAACAAAGGAAAAGAATTTTTTACCAAATCTTGAAAGGAATTTTATCCAATAATAAGTGGCTCCAAAAACTCACAAACCCAACGAGTGCTAGCTCCCATCTAATGAAAATTAATGGAGCAGACAATAAAATCCCAAATAAGAGTGAATGATAGTGTCCTCTGTGTCCAAATCCCCTAAATAAAGGAAGTATCCACAAAATAGCTAAAATTATCACTGCAATAATTAATTCATTAGTTTTATCTGTTAAAGCAAAAAATAAGATAATTCCTAAACCTAAAATAGTTGATATTACTTTTAATTTACCATTTGCCAAATCTAAATCTGGAGCAAGTGCATAAAAAAATACAATTCCAACAATTAATAAGTAAAATGTTAATCCCCCTTCAATTTCAACAAATTCATAAAAATAATTTACTATCAAAAGAATTGCTGTTAAAATTATACCCCCAACCAAATGCCCCTTCCAATTTGACATATTTAATGTCCCCCAAGAAAGAAGATTTCCCCAATACTTGTTATTATTCCCAACAAAATGAGAAAAAATCCAATTTTTTTTAATTTAATTTTTTCAATTAAATAGATACCAAAACCAATCAATATTATTCCACTAAAAAATCCAGCCCACTCCCAGAAAATCTGTGCTGATTCTGGAATTGTGCTGAAAATAAACCAACTCAAAAAGAATATATCCACAACAAATGTAATTATTCCTATCAAAAACACACCCCAAGCAATTATTTTTGTTTCCCCTTTTTGCTTTCTTAAATAATTACCAAAATAAATTAAAAAACAAGAGCAGAGCAGAGCAAATAGATTTCCGATTATGTGGGGAATTTTTTGTATCATGTTTTATTAACTTGAATGAATTTTTCAACCATTCGTGCCTCCATTCTAAATCTATATCGCATTGTCCAAACAAATCCAACAATTAAAATTAATAGGAGAAACAACCAAGTTCTTATTCCATTTATATAATAACCATTTGCTCCTTGATTTTCAATCCTAACAAACCATTTCCGAATTTTTACTTTTTCACATGAAATTCCATGACTTAAATAAATATCCCATATTGGAATAGACCAATCAAAAAAAGTGATATTTGTTGAAGTTGAACAAGTTATATTTTCATCTATTATTATATAAGAAAAATTAGCACCTTCTGTTTCAACTCTTGGCCTGGTTAAATTAAATTGATTACAATAATAATCAAAGAAATTTATATGTTCAATTACTGTTTCATTTGTAATGTATGTTCCTGTCTCATTTTTAATATCTTTAGTTAAATTAAAAATTTGTTCATCAGTATAATTAAAAGGATTTTTCAATAAAAACCAATAAAGAATATAACAAATTCCTTCTTGTTGGTCACTTGAAGAGAGTCCACTTCCGCCGCCACCTCCGCCACCGCCTCCACCACAACCAGATTGAATATCAAAAATAACATCATCAGAAGCTAAATTTCCAGCAGTGTCATTTGCATAAACATATAAATGAAATTCATTATATTCTGTTACTGTTATTGATTTTGTTGTTTTTGAACAATTTAGACTTTCATTATTATAGAAAACATATCCTGAAGTTGTTTTTAGTGTGAAAAAACAAGAATCAATATTTGTGTCTGATGTTGTATAATCAAAATCAAAAGTCATTGTACCCAAACAATCAGAAGATGTTGGTGATGTTATTAAAATAGATGGGTTGATTGTATCTACTATAAACACAACACTTTCTGTATTGTTTAAATTTCCTACTGTATCATTACACCAAAATTGAGCTGTGTAAGAACCATCTGGAATAGAAGCATTTGTTGAATTATAAAAATCAGTTCCTACAATGTTTTCTAAAGTTATATTTACTGCTCCATCACTTATTGAATACCAACACATATCAATTCCAACATCATCTGTTGCTGTTACATTAAATAATGTTGAATTAGAACCATAACTTTGATTTAAAGGAGAATTAATTGTTAAATTTGGGTTAGTTAAATCAACACTAAAATAAACAGTTGAATAATTTAAATTTCCAGCAGTGTCATTTCCCCATATAGTTACATTATTTAATCCTTCAATTCCTGTTATTGATGTATTTGCACAACTACTTGAATTATAAAAATATTTATAAACTTTTTGATTAACATAATCTGTAACCCAAAAGTAATTTCCGTCTGTAGTTATTCCAAAAGAAAAATCATTTAAAGCATCTAAATCAAAATTAGAAATGTATGTTCCATTCATCCAGTATTTATAAACTTCATCATAAGATCCATCAGTAATCCAAATATAAGTTCCATCATTTGTTATTCCATAAGGGTTAGTGTTTCCACTTGCGGCAGTATCAAAATGCTCATTAGTATAAGTTCCATTCATGTAATATTTATGAACTCTTGCATTTGGATTATCAACAATCCAAAAATATGTGTTATTTGTTGTTATTCCAACAGGTTGAACATTTGCATATGCTTCTGTATCAAAATGGTTTCCTGTATATGTTCCATTCATCCAATATTTGTAAACTTCTTTACCTGAATAATCAACAACCCAAAAATATGTTCCATTTTGAGTTATTCCATAAGGGTCATTATTTCCACTTGCTATAGTGCTCCAATATTCTCCTGTATATGTTCCATTCATGTAATATTTGTAAACTTCTTTACCTGAATAATCAACAACCCAAAAATATGTTCCATTTTGAGTTATTCCATAAGGATAAGTTCCAGAAAATATATCCCAAGAGTCTCCTGAATAATCTCCTTCATTAGCAAAAGTTGTATTTGCTCCCCCATTTAAAGAATACCCACACCAACTTAAAGTTTCAGAAGAAGTCCAATTTAAATCTAAAGTTGTGTTTGTATAAGTTGTATTTGTTGGGTGTGTTATGTTTATTTGGGGGAAAGTTAAATCAACTGTGAAATAAATTGAATCATTCAAACCCATATTTCCTAAAGAATCATTTCCATACAATAATAAATGATGATTTCCTTCTTCTACTATTAAAGTTGAATTAATTGTGATTGTTGTGTTTGTTCCGTTGTAATTTACAATCCAAGTGTCTATTGGTTCGTTTGCAGTAGCATTAAACCAGATTGTTTGATAATTATATGAAAAATTGATTGGTGATTGAACTTGAATTGTTGGAGGGGTTGTATCCATCCAAACAACATAAGAATTGTTTAAACCTGTATTTCCTAAAGTATCATTGGCATAAGCATTAATTGTTTTATTTCCATCTGTTATTCCTGTTAAAGCATAAGTTCCATTACACCATCCACTTTCTGAAAAAACTGTTTGATTTGCATTTCCATCAACATTTATGCTACAATTTCCTATTCCTGCTCCTGTATCT
>Ga0307928_10003585_pt1 | contig 11846 bp, 20 predicted proteins | sample AceLakmetagen232_FD_201815 | JGI IMG/M metagenome (GOLD analysis project Ga0307928, IMG submission 201815) | Saline water microbial communities from Ace Lake, Antarctica - #232 | ecosystem: Environmental > Aquatic > Non-marine Saline and Alkaline > Saline | place: Antarctica: Ace Lake...
TGCCACGCACTCAGCTTGGTCAAGCCATCGTTGCCGCCTGAGGCTGTTGGGTCGTAGTATCTAGCGACTAATGCCATTTACGACCTCGTTGGGTTGACTGCGACTTTGAGGAGATTATTCAGTTGAGCCTGATTCTCAAGTACTGCAAGGTCCTCAATCATTCTTTGTCTTAATGTGCGAACGTCGTTTGCTTCTATAGGAGTGCGCTTGTCACCTGTTGTTCCAGATCCGTCTTCTATTAATCCTCCATCAACAGGGATTAGATCATTCATATCCTTTGCGCTCCACTCTCCAAGACATACTTGAGCAAAGTAGCAAAGTTGGGCTTTAAGATCTGCATATTTTCTTGCGCGTTCATTACAATATTTAATTGCTGTTGGGTCTGTTACTGTCATTTCTAAATCCTCCGTTTAAATGCTCTCTCAAGCATAGTTATATATTTTTATTCTTATCTATCCACGCATCATCAACCACAATATGGTCAACTATATCCATGTGTCGCTCGCCGCCCAGTTTAATTTGTGGTATGATATATCTATTCACTATTAACCTCTATGTTCTTTAATATATTTGATTGCTTTTACGAGTATCATTGGTTTATTATCCACGAAAAAGTTGTTGTGTACTTGCCAACTCAACGCTTGAATCTGCATCATTACTGAACATAGCGGGGGTGATAAATTTTCTTAATCTCTCACATTGACTATTAAATATCTCATATAGTGTCAAGTACTTATCATCTGCGCCAAGTTCAACGTTATTAGCCCCCACTTTGTCAAGAGCTGCTTGTCTATAACTATAGTATGTCCCGTATTCCTTCAACACACTATTGATAGCAGTAGATGCTTCACCAGATGGATTAACATCATAACTATATGATAGATAATCTATATGATCATTTGCAGCCGCCACGTATCCTGACATGTTGAAATCTGAGAATACCGTAGAGGTGAGATCTGATTCTGCAACGTATGTTCTAAACGCCATTTGGTACCTCTTTGAAAGTTAAAATGGGGGCTAGAGAACCCAGCCCCCAAATATTTGCTTAGAATTAAGCTACGCCGCGAGGGGTCTTGAAGGTGTAAAGATTACCTGCGTTATGAGGGGTGACGATGTATGTACCATCAGATTGTCTTGATGTACTACCATCAACATTAGCCATAGCATAGATTCCACTTGCTTCAATAGTCTTAGCAACACCATTTGAATAACCACCAGCACTAAGAGAAAGAGTTCCTTCTATTTCTCCAGTATCTGAGATATAAACAAAAGCGGCTCTTTCGTCTTCTCTAACTCCACTAATAGTTACTGCTACACCAGAAGTGGTAGCTGTAGCTGTAAGTGCTGTCCAAACGCCGTTTATGCCTTGGATATTTGCCATTTTAATTAATTCCTTTGTGTTTAAAGTGGAGCTAGAGATCATCTAACCCCACTAATATATTATAAGGGATTACCCTATAATTGTTTAATTACGCTTGTGTGATTACACTTGTGAAATTACACCAAAAGCGGTTGCTTCACCAAGAACAGTCTTAGCACCATAGATATACAATCCTCTGATACCAGTACCAAACTTAGACTCAAGATCTATAACCTGGCTATCAATAAGGTTACCAGCAAAGGTAACAGATGATACAGTACCAGCAAAGATATGAGAACCAGCAGCTGAGGCATTGGTTAGGTTATTTGAAACACGAACATCAAATCCCATAACTCTACCAACTCTACCGTTTGTGTATGCGTCTTCAGCACTAACAGAACCATCAGTCTCTAGTACTTTATTCTGTACAAGATAGTTATGGAACCAAGGTGGACAAACTAGGAATCTTCCTTCTTGATCTACGTCAGCTTCATCAAGACGTTGAGATAAACGACCAACATACCCAATCACACCACTAGTGGTAGACTCAGAGATGTTTACGTTTACTGGAGTACTAGATGTTCCAAGAGCACTAGTTCCAGTTCCGCCAACAGTTAGAGCGCCAGATGGCATAATTGTTTGAAGGATGTATGTATCTACATCCTTAGCAATCTCAAATGCACCGCGTCTTGCAACTTCAGGTATAATTAAAGCAGCAGCTTGTTTTGAATCAACTAAACTTACCTGCTTTACGAACTTCTTAGCCTGATCAATATTAAGAATCTGACCAGCTGAATCTACATTACCATAACTAAGTGTTTCGTTGTTTGTGTAATCGCTAGTGTCTATATCACCCATAGAAGGGATCTTTACACTATCGCCCTGTTGTGTAATAAGACCTTGATAATCAGTATTAACCACATTACCAGCAACTAGAACCTTCTCTAGTCTTTCAAGGATGAATGCACCCATTACGTCGGCAGGGATAAAATTGTTTAAAGACATTTTTGTATTTCCTTTGTATTATAACTTACTTACTTTTTAATTCCGTAAGCTTCTTTAACCTGGTCCATATTAGCCATAATAGCTTCTCTATCACCAGATTGTGTGATGGCATCTATATTGGTAGGTATCGTTTTAGTTGGTACTTTACCTGTGCCAGGAGTTTGAACTGTTTTAGCTATGTCTTTTCTAGACTCTAGCAAGGCTGTCATGCCTGTATCAAAATCTAATCTATTTTCTCCATCAATAAATACTACTTTGTCGCCTTCAAGGTCAACTTGTTTACTAGATATCAATGATTGGATAAGAAGATCTGCACCATAAACTTTATCAGTAAGGACAGAGGTTAGTTTAGCTGAAATTGACTTGTTCTTAGCCATTCCTTCAGCACTTTGTCTAGCAGTTCTCTCAGTGTCTAGCTGTGTAGTTACATTAGCTAGTTTATCATTAAGAGCCTTTAGTGTAAGTGAATCACTAGGAGGAGTTGAACTCTTCTTAATTGAGTTAGCAACAAATTCATCAAGGTCACCGTCTGCATATCCAAGTGCTTCCATAGCTGTCTTGAATTTTCTAAGCTTTGAGTTCTCAATATTACGTTTGCTACTCTCAGTAATTCCTTTGGACTTCTCAGCCTCAATTAAAGCAACGACTGCTTCCATTTCTTTAGTCTTACCAGCTTGCTCTAACGATGCTTTCAAGGTTTCTAAATCCATCTTTGTCTCCTCGTCCTTCTAGGACAGTTTATATGTGCTCCAAGGCACTTAAGCAAGAGGTAATTATTCTCCTACTGTATTGGTTATCACTTTAGTTGTCTTGCCGTTTAATGTTTCTTTTAAGACTATAAGTTCTTCGTCGCTCATATGATTGAAGATGTCACTCACCATAGCTCTCTTGATCTCTATATTAACTTCCTCTGACATCTCTAATGATAGCATATCTTTAAGAGTAGTAAAGTCTGAAGTAATAGTAGGAGAGTACTTGGAAGGATAAGTAACCTCATATTTGATAGTCTCATTTACATACTTACCAAATAGAACGCTTAGGTCTTGTTCATATTTAACAGCTATTTTAGCAGTCTGTTCAAGCAGTGTACGCTTAGATATAAAGGAATAACTGGCAGCAATACCTGAATTAGCCTTTTGAACGCCTATAATGCCCTCTGATTCAGCTAATTTGTATAAACTGTCAACAAGTTTCTCATTATTATCTACTAACATGGTAACTATTGCTGGGTCAGGGCCTATAAATCCAGGAGTAATATTGATATCAGGAGTAGCTGGTAGTATAATTGCATTGTTAGGTCCTACAGTCATGTTATTATTATTAGTCTCAGTCTGATAGTATAGGATACTAAATGCCTGTGATCTCTCTTGATCTCTGATCTCACTGTCTTTATTAAATATAATATAATTAGTTTTAGCTACATCATAGAAAGGAGGTCTAGGTAAAATATCTTTAACATTTACACTTGACACTCTAATGACAGGTGTAACGCCGAGGCCGTGGATAAATGTCTCAGTAGATTTAACCTTATCGCCATCTTTAACTTCTACTACCTTAGTATTAGAGTCCCATGTAACATATACCTTAACCATATTACCATCACGTTCTTCTTCATTAACAAACGTTATGTTCACTAGGTTACCAAAGATGTCTTGTGAATACTTATATACTAGATAAGCAGGTTGTGTGTATATGTAAGGAAATTTACGCTGATCAATAGCGTCTTGTGTTACTTCAGGAGTGGATTCAAAGTTATCCATTACTACAAAGGTAGTGCCATGCAGTCTAGCATAGGTCACTACATCCTTAGAATTAATATTAATAGGTGTCTGACTGTTATCTACGTTCTCTAAGAAGGAATTAAATAGATTACTATTAGATTCTCTAGATATATTGTTGTTATACACAGGTACAATCATACTATTAATAATAGGTTTCACATAGTTTCTATATGCAGACATTGCCTTTCTATTATCATAATAGCCTTCTCTTGGGAAAGGATATAGGTATGAGCCATCTTTAAATCCACCACAACCCTCAAATGCATGTGAAAGAAAGACATAGTCATTAATTGAATTGATGTCTATCCCTTTGTTATTACTATAGTTAGGTGTAGTTGTGTTTGTTAAAAACTTGGTTTCTGACATTGTTTATCCTTTAGTTCCCCATTAGATTACTGCGAATCATTTGTACTTGAATTGGCTTAACAAGCATCTCATATGCCCCTGTCAAACTATCTACCATGTCATCATGTCCCTTGCCTATATTTTCAGGACTGAATCTAGTGCATTCATCAAAGAATGCCCTTTTGAAAGGCATGTTATTAACAGTGAAATTACCAAGTTCACATTGACTGATCCATGGTAACGCTCTACTAATCTTATCTCTAGTAGGCTTTATAGTTCTTATAACGTGATTAGATAGTGCTGATTCCCTACGTAAATCATCAACAATTGCCATCTGTTGACCAGAACCCTCTATACCTAATGTAATATTACTTGTGTCTTTTAATGCTGTCTCTATGATTAGCTTCTTAAGGTCTGGGTACTTAAGCTTGTGTTGCTTCATGTCTATTATTTCAAACTTATTGGAATTGTCCTTGCGTAATAGGCAGCCACAGCTGTAGTCACTTGTCTTCTTGATAGTTACAGCCAGATCCCAGAAGCGTACTCCGCTACTATGGTTATCAGATGAGAAATCACTAATGTTAAACCAATCAGTTGATATTAATGCTCCTTCAAAGTCTACTATTAATGCTTGGAGTTCCTGTTGAGCAAATGAGCTAGTATACTGCTTCTTTAGATCATCTATGTATGCTTGTGGTAGGAAGGGTGACTCATCAATAGGTTGCCTTGACACAGTGAGATTATCATTGGTTACAGTAGTCACCTCACCATCAAATACATGTGCCAACTTCTCAGCATTAATAATATCATAGAACCAGTTCTTGCCCCTAGTAGTAGATACTAGACCCCAGAAGCAGTCCTCAGAGTTACGTAGTCTACCTAGTAATATATCAAAGGCTTCTCTTGATACCTCTCTGGCCTCCTCAATGAAGAAGCTATGTAAATTATATGATCTTAGTCTGTCTGGTTCATTAGCGGATCTGAGTAATATAGGAGTGTTATTAATAGTGAACGTCATGTCACCTATGTTAGCAGTGTATGGGATACCCAGCTGTTCAGCTATGTCTTTTAGAGTCTTAAATACGACATCCTTAAGATTTCTATATGAGAAACTGGCAATAAGAGTATACCTACCCTTACTTGCTTCCATGATAGCAGCCAGACACATAATCAGTGTCTTACCACTACCTAGTGATCCCACATAGATGCGTCCTCTGGTCTTAGCTGATAGGAAGTCTGCTTGTGCTTGAGAGAGATTCATTTTAACCTTAGTATTTAAGTGCTGCTATGATCTTTTCAACCTTCTCATCTTCATCAGTGCTTGGGACAGGTGGAGTGACCTTCTTAGGCTTTCTAGTCTTCTTCTTAGGTTTCTCAATTGGCTTAGACATACAGTCATAACAGGTTTCATACTTGATAACAGCAGGGCAATGAGCGCATGAACAGCCTGATATCTTCTTACCACATTCTTTACATATCTTTCTAAAATGTTTAGGCATAATTAATCTCTCTTTACAATGTTAAATGTTATGTTCTCTTGTTTAGGTGGTTCTTTAAAGGCATCTGGATCTGTGTCTCTAAAGTTAAAACCTAATTTACGTAATGTTTTCAGATAGTAGATTGATGGAGTCGCCTTACTATCAAACATACGTATCTCATGACTATATACTATGTGTAGATAAGCTCTACACAATAGATCTCCTATCTCAGACTCCTCATCCATATATTTATGTAGTGTAGCTAGATGTTTAATACCTAACGCAATCACTAGTCCAGAAGCGGTAGGGTAGGGGTTTTTAATAAACTCGTCTACAACTTTCCTCACTTTATCTACATCTGTTAGTTTTCTACGTGCTGCCATTAGTTGTGCTTTCTGATATATTCTAATATAGTGGAGTCTTGATTGTTGTCTCTCCACTCATTGTTCCTAGATAGTATCTTGTCAGGATTCTTTTTATAGGCTATACGTTGACGCTCTTTAACACCTTCCTTGTGATCTTGATAGTAGGTATTTGCTCTAGTTTTTGCTTCTTCTCTGTGAGTAATTGAATATTCATTCCATTAGTTTTGTCTCCTTATAGTTGTTTACAGCCATGTCTATTGTGTGTTTAATATCAGTAGACATACGAACTTTAACAATGTACATTACTTTATCAGATATATCATCCATTGAGGTTGATACACACGCCATCCCTGATTTTTCAGATACATTTTCAACCTCTCTACTTATATCTTTAAGTTCTCCAACTGTTACAACACAATTGATTGCATATCTTACTTTCTTTTCCATTAGTTTTGTCTCCTTTATAATGGGTTTTAATTATCGCTCTTAATTATATTTTCGTGAGCTGATAATATTTGTAAGTTACTATAGTTAAAGCACTTACGTTGCTCCTCTGGCTTAGATAGATCAAATTTTGCACAAGGTTTGATGTGGTCAACGTGATATTCTTTACCAGAGTAATTGTCTATGTTAAAATCTAAGTGGCCATTAGCTATTGCTGAGAGCTGTAAGTGAATGAGTAGTGAATCTATATCACATCCTAATAGCTCTAGTGTTGATTGTGATTTAGTTTTGCCGTCTAACGCACTTGAGAGCCTTCGTCTCAGGGTATTAAGAATTTTAAATTTTTCATCAGTTTTCATTCGTTCTCTATTGTATTTAACATGATATTCTTTATTCTCTAATCTCCACTTAGATTTTTGTTCTCTATTTCTAGTCTTATTTGATTTCATCCAACATTTGTGTGATTCTATAATTTTCTCTTTATTTTTCTCTCTGTATTTGCGTGCTGATAACTTAACTTTCTCTTTGTTTTCCATTTTCCATCTAGCTTGCATGATGTTCGCGCATTTTTTACATTTTGTCTGAAGAGATTTACCTGATTTATAAAAGAACTCTGTTGTAGCTTGTAATTCATTTTTACATTTGGTACATATTTTAGTCATTGATTTCCTTTAACTCATTATTCATGGTTGTTTTAAGTCTTTGCGTTTCATCAGTCCAGAACTTATATGTAGCCAGGGCATGATTCCAGGCGCGGCCAATGTTATCAGCGAATTGTGGTGAGTTGAAATACTTGTGTTCTTTGTGAGAGTTGAATATATGTCTCATTTCATCAATTGCATCACCCACATAGGAGCTGAAATGTACAGCATCTAGGTTACCTATTCCGTTTTCTTTTAGCTTCATTTTTGTCTTAAGCTTTGCTGCGTCGTACATGTGTCTGTCTCCGTCAACTATTGTACACACCTCACCAAATACCATTTCAAAGTGATTCATTTGATTTCTTAATATATTAGTTCTTGCTGATTCAATATCTATTGTATACTTACGGGTTAAGTCTATGATATTTAGTATTTTAGCTTGGAAGTTGTTTTTTATGAAGCCGAGTTTGAGAGGGCCTATGCTTAATGTTAGTTTCTTAGATAGGAATAAGGCCACTATTATAATTATTAGTCCTGCTATTATAGTGTATGGGTTGGTTAAAAGTGTGAGTATCATTAAGGTTTTCCCTTAGTTCATTAGGTATTGTTGAATCTTCTCAAGTATGACATCAATTCGTTTAGTCCAATTGATATACTTATTGGAAGAATAGGCTAAGTATAATAGATATTCTTCAGAAGTTAATATTTTCTTGATATCAAGAGAATAGTTATACAAGCCATCTGGACTCTTGGCTTCTTTAGGATAATTTAATGTTGTTGTTACTTTCTCAATATGGTTATCATGTAGAGGGCGTACTGCCTGCATAAATCTGTCTCTAACGGACTTTAAACGCCAGTAGAAGAATGTATCAAAGGAACACTTCTTATCATTACCAAGATCATATTTGTTTATTTGCTCTAGCATGTCTAGATATATGAACTGGCGAAAGTCTTCTTTGTAATAGGTGTCAACCTTAGATAGGTATTTAGCTTCAAATATTGTATTGTACTCGTAGGCTAATTCGCTCCATATAAGATTACGTGGCATTTTAGCATCTGGGTGAATAGCCTTATACCGACTTATTAGTTTTTGGACTCTTTTGCTGTTCATTTGATATCTCCTTTTGATTGCCTAGTATCTCATTCATCACTAAGAGTTGTGCTGTTAATAAATTTTGCATATTATTTATTAGTAATTCTTCTACCTCTTTGGGTCTAGTAGGTTTTTTTTGACCATCACAGTCAAGTGGGGTGTTATCTCTAAGTTTAATCATTATATATTCCATAGGGTATGTTTGAGTCTTAGTAAGTCATTAACATCTATTACTATCCAACTGTCTTTCCAGCCATATTTTTCCTTACGTGTATAAGGAGTGTATGGTTTAGGTTGACCTTTGAGTGTAATAGGTGCAGCTCCATTTACTTTAGACTCTACTAGCTTAATTAGATCATATCTATTAACTATTAAGATGTTTTTATCACTAACATATGCCATCATGTCGGCTGAGCCATATAGAGAGCCCTCATATCCGTAATTATTGAGTAATTCACTCGTATATCCCCAATTTCCTACTGATTTTACATCAAAACTGGCAATTTTATCGTCTTTTAGTAGAAACATATCTATATGTGCTCTCTTGTTTTGCTTATCTGTTGAAAGGAATGGCTTGTGACCATTAATTATTGCAATATCTCTGAAAATCTCTTCACTTTTAGCGCCTTTATCTACTTGTTTAGAATAATTACTGTAATAACTCATTCTTGGCTCGGTGGTTATCTAAGTATACTATAGCATTAGCTAAAATATTAGTGTCGTCGTTTGCATGGCCCAACATTAAATTACAAGATCGGCATAATATACTACGGACTTGTCCAGTCTCATGACAATGATCAACATGTATATTCAGTGTTTTACTACCTAATGGTTTTTTACAACAATCACATACTCCCTTTTGATCAGTAATCATTTGATTTTTTTGATCTAATGTGATTCCATAGGTGCGTATAAGATCTCTATTAATCTCTTGATTTCTTGATTTCTTATACCAAATAGGCCATGATATTGCTTGTGATAATTTGACACACTCTTTACAATAGCTAGCTATATATCCTTTAGCTTTATTTCTAAAACTAAACTCAGATACATCCTTTTCTTTCTTACATTTGCTACATACTTTAGTCACTATATGCCTCTGTTTCTATATAATTCTCTAGTGCAATCTCAGGACTGGCTCCCATGCTGACAATCTCTTCGTCAATTGTCACTATGTTAAGCCCTGGTGTTATTTCTGTAATCATTAGTGTATCTCTCATTGGTATCTCCTCTTCCTATGTATTTAGTATACGCACACTTTGACCATAAAAAATTATTTATTTAATATTTTTTTTACTATTGGTCTAATGTCGTCTCGCACCCTTTGGTGAATCCTTTGTTTAGTTACACCGAACTGTTTTGATATAGTTTCGTGTGTTGGCTCTTCATCATCGCACTTCATCATGAATATTCTTCTATTAACTGGTGACAGCTGTTTAAGAATCTTTTTCTTAAGATCTGTAACTACTGATTCTTCCTCGTTATCTATTCCTCTATATATAGCCTCGTCATCTATGAGCAGCTCTTTACCAATCTCTTTGTGGTCTCTCTTTAGTATACTCATGTATGAATATCTAACCATGTAAGAAATCCATGTGTCAAATGAAGCAAGCTCTGGCTTATACTTAGATAGGAAGTTTCTATTTTCAATAAATAATAGTATATCGTGAAACATATCCTCAAAGTACTCACTGTGTAGATTAGTGATTTTCTTTGTTAGCTTTCTAAGGTCATGATAGTTTTTTTCAACGAAAATTCCCCAGTCTTCATAGTATTTCATAATTATCTCCTTTTGTATGTTCTAATATAGTATAAGTAAAATATACTACAATGTGACCTGTCTGTGGGAAAATAATTAAAATAAATAGTTTAGTGCAGGTTGGCGACGTGAGGTGCATTTCAGCGATTAGTGAAAATAATTGTTGCGTTTAATTATGTAATGATGTATAATACTTATGTAGGCAACAGTCTTAAGCTGTGGGGAGATAATCTGGCTCCCCAGCCTATTTTCTTCAAATCAGATATAGTCCTTACTAACAGAAAGAGAGGACAACCAATGATAGTAAATCATCTACATAGAACACATCCAAAGTGGAAATATACTTCTAAGGAAGCCAAGCTACTATTCTTTTATCTAGCTACGTTTGCTGATGAAAGCACAGGTTGGTGCTACGTATCAAGAAATACAATAATAAATGATCAGATAGTTAGTAAGAATCACATCAAACAATTTTGTGATGAATTAATAGATGCTGGTCTCATCATTAATTTTAAGAAGGGTAATAGTATTACTCACGAAGCTAATGAATACACTCTTCTAACTAAATACATGATATCCCTTCAAAGTGACTACCCTAGTACCTCTCAAGGGACTAGCCCTAGTACCTCTCAAGGGACACCAATAGATCTTAACAAAAGATCGCTTAATAAAGCTTCTTTGAACATATATAATAAACCTTCTAATGAATCAAAGAGCATTCAAAGCACGTCTATTAAAAGTAGACGTAGATATACTCTTAATGAAATGAAAGATATTTATCAAGGTATACTTGTAGATGCTCATAACGATAATATATATGACGTTAGAAATAACTTCACTAAGAATGGTAAATTCACTCTTAAGGTTACTAGTATTAGAGATATTACCAAACTAGACACCAGAGATAAACAAGAAGAATACTTTATCAATATTGAGAAAGAGTTTGACCAATTACGAATGGTTAGACGTGATGTAGATGAATGTGAGGTCTTATAATGAGAAAGCGAAGAAACGATTGGGGAATAGATATACATGAACTTGAGAAGCATTCACCCAGTAAAAAGAAGGATAACGCGTCTCCTGTAGCTAAGAATCATCCAAGCAAGCTAGTTGCTCGTATAAAGGCGTGTAAGCCAGGTAATCTACGTAAGCAACTCTATGACATGTATCTTAGATCAGCTCGTTGGAAGGGTCTTAGAGGAGCTGTCATGGCAAAGGGTAAGAAGTGCTCTAAGTGTGGTTCTAAATCTAACATACAAATACATCATAAGTCTTACGAACATCTAGGTACAAAAGATGAATTCAAAGATCTTATCCAACTATGTAGAAGTTGTCATAAGAAAGAACATAGAATTTAGGTTACTTACTATTAAATATGACCTACGGTCTGCCTATCTTATTATCAGTAATAGATATAATCTTAGGTTACTGAGTATCAGCTATGTTTTTCCTATGTTTGACTCTTCTATTGTACTTAGTTTTATCAGATTCTACTTTGGTAGGTTTAGGCATAGGTAATCTAGGTATGTAATATCGTTTAGTCTCTGATTTCAAAATGACAAAGGTCCCTAAATG
>Ga0307928_10003587_pt1 | contig 11839 bp, 18 predicted proteins | sample AceLakmetagen232_FD_201815 | JGI IMG/M metagenome (GOLD analysis project Ga0307928, IMG submission 201815) | Saline water microbial communities from Ace Lake, Antarctica - #232 | ecosystem: Environmental > Aquatic > Non-marine Saline and Alkaline > Saline | place: Antarctica: Ace Lake...
AAGGATATGCCGAATGATGAAGAGATTGAGAAACAGTTTCCTATATATAACCCAGATTATCTACCTTCTTTTAATTATCAATTAGAAATTATGAATAGGAATAAAAGGATAGGTGCCAAATGGGTTCGAGATAACTATCAACCTAATCAAAAACTTAAATAAGATGGATGAAAGAAATCGTAAAACTATGAATAAAAATACACAGGATAATGTAATGAAAAGAGAAGAACAAAACTTAAATGAATCACAGAAACCGCAATTAAATATAGGTGCTGTTAGCGGTTCGTTGCCTGACGATAATGATTGGGTAATGGTTTATTCTTACTTTATCGGGTGGAATAGTGGGAAATTAACCGAATGTAAAATATTGCAAGATGTAATTAATTTACTAAAAGAAAAGTACGAACTTCGTAAAAGGCAATCACTGCTAACAAGTGTTAGCAGTAGTATGGCTGATAAAGCACAAATGATAAATGCATTAACTAACACAATGGATATAAATAAAAATAAACTTGGGGGTTATCATAGCCTTAGAGATAGCGCACTTAAAAAACTAGAAGGATTAATTGAATCAATTGATATTTAATATTACACACAACGTTGAGTGTATGAACTTTTAAATTAATAATTATGAATGCAAACTTATTTAGGTGTGGATGGTGCGGATGCCCTACACAAACAGACGGTAAGCCGTTAGACGGTGATGCTAGGAAGAAAGCAATTAAGATAATAGATTAAAATTTAGGGAGGGATTTTTATGAGAATATTAGAATTATTTGCAGGATCGAGAAGTATCGGAAATGAAGCTGATAAAATGGGACACAATGTTTTTTCTGTTGATTGGACTAAATATGATAAAATAGATTTAGCAATAGATATTGATGACTTACAAAAAGAGCAAGTACCTTTTGTACCTGATATGATTTGGGCAAGCCCCGACTGCACTACTTACAGCATAGCAGCTTGCAGTACCCACAGGACAAACACAAAAGAACCTAAAAATGAATATGCTGTAAAGTGTGATCGAGTGAACCAACATTGGATAGAGCTGATTAAAGAGTGGCTAATTATTAACCCAAACATGGTATTTTTTATTGAAAACCCTAGAGGAATGTTGAGGCACATGCCTTGGATGCAAGCATTTAAAAGGCATACTATTTGGTATTGCCAATATGGAGATGATCGCGCAAAACCTACTGATATTTGGACTAATAGTAAAACGTGGGAACCAAGACCAATGTGCCACAATTACAAATATGACAAGCAAGGAAATATAATTGATAAACATTGCCACCATGAAAGCGCAAGGCGTGGAGCTAAAACAGGAACACAAGGGAAAAAGGGGAGCTATAATAGATCCAAAATTCCAAAAGAATTGTGTATTGAAATCCTAAATAGTTTTGAAAAAACTAAAGAGCGTGGGCAATTTTAATTTTATTGCATATAACGGTTTGAATATGAAGCGGTGGGGATTTAATGTACCAAACTTCCTTAATCGCATAAACTTTAATTAACGGTACAAAGTGGGTAAAAAGACACTACAACCCCACTGATTTATATTTGTTGTTGTAGTGCGTTATTTTATGGAAACTAAATTTGAACAAACAATATATCTTTTTAAGAAATTCAACCCATCTAAGCGATTTAATAGTTTTTCGTTTGAGGAATTGACTAAGTTTGAAGATATAACTTCTGCTTTTTGCTTTGATGATGAAATTGTAAAAGTAGATGATGATTATTATAAATATTCGGGAGAAATAAAAAACCATTGGAACGAGCAAAAAGAACCAGTAATAAGGTTTAAAAACAGAGCGAAAACTATTAAAGAAGTGGTTATTTAATGCACTACAACTATGTTATATGTACACCTTTTATACACATAACGTTCTAATAATAGAATTTTAGAACAATAAAACTTAAATAAGATGGAAATATATTTTAACCGAACCGATTGATCATTTAAATTAGCTTTATTAACCATTTCCGCTTGTTATAAACTGGGCGGTTTAATACAAAGAAACTATGACAGAATTAGAACTTTACAAATTTATCAATGACAATAACATTGAATGGCACCGACAAGATAACGATGGAACACCAGACGTTATCATATTCCCATATACATTCCATTTAGAAGAATTTTTCAAAGTAATTAAAGATTACAACATAGATGATGGTGGACTTGAAATTAGATTACTGAATGGGTATGTCACAATTTGGATGAATGATTTGTGTGAATATTTTGGAGTTGATATTGATAAAGTGTTTACTGGTGACGAACAGTAGCCTTGTTTATAACGAAAAGTATATGAACTGAAATTAAAATTTTTAGCGATGGAATTAACAAACGAAATTATAGAGCAGCACGGATTTAAGCGAGTGAATAACAGTACTTTTAGGAGAGATAATGTTACGCTACAAAACGGATATACCCACGAAGGAGAAAACATATACGAGCGGATATTAAATACTAAAAAAGCATATAGGGCTTGTGTTAGTGGCAAGTTTTACAGAATGATTAAAAACGTAAATATGCTAGAAAAACTCATTAGTAGTTACTGTGGGTAGGCAATTTTAATTTTTGTTTATATACGGTGTTAGCCGCTTTTGGCAGCACCACAAAACATAATTATGCAAAAAAATAAAGGAAATACTTAAAGAAATGAACGGAACACCGACAGACAGAACAGATAAAATACTAGAATACTGGGTGTATTTTTGCAGTGCACTAATGTTAATAGCTGCCTATTGCGGCTAACGAATGGTTGTATGATTTCGTGCTTTTCGCAATGGATTTTATACGGTGTTAGGCTTAGTACGGACTTAAAAAATGAATTATGGATAAATATACAATGTTTCTAAAAGATGGCAAGATAACCATACAAGAAGCGAAATACATAGAAGATGGCTGTTACATAGAAGTAATAGGAAAAGAAATTACACTTTACGAAATACCTTTGTATGGTGGTGAAGAACAGGAAATAGGCAAATACGAAACTATATTAGAAGCGATAGAGTATTCCAAAACACTAACGTAGTATTAAGCCTAACAAGCGTATAAACACAATTATCGTTTATTTAAATAAATTAATTAAAACTTAAATAAGATGGCAAAAAGAAAAATTATCACAACAAAATGCACCTCTTCAAATATGAAGATGGTTAAAATATCTGATAAAATCTACATTGAAGTTTCTGTTGATGTATCTGATGAAGAAGCCAAAGCAAATTTCTTAGAACGATTAAAAGAAAATTCTTATAGATAATGAACCAAGAAAAAACCATAGAAAAAGTCATAGATGAACTGTTAGAATTTCAAGTAGTTTTACCTGGATATAAAGGAATAATGGCAAGATACTTTGCTATGGTATATTCAATTGGATATAACACAGGCGTTCGTTCTGTAAGTAATCAAAAAGCAGTACTTCAATTAAACCACTTTGGTGAGGTATTAGATAGATTTGAGTCTGCAAGTCAAGCAGCAAGAATAGTCAAAGGTAACAAATCAAACATTGCTAAAGTATGTAATGGAAAAACGCATTCAGCCTATGGATTTCTTTGGAGATGGGAATGAAAAACAAATAATATGAAAATATTTTTAATTTTGTGTTTATTACTATTTTCTTCTATTGTATATGCTCCGGCTATCACAGATATACAAAAACAAGCAGCCAAATATGGAAGAATTAATTTAACACACACCCAGACCGTAGCTATTTGTAAAGCTATCAAACAAATCGAAAGTCGTGGTAATTATACGGCAGTAGGAGGTAGTCAGGAATACGGAGCATATCAATTTACTCCAGCCACTTGGACTCGACTATGTCAAAGATTTATGGATGAGGAATTAGATATCAGAATAACTACTAATCAAGATTTAATTGCCTACCTATCCATAAATAGATTAGTAGGTAAAGGTTATACAGCTAAACAAATTGCTTCTATTTGGAATAGTGGATCCTCTAAATGGAATGGTAAGATAGGAATTAATAAATACGGAGTGAAATACAATGTTCCTAAATATGTAAATAAATTTAATCAAACTTATAAACAAACTCTTATGGAAACGATAGAATATCAAATCGATCGGGATCAATGTAAGATTATTATCGAATACTCTGAGAATAATACCATAGGTGAATTCCATGAGTATATTACTGAGCTGCATATGCTCTTTCCTGAAATAGTAAATTATACTATGCTATTTACTTTAGTGGATTAAAGTGTTTCAATTTCTTCCAATAAACCATAAACTCGACTACTGTATTCATCATAATGGAGACAATCAAATTTAGCTACCTCAATGATCCGACCTGCTAAGGCCATTAATTGTTCCGGGGTGAGGGTTTCTACTAAGTATCCAGCGATGTGTTCGTCAGCTTCCTGTAAATAGGCTTTTAAGATGATTTGCTCAGCCTCGTGATGATCTACTTCTAGTAAATCAGACAAGTCCATGAATGCTCGTTTAGTTCGTTTGATTTTCATAGCTGTTTAATTTTAGTTTGTTTAAGAACTTGTTTGCTAATACAGATGCGTTCCTCAGTCCGTTTCATCAGGGCATTATGCCTAGCTGTTCTTTCAGTGTGTTCTTGGGTAAGTTGCTCTGGTGATTTCATTCTCCTTTTTTATTAATAATCAAATCCAATGCATTAACTACATCGAGTACATTTAATATTTTTGCATTAATTATTTCGCCATCATCATCAAAATTAAATTGAGCAATGGATTTTCCATTTAATTTAATAATTCCTTTGTCATTTGTTAAAATACTTTTATAAGTATTTCTGTTGATTTCTAAAGTGGTTTCTGTTTTCATTTTGTTTGTTTTTATTATTATTATTAATACTTAAAGATAAGGTTTTAGATAATACCATCCTAATTAATTTTAAGAATAATTTAAAATTAAGTTAATTTATATTAATTATAAATAAAATAACCCCCGATAAATAAATACCGAGGGCTACCAACCAAAACTAAACAACTATGAAAACACTAGAAACCAACTAGTTTTTTTAATTTCAGTACTCCAATAACTAAACCCAGCCCTGCCAACACTCCTCCTATACATGCGAATATTTTAATCCACTTAGGAGTGTATTTGACTGGTGTAGGCACCTTAACCTCTTTTACCACAGTACTTATCTCCTTTATAGGAATAATAACCGTATCAGGCTTTATTTGCGTGTTAGATGTAAGTTTACCGTTCAGAATAGATATGATCTGCTTTAATTTTCCATTCTCCGTTAAGATTAGATCCTGATCTGCACAATCATAAACAGGAACTTCAATTATAACTGAATCGCCAGGAAGATAATATGGTACCTCTTTAACTGTTTCAATATAGATTGAATCTTTAGAAGCTGTGACAGGAAATTTTTCGTTGCATTTCTTTTGTGTCGCACAGCCTGAAAGTAATAAGATGATTAATGATAAGTATTTCATGATTTTATATTTAATTGTGGTAAAATTGATTTATCTCCTAATGTGTAAAACATCTCCAGGATTCCTATGACATAGGCATCGGCGAGGCGTTTATTCCACTTATCATCAGTTAGCTTTATAATATCCTCCGTAGAGTCCATAAAGCCGTTTTCAATGAGGATAGCATGGTATGTAGCAGGTTTTTGCTTATTAGGGTATCCAGCTATGACAGTGAAATTTTTATCCTTACTTACATCGTAAGGAGTCCGTTTGCGGATTCTCTCTTCTGGCATATCCTGGTGAATGGCCGTAGCCAGGATCTCAGCCAACTTGTCGGATTGATTATTTTCACGGGAAGTAAAGAATGAAAATCCAGTACCATCCCACCACTGACCTTTAAAAGCATCGGTGTGTAAAGATAGTACTAAAGTATTATCATACATTTTATCAATAAAATTATATCGTGCCCAACGACGACGTAGTCCCGGCTCATCAATGGTGCCTAAAAAAGGACTTTCAATAGCAAATGGCAAAGCCATAGTACCAAAGGACTTTATAATACGCCGGATCATTTGACGACTCCAGATATATTCTTTAAACTTACCATCTGGTGATTGTTTGCCGGCTACATTCTTGCCGTGAGCTGGATCAAAAATTAAGCAATTCATTTTTTTATGGTTTTTGTTTTATTAATTTCTTCTTGAACAATAGGAGAGCTTTCTGGCTGAGTAGTTCGGTGCAGTGTTTCGCATCCTATTAATTCATTCTTAATAGGGACTATCATTTGAGCAAATTTAAAAGGCATTTCATCAAATAATAACATTACTTTACGCATAGTCAATTCAGGGACTGCATAAAATACTTCTTGTTTCGGTTGTTCTTCTTGTTTTTTCATTTGTTTAATTTTTAATTAATTATTTATAAGCTATCAAATGCCAGTTTGTTCCTTCATAGATTAATGTAATGGCATGTCTTGCAGCCAGTGTCGCCGTCGAAGATTGTCCTCCTGCATCATTTATATTATTACCATTGCCCTGGAGTATACAAGTCCTCGCCGTAGTCGAATTAATAAATACAATTTCCTGTCCGATAGAAGGATTTGATGGAAGATATAAATTACTAGAAGCCGTTGAATAATTCCACATCACGAAACTTATATCATCATCTAAATAATTATTCGCCGTTGATACTAGTGTTCTTCCTTTAATAATCTTTCCATTAAGCCTAGCTTCTCTCCTAAATTCTAAATTACCATAAATAGCCGCACTACCTCCATCATCTTCATTAAATCTTAATTCCCACGTATCTAAAGCAGAACTAGCTAAATTTGTATATTTTATACCTGGTGTGATCACACTACAATCAATCCCTATTCGATCAGTTGTGCTTTGGAAAAACATCTGAGGTCTATCACTTAAATTATTCATTCTAATCGAATAATCTACGCCAGTAGAAGGATATAAACTAAAAGTAGCCCCCTCTAATTCAAATCTTGATCCTGAGGAGGTTGTCTTGAAACCTATATCTCCATCTATATCGATATAAAAATTTTCAGCATGAATAGATCCGTCCGCTGCCAAAGTTATTCCACCTGCTGATTCAGCATTATAACCATTTGCCGTAGATTTACCTCCTGCATAAATAGCATCGGTATCCAAAGTCCATCCCCCGATCTCTCCAGCAGAAGCTACAATTGTTCCTTTTAAATAAGCATTGTCAGAATAAAGACCATATCCAGATAATGTCCCCAAATCAGTATCAACTATACCAGTTAAATTACCAAGCCTAACTTTTTTATTATCCGCTCCTATGATAAAAGTATCCATATCATTTATAATTTCTAAATATGGAGCATTAGTGTCACTTGCTGTTAAGTAAAGAGCTCCCTGCCTATCAGTGTCAGTTAAATTACCCATCCTAACAAAATCAAAACCATCTACATCATTACTTACTATTGTTTCATCTGAAATAGAAGTAATTATAAAATCATCCATTCCTGTTGCTGCATTAAGACTGATGAATGAAAAATACCCATCTGCTTGTGTTCTTCCTCCTTCACCATTTTCAAAAATAACATCAAATATTAATTCTTCTGATCCGGAACCATCTAAAGTGATATCTTCTGGATGTCCAATTTCAAAACCAGCACTATCAAGAACTCTTGCAGCCCATGTACCAACTTCAGTGCCTGCTGTATATTCTATTGTGACTCTAAGTTGTCCTTTACCAGTTATTGTAAAATTAACAGTTTTAAATTCTTGGCCTCCTGCATTTGTAAGAATATCATATCCAGTTCCGGTCGCAGTCCAAGAATTAATATCCACGTTAATCAAGGTCATACCACCTGCTGTTCCGCCGAAATCACTTCTTTCAGTACCAAAACCCCTAACATATGTTTTATTACCATCAGTAGCTACTACAACATATTCTGATGATGTTATATTAGTACCATCAAATCTTTGAGCCTTTATAAGATCATCAGTAGCAAAAGTATTCAAATCTCCATCTGTAAAATAATACCAATTCCTAATATAAGTGCCTGTAGTTTTGAAGTAAAGTCCAGCTGTAGTAACTCCGGCTGTATCAGGATCCGGAACAATAGCTTGCTGTCCGTCACTAACCCATAAAGAACCATTGGCAGCTCTTATCTTATCTACAATTAATTCGTAAATGTGCATTGATCCTCGCACTCTTAAATTATCTAATTCTAGATTATATTTATTAGAAGCATCTTTTTTAAATTCAGTTCCTGTGCCCGTCCAACCACTTGAGTAAGCTACCGTTCCTGAATAGGAATCATTTGTAATTGTTCCATCGACTTCTAAAGTTGAACTTGGACTTGTTGTTCCTATACCTACGTTGCCAGCAGTAGGTTGTAATATTAAATTTCCTCCTGAATAATCTTCAATAGTATTTACTTTTAGAGTTCCATCTAATGATAAAATACCTGTGAATGTATCTGTTATATTCAACAAATATTTATTATCACTCTCTGTTTTGGTATATACATCAGTAATACCAAATCCAGCAACAGTTGTAGGTTTATTTAAAATAGCAGACCAATAAATCTCTTGAGAAACATTTGAGGCCAAACCTGTTCCAACACTATAATAACCTCCGATAGTATTTCCAGTATCATCTTTAACAATATACTTCGTTGTTAGATATATATTTTTCATTAGGACTCAATTATATTAATTTCCTCATTTCCATATTCCATAGCTTCAATTGACATAGAATTAGTAATTACATCATAAGAATAACTAAAAAGAATAAATTCAATTAGATTAGCTGAATCTTTATAAATATTATCATCTGTGATAATTGTAAGTGGTTTTAAAATAGTATCTATATCTATTGAAGAAACTAATTTTAACCTTGTTTCAGATCCATAGGCAAAAAGTGATTTAGCTAAGTGATTAACAATATTATCTTCATCTATTAATTGTTCTATATCACTTGAGTTATTTTCCCCTTGTCCCCAAAGAGTTGTTCGTTGATCATCATATAAAAGAGCATTACGATAGTTTAAATTATTAGTATCAAATAATTTAAGATCAACTGATTGCTTTTTAATAAAATTATCTGTGACTTCATAAGTGTTTGTATTCTCCTGAGCATTAGCACTAATATTAACAGCTATATCTCCTATAACTTGAGTTCCAACAACTGTTTGAGCAGATGAATTAATATCATCATCTCCATTTGCAAAACGACTTACAACTGGTAAGAAACCAATTGTCCAATGCTGATCTAAATCAATACCAGATTCTTCTGAAAGACTTGTTATTTCTATTTGTCGGTTAATTTCTATTATTCCATTTTCACTTATTTCAGCAGTAATATCAATAACCTCATCCCATAAACTATCATCAAAATCAGCAGGAAGTCCTCCATCAGTAAAATAAACTAAAAATCCATTAGAATCTAATCCGACATAAGTGTTAAAATCTGACATTAAGAAAAACCTACATATAACTTGAACATGATCTCCTAAATCAATAAAATCAGAAAAATTAGGAGTAGTCCATTTAAAGTTAATATTTAACATTGTAGGATTATTATAATCTCCTGCTGAATTATATGAAAATTTAAAAGAAGTATAAATTCCATTTCTAAAACTATTACTAGCCATCATAAACCTAAAATATTTGGATATAGCTCTGTAATTATAACCTACAGCAAAATAAAGTGGATCTAAATTATTTGAAGCATACCATATACCAGGACGAAGTACATTACCATATTCAGTAGCAAGAAGAATGTTAACTGTATAATTATTATAAACCAATGTTTGAAAAACTTCTCTTAACATTGTTATTTCAAGAGTTTTAATTCCACTATTATATTGTAAAACTTGAGAAGTATCTTTATATTTAAAATCATCATCCTGTCTATTTATAGAAGCATATTTTGTTGATAATGGATCAGCTACTCCATAATAAGGATCATATTCTGAATCACCAAAAGCGGAACTCTCTCCTACTAAAAACTCAGTCCATGTTTCATTTGGAGATGTCGCTGGATTATTTATTTGACTATATTGTTCTATATACCAAATACCTTGATAAGAATACAAATAACTATCACTGAAAAATAATACATCCTGTAGTGTTTGATAAGCGTTTTGTGTGTCTTCTAAATCCTCATAAAAGATATCATCAAATAATTCTACTAATTCATACACATTATAATGGCTCGGATTTGTTGGGGAAAAGCCTTTAGGAAAGAAATTATCATTAACTCTAATATCATAATAAAATCCAGTTAAGTTCAAACATCTTCTTAAAATTTCAATAAGAAAAGAAGTCTTTCCTAATTCAAGATCTGGTGTTGGAATATCTTTTAACCTTTTTAAATAATCAGTAAATGTTAATCTAATTAAAGAATATGGTAAAATTTCTTGCTCACTTACATCACAAATCAGATATCCTTCAAAATACATTGTGCTATCTATAGTAAGCTTTGCTTTATATTGTCTTTCGGTATTCATTAACAAGTCATCATAAGTATGGAAATCATCCGTATTAACCATTACAACATCTAATGAACTGCTTATAATACGATTATCAAGTGCAGTATTCAGTTGGCAAGCATTAACCGTTATGTTACTTGAGGCTCCAGAATAAGAATCCTCATAGAATTCAAGTAAACAAGTTTGTTGTTTTCTATTGTAAAAAGTCGAAGTATATTTGAGTCCGTAAGCCATATTATCTTATATTATTTTTACGATTCATCTTATTTATCATGCCAACTAAAACATCTCCTTTTATTTCAAACTCAATCGGACCGGAATAATCATTTCCTGAACTCTTTAATTTACCTGGAGGTGTTACCGTTTCTCCGCTGGATAAAAAAGCCGGATAAGTATCGTTAGGGTAACCTCCGGGGATGACTCCTCCGTCTGCCATACCGTGGGCTCCAGCAAAATTCCTAACTGCTGCTCCAGCAATAACCAATGCTGCTCCAGCGGCAATGGCAGCAAACCCATTTAATGATTGTATTGACTTTGTAAAGGCTTCTACAGCAACTCCAGTAGCAAGTATTAATTTACCAAAACTAATCATCATGCTACCTAAGCTACTAAGTACAGAACTTAAAATTCCTTGCAATCCGGTTCCTGAACCAATAGCATCTCCGATGCTTTCAAAAGTATCTATAATACTATCTTTTAATATTTGATTTGCTCCTTGCATCAGCGCAACTGCATTCATATAATTCTGAGACAGCTCCTCCATCCCATCATTAAACACTTCAAAGCCATCTCCTTCTAATCCCGCCCAAAGTTTAGTTTGTAAATCCTCCGCAGTTTTTTTAATCAAATCCTGTTCAGTTTGATATAGTGTATTTACTCTATCCAATTCAGCATTCAGATTTGCCAGCCGTTCTTGATGCCGGTAAATCTCGGCTTCAGTTGTCAAGGCAAGTCCGTTGGCAGTTTCTTCCTGTATTTTCTTTTCCAGTTTAGCGATTAATCCTAATTGTAGTATTGGGTCACCACCTCCGGAACCTCCAGATTTCTTTTTCTTTTTAACAGGTGTAGTACCTCCTATATCCAATCCTTCCATTTTTGTTTCCATTGCTGTAACAAAACTATCGGCATCAGCTAAAGCAATTTTTAATGTTTCTTTTAGATTAAATGCTTCTCTTATTTCTTTTTGAACTTCCGCATATGGTTTTTGATTCCACTGTCCTGTGTTTTTAGGTAATGCATCTCTTTTAGCCAGTGCCATAACATGGGCATCCGTTGCAGCTGTTAATTCATCTTGTAATTTTATTTGTTTGGTTATAGCTTCAGTATAATTTTTTTCATAGACCTGTAATTTAATTTTTTCCTTAAGTGCTTCTAAATACGCGCCTATCTGTGTGGTATTATGTCCTATTAATTCTCCTTCTTCAGTCAATTGTCCATTATACG
>Ga0307928_10003588_pt1 | contig 11839 bp, 14 predicted proteins | sample AceLakmetagen232_FD_201815 | JGI IMG/M metagenome (GOLD analysis project Ga0307928, IMG submission 201815) | Saline water microbial communities from Ace Lake, Antarctica - #232 | ecosystem: Environmental > Aquatic > Non-marine Saline and Alkaline > Saline | place: Antarctica: Ace Lake...
TAAAGTTGATGCAGCAAAATTAAAAGCTGATAACGCTATGAAGTTAGAGAAGGTAAAGGAAAAGAATAAAGCAGATAAGGTTAAAAAAAATGATGAAAAAAAGAAAGATGATGACTATACTTCTACGAAGAACCTTATGAAAAGATGGAAACAGGTAGTAAATATTGATAATTATGAAGAATCTGTAACTAAGATGAATGCAAGAGCAGATTCACTAAGCGCTCAAAAGAGATATTCTGAAGCGAGTATTTTACTAGATGCTATTGAAGACGTAACTAAACTATATAGGATTAACTAATGGGGTTTAACTATGCAGACCTAGATAAACTAATAGGGTTTGAAGAAGCCGATTCTGATGGAACGTTTAGTTATGATGATTTTGATGCTTCTCTGGGCGTAAAAATAGAGCAACCAGCACCAGCACCAGCACCAGTGACAGCACCACCAACAGCAATAACGCCAACAGGTGATGTTGAAAAGGATAAGTTTTTACAGAACGTATTTAATAAACAGCCAGAAACTACAGATATGCCGGAAGCTGAAGGATATAAAAACTTTGGAGAATCAATCAAAAGTAGCCTAAACGAATTTAAAAATCTTGCGCTAAACTATGCTAGAAAAAGTGTAAAGAACTATAGGGCTTTTGATAAAGAATTACAAGAAAAGGGGATATCTAAAGTTAATGCTTTTGAAGAAGGCTTTACTGATATGATTGTTCGTATGCCAGAAGAAGATAGGTTTGAAGCTGAGGGGTTATTACAAAAAATACAAGCTGGAGCTGGTAATATAGTTGGAGGGGTTACTGAGTTTGCTTTATTAAGTAAAGCTATCCCTACACTTCCAATACAAACTAAAATACCGATAGTGGGAAACTGGGTAGCTAATATGTTACACACAACAACTGTTATCGGGGCAAGTTCGCTAGTTGATGAACTAGCACAAGAAGATCCTGATATAAGTGATTTCAAGGATAGGTTCAAAGAGCAAACGCCTTATCTTTTAGCGTTTGGCGTAGCTCCTTATGTGTCAGGGCTTAGATATAAAACAGACCCTCAGACAATTACCCTTATGAAAGGCTTGCTTGGTAGAGGATATAAGCTAGCAACCGGTGCTTCTATTGCAACATTAGAATCTTTACGACAAGGGAAGGACTTAAAAGAGTCTGTTCTTACAGGAATACAAGCTGGCGGAATGGTTGCATTAACTGGTTCAACAATGTTACCGGCTGGGGTTCCTTTAGGTAAAGCAAAAACTGCTGATGATGTTATTAAATTATTAGGAGAGCCACAAATTAGAGGCAAAGCTCCTACGCCTTCAGATGGAACTATAGCTACTGCTCCAAAATATAAATCTGGTGAAGGAACAATCCCAATGGGGAATCCTGATGCTAACTTTAATAATACATTATTAGAAGGTGCAGACCCTAACGCTCCACAGTTACCTAGATTTGCTGGTACAGAGCCAATACAACAGCGTGAAGGGACAATACAGGGCGGTGAGGCTATGGGAATGCCTGAGTCTCCTATAAAGACTATGTTATTACCTCCAGCAGATAAACAAAAGATGATTATAGAAGAAGCTAAACAAGTTAAATCAGAGATAGAACAGGCGTTAGCTGCTAAGGATTATGCTACAGCACGTAAGCTAGACGACCAGTTGCAATCACTTAATAAACAATTTATGAAGATATTTGAGGATATGGATAAGCAGGTTGTTGATAAAGAGAAAGCTGACGAAAAAGCACAAAAGGAAGTTGAAAAACAACAGAAGGAAGAAGTTAAGGCAGACAAAGAAGCAATCAAAGCTCAAGAACAGGAAGTTAAGGAAGCTGAAAAGCAAATACAGGAAAAGGTTAAGGCTAACGAGCAGGTCGCTAAAGAAGATGAGTTTTATAGTGAGTTAGATGAAACTTTAGCTGAAGAACCTAAAGGTCAGAAGTTCAGCGAGATAGATAAGAGTGAGCTTGCGGATGATTTGCCTCAAATAATAGAGAAGTATGATTTACCTGAAAATACGGATATAGCAAAATATGAAGAAGTGCTCAAAAAGTTAACGACAGGTGGGTATGAAGCAAGAAAGATAGAGCTATACAAAATGAATGATGAATTTTTTGAAGGCTTAGGAGAGCCTGTTGATGCAACCAATATCGTAAAAGGTGAAGGCGAATATGTTTTATATCCACTTCCTAAGCAAACACAGAAGCCAGCAATAGCTGAGAAAGCTGTAAAAGAGCCTGTTTCTGAGCAAGTAGGAGTTCAGATAGTTACAGACGCAACTGAGGTACAGAAGCATAAGAACAATATAGCTGAAGGTATAATTGCAGAGGTTGAGAAAAAAGCAAGAGCAGAAACTAAATATGAGCTTGCTGATGGTGAAAACTTAGAATATGCCATTGATAAATTAAACGCTAAAGCTAAAGAAGAGTTTGGCAAAGAGTTCAATTCACTTAGTTATCCAGAAAAAAGAAAAGCTCTAAAACTAGCAGATAATAATTTTAAAATATCTATGCTAGAGGAAGAAGTATTAAAGATAGCTAAACCTTATACAGGAACAGAAGGATGGGAAGATAAACAGAGATTAGCGGTAGAAGGTAACGGAGAATATGTTTCTGATGGATTCTATCTTATTAAAGATAAAGCTGTTGCACAAAAGATTAGAGATAAACACTGGAAGAAAGAAAAAGCGAAGATGCAAAAACAGTTTAAAAACAATGGTTCTACTTTTGAAGAGGCAGAAAAAACAGCAACCACTAAAATAGAAGAACAACGGAATAAAAAACTAGATTCGTTTCCATATAAAGAGTTGTTGCCTCCGAAAAACAAGAACAATTATGACTTGATAGCTTTTGATGCTGTTAATGGTGGTGAATTAATGCTGAGTGAATATCTTACTCCTGAGAATAAAGTTGTTGTTCTAAATCCTTCAATAGTAAAGTTTATAAAAGAAAACACAGGTGCTTCAGATATGAGATACAACCCTGATAGGAATACTGTATATTTCTATGATGGTAGTGACATAAAAGGTGTTTTGATGGAGATAAAGGTTAAGCCAAAAGAAGGCAAAGAGATAGTATCCTCTTCAAGCCCAAGCGGTTCTACTCCAAAATTACCAGAAAAGAAACCTATTGAAGAGAAACCTATAAAAGGTGGCGGGTATCGCAAAACGTCATATAACGAGAAGGCGTTAGGTGGTAAAAAGGTTAAAGGCCCAATTAAAGATTATTCTAATGTAGAGATTAAAAAGGATGATGTTAATTATATAAGGGATTATCTTAAAGTTCTTGCTCCTGCTCAAATATCAAGTGAAACAAAAATTGCTGCCGGATTACTTAGAAACAATATGGGTAAACTAGCGCAACAAGATTCTGCTGTTAAAAAATCATTCCAGAAGGCTAGGAAAGAACTTGGCAAGTTGAGCAACGTTGACGTAGTAGAGTTCATTGACAACATAGAAAAGGGTGAGCCACAAAAACAAGCATCTCTACAGCCTATTTCTGACGCATTCAGGAAATTAATGGATGGTCGTAGGGATAAAGTCATTGCTTTAGGAAAAGGGCAACTGGGAAGCTATATAGAGAATTATTTCCCTCATATATGGGAAGACCCTTCAAGAGCTAAAAAGGTTATAGCAAATATTATGGGCAAACGTAGGATTGTTGGTTCAAAATCGTTCCTTAAAGAGAGAAAAATAGATTTGTTTAAAGAAGGCGTAGAGGCTGGTCTTGAACCTGTAAGCTGGAATCCTGTTGATATTGTAATGCTTAGGTCACATGAAATGGATAAATATGTTTTAGCACAGGAGTTAATCGGTGATTTAAAGGCTAGAGGGCTTGTTAAGTTCGTTTATTCACGTAGCAAAACACCTGATGGATATAAGCGAATAGACGATAGTGCCTTTACAGTGTTCCATCCCCCTGAATTAAAAACTAGTGAATCGTTTGATAAAATACTAGTAGAGCAGTTAATGGATGTCTCTGATGCTTTAGGGATTAACACAAGAAGATTGCTAAAACTTAGTGGAAATGCTGAAGGGTTAGCCTATGGTAGGTATGGAGCGTCGGGTGGTGAACGTATAAGAACAAAGTTTTCATCACCAGAATCAGTTCTAGCGCATGAAATAGGTCACGTTCTAGGTTATAGATATAAGATATACGACATAATACGTCATAGTGGCGAAGGTAAAATGAGGACAGTACAACGTGGTAAAAAAGCAGGACAGGAAGTGTTTAAGCCTGATAAAGAAGCTGTTGCTTGGCGTAAAACAATAGATGTTGAATGGAGAGCGTTAGCTGACATGAGATTTGGTGGCATGGATGCTTCAAACTCGTTTAAGCAATATGTAAGGAAAGCTAGAGAAAAAGAAGCGGTATTGCTTGAAGCATTGATACATGCTCCAGAGATGTTTAAAAAGGTAGCACCTACTTTATACACAGAGTTTAACGCATTGCTTAATAAACATTCAGTGCTTAGACCTTTGCTTGATGTTAAGCCATCTGTAGTTCTTGGTGTTGGCGGAGCAAGGATTCCGATACCTGGGTTTACTACTGTAGGATATTTTGCAGCAAAAGAAGACGTAGCTGATTTAATCAATAACCATCTATCTGCTGGACTAAAATCATCATCTAATAGAATAGTAAGGGACGGATATACTGCGCTTCGTGGAGTTGGTAACTTATTAAACCAGGTTCAGTTGTCTTTGAGTTGGTTTCATGGATTGAATGTCACAACAGATATGATAGCAACTAGCATAGGGTTAGGCGCTAGAAGATTAACAACTAAACAACAAAAGACATTAGGGCTTTTTAACATTATAACTGGCCCATTAGCACCTATTAAGTATACATGGGATGGTGTAAGGATTAAGAAGGCATATAATCAGAGTTTAGACTCAATTAAAGACCCTGAGATGAAGGCTATGGTAGAGGCTATAGTTCTTGCTGGTGGTAGAGACAAGATGGATACGTTCTATTACAACAATGCTATCGAGCATCTTTCTACTACTTTTAGAGATATCACTAGATCAAAAGATTTCAAGAAAATTGCTACTGGAGCAATGAAGCTTCCGTTAGATTTGTTTGGCGCAACGTTTGAAGCATTAGCTAAACCATTAATGGAATGGTATGTTCCTGCTGGTAAGCTTGGAGTGTTCGCTGATATAGCAAAACATGAGATAAAAAGATATGATGATGGAGAGATGGGACTAGACAAGGACAAGTTAATGTTGCGCCTTATCTCTGCATGGGACAATGTGGATAACACAATGGGCCAGTTAATATATGACAACCTATTCTGGAACAAATATTTAAAAGATGTAGCAATGCTATCAGTTAGATCCGTTGGTTGGACGTTAGGTTCAGTCAGAGAAGTTGCTGGCGCTTTTGTTGATATACCTACTACTAAAACAAGGCTAGAAGAAGGCGACAAACTATTTAGTATAAGGCAAGCCCAGGTTCTTGGGTGGATAGTGACCTATACTATGATTGGTGCGGTATTAACGTATTTAATGACAGGGAAAGCCCCTAAAACTCCAAAAGATTATTTCTTCCCTAAAACTGGTAAGCTTAACACTGATGGTTCAGAACAGAGATTAAACCTTCCTACTTACTCAAAGGATGCTTATGCCTGGAAAGAACGACCGTTGCATACAGCGAAAGCCAAGATGCACCCACTATGGGGATTAGGAATGGACTTGGCTCAGAACAAAGATTTCTTTAATGTTCAGATTCGTAATCCAAAAGACCCAATACACCAACAAATGATTGATGCTGGGAAATATATATATGAAACATCTTTGCCGTTAAGTATCAAAAACTACAAGAGAATGAATAAGTCGTCAGGTGGTATAGGAAACGTGTTTGTGTCTATAACAGGAGTGTCAACCGCTCCGTCATACATAAATCGTTCAGTAGCTCAAAAACTAATGTATCGCTACATAATAGAGAAGATACCTAATGTTACTAAGACCCATGAAGAGTTTGAGGTATCACAATATCGTAGCAACTTTATTAACAAGTTAAGAAGGGGCGACCCAGTAGATAGAGAGGAAGCTGTTAAGATTTTAGGGCATAAAAGATATGTGTCAGCAGTAAAAACCTCAAAAGAAACATCGTTTGCTAATAGTTTTAAGAGATTATCACTAGAGCAAGCGCTGAATGTATATGCTATCGCTACGCCTAAAGAGAAGAAGGAATCTAGCCATGTGTTGTTCAAAAAGTTTAAAAACGCATTTGACGCACACAAGGTTACTCCGGAGATACGAAGTCTATATAACGAGGTAACGAAATAAAGGTATGTTAGAATAAAAGAAGGAGTTGGCAAATGATAAATAATTTTGGCACGTTGATTGGTTCGGTTTTAGCCGTTTCCGCAATAATGACAAGTGTTTTATACTTAGCATTAACAAACAGATTGGATGATAGATACATGAAAGAAAAAGATTGTGAAATAAAGGCTGAGGCAAGCAAGACAATAACAAATGTAATGATTAAAGCAATAAGAGATGATATTTGTGAGTTGAAGGCAAGCAATAAAACTATATTTGAGAAACTTGATATATTAAACGAACATATAATAACGCTGGTTGGTGGCATGAAATGAAGAAGGAATTAATCATATCAATTATTATCGTTAGTGTCGGATGGATTGGCTCGTTCGCATATTCTTATGGAGTGACCAATAACAAGATAGATAATATTACTGGCAACATAGTCTCAACTGCTGACTTTGCTACACAGACTCAAAAGGTAGCTGATCTTGTAGTAACAGTTAATAGGCTTACAAATTCTATGGAGAAGTTAATAGACATGATGCTTTTGGAAAGAATTAAATAATGCCAGCATTTAGCGAAAGGTCTTTGGCACATCTTAGCTCTTGCGACCCAAGGCTACAGGCTCTATTTACTCAAGTAATTAAGATAGTTGACTGTACTATACTTTGTGGACATAGGAACGAAGAAGACCAGAATAGAGTATTTTTAAGAGGAATGTCTAAGCTAATGTTCCCTAAGTCAAAACACAATACGTTGCCAAGCAAAGCAGTTGATGTTGTTGCGTACCCTATAGCATGGAATGATAGAGAAAGACTGTATTTGTTTGTGGGAGTAGTTAAAGGGGTAGCGTCTATGATGGATATACCAATACGAAGCGGATTAGATTGGGATAACGATTTTGATGTAAAGGATCAATCTTTTTTTGATGGTCCTCATTTTGAGTTAATAGAGGAGGTGAAAAGTGAAAATTAAATTATTGTTAATATTGTGTTTAATGATAGGAAGTCTTGCGTTCTCAGGTGGTAATCCTGAATATCTTTATTTAGGTGATGGTTCTGTAATAGGTTATGAGATAGATGGTTCTGCTAGTATCAAGCCTATGTCTAGCTATCAAAGGCTAAAGCAAAAGTATTCAGACATGGAGAACAAGTATCTTTTGGAAGTATCCTATGGTGATGAACTAAAGAATAGAATGAATAACTATATCGGAGCTATGGAAGTACTAGAAACAGAATATGAGAAGTGTTTAATTGCTAAGAAAGAAGAAGCAGATAACGACTTAGGGATACTGTTGCTTTTGTTAGCATCGTTTTGGTTCGGAACAAACTTTTAGGAGGCAACTATGGAAATTATAGGAAGTATATGGGGAGCGATTATCAATGCTCCTGGAACGATTATCACTATTACTGGGCTTATTGCGGTAGCTGGTGCTATATGGATCTTAATTAAGAAAGCAATAACTGAGTCAGTTCAAGCGTATGAAAAGGTTAAGTGGTTTATAGCTAAGTATAAGGCGTTATTCACAACCGGGCAGGGTAAAAAAGATTATGATGCTATGGCTGAAGAAATAGACCAGGCGTTAGAAGCGTATGCTTTAATTTTGGATAAGCTTAAACTTAAAGGTTTAGCGCAAAGATTGAGAAACTTAATCAAGATATAGTTTAATGTCTTTTTTAGCGACTGCCATATAAGGGGTATGTGCGATAACAATATCATAGAGAGCGTCTGAAAAGTAATATGTTTTGTTGTCCAGTATCCCTTTATTTGGCTTGTCAGCATCTAGTCCTAGCATATCTTGCTTAGGAGCTTCAAGTAATAAATTATCTGGCCCAGCCTTAACTCCCCTACAGCCAATGACTATCAATATCTTGTCTGATGCGACAAAGAAAAATTCTTTCTTGTTGAAGTTAAATCTAAACCCTTGATCTGCCATAACTATCACGAGATCATTCTTGTTCACTTCTTCCAGGTTAGACTCCAATACCCTGAAATATTTCTCATCACTAAGCAACACGCCATTCTTTTGTTTTGATATATAATACTTTTCTACAATAACGCCTCGTTTAGCTAGATATCCGTTCTTCAGGAAGATATGCTCTGACTTAACAGCAATTTTATCACCGACCAGGATAGATCCCCAGGGGAAATAATGGATAATGTTATTGTTTGCATCTGTTCCTTGGTTTTGGATAAATAATCTATTATATTCGGAAACGCCTTTTTGGTAGGATTCGTCTACTTTGCCTTCTAGTTTAGTGTTATCTATAGGGTTCAATATAACATGGCTCATTTGTATATTATAACATAGGTATGTTACACTATAATCTCAATGGACCTCTCTCTATTACTAAAGGGCTATTTGCTAAGGCGATAGTCCTTTTCTTTACCCTCACGCTTGCACATCGTAATAATAAGTAGTATAATAAGAAAGGAGGTGTATAAATGAGAAAAGGTAAAAAAGTAAAAGAAAAAAAAGAATTGACCTGTAAGGCTTGTGGCTATCGCTGGACTCCTAAAATAGATAATCCTAAATGTTGCAGTCGCTGTAAAAGCTTTAAGTGGAATAAGTAATGGTTGTTTGGTATATTTGGAACAAAAAATAAGAGATAGAGAGGGCGGACTATGGAAAATAAAGAAAGTATTTTTAAGAAATTAGCAAAGATAGATGTAAAGCAGAAGATAGTTAAGAAACAGAAGCTCGATTATTTGCCTTGGGCTGATGCTTGGGCAGAGTTATGTAAGAATTATCCGGATGCTAGATATAAAGTGAAGAAGTTTGGAGAGAACCAGTTCCCTTATGTTTATGATAGTTTAATGGGCTATATGGTTTTTACCGAGGTAACAATCGGGAAACTAATCCACGAAATGTTTTTACCTGTAATGGATGGAGCGAATAAGGCAATGAAGATGGAGGCTTATACATACAAGGTAAAAGATATGAAATGGAACGGCACATATAACGAGCAAAAAGTTTCAGAGAGTGGCAAGTTAATGTTTATAGACAAGACTGTTGAACCAGCAACAATGTTCGATGTTAATAAAACTATCATGCGGTGCTTGGTAAAGAATATAGCCATGTTTGGGCTAGGCCTAAGTCTTTATGCTAAGGATGATATTGTTTTTGATGATGAGCCAGATAACAAAACAGGTATTCCAGCGATAGACAACGCTACTGATGCAGACAGCTTGAACAAGAAAGGCATTAAGCTTGCAGAAACACAGGCTAAAGTATCTGCTGAACTTGCACCTCCTACAAGTGCTAGAGAGTCTACCCAAGAACAAAGAACAGAGCTTCGTATATTGTCAGACCAAAAAGGGATAACTTTGCAACAAATACATGGTAAGTATAAGCGTAAAAGCTTACTTTCAATGACTTGGGCTGAAGCAAAAGAAGCGATAGACACATTAAGAGCTAGAAAGGATTACCAAGATGCAACTACAGATAAAAACTAAATTAGATGTTATTAAGAAGATCAGTACAAACTTTCCAGAGGTTAAGAAGTTCTACCTAGAGAAGCTTGATGCTTACAAAGGGCTTACTTATGGAGAAACTCAGATAAAAGAGGCCAAGGTGGATAGGGCAAGCCTGAACAAAGAGATTAAGACGCTAAAGAGTATTATAACAGAGACTAAGAAGGTCTTGCTTAATCCTATGAATGAACTAGACACCAACATAAAAGAGTTAGTCTTAATAGTTGAAGGTGTTAGCTCTGAGATAGACTTACAGGTAAGGGATGCAGAAGAAAAAGCTAGGGCAAAGAAGTATGATCTTATAAAGTTATTCTTTAATGAGGCTAATGAACGATTTCCTGAATTGAAGCTAGAAAAGATTTGGCAAGACAACTGGATGCTAGTTACATATTCCATGAAGAATGTACAAGCAGATATAGCGACAGCTATCGGATATTTTGCAAAAGAGATTGATGTAATTACAGGGATGCGGTCTAAATTCGAGGATAAGCTTAAAGAGGTTTATTTCGAGACAATGGACTTGGCTATAGTAATGCGTAAGAAAAACGATATGGAAGAGGCTGAACGAGTTGTGTTAGCCAAGCAAGAAGAAGAGAAGATTGAGAAGCCAGTTGTGCAAACTAAAGAAGATGTTGTCGTTAAGGTTTTGGCTCCTACTGAGATTAAATCTGATGAGTTTGAAGTGATCTTGAGAATCACTGCAACAATCGGACAGCTTAACTCGTTGAAAGAATTTTGTAACATGGCTCAGATTAAATACGAGAAGATGTAGGGGGATCTATAATGACAAAAAAATATTGTGTATTAGAAAAATTAGACATGTTAGGTGCTTGTAAGCATGAGTGCCAGAGCTGTAGTTGGCTAATGAGTAAAACAAAAGCCAACGCCTATATTGCGAGAACAAAAAAGGAAGTAGCTCGTATTGAAAAACTTTTTAAGTACTCTTATTCAAGAAACCCTAGGTATAAGTCATGCAACAGGTAGAGTTTAGGGAATATTTTGATGCTGTCCAGGGCAAAGAAACTAGTAGAATATTAGATTCAGATTCACCTGATGCTATATCTATTGTCAGGAATCATTGCGCTATTGCGATGGCTCGTATAGGGCAAGAGCTTGCTCTAATGAAAAACCAGATAGACCTACAGTATATTCTGTTAAGAGCTAAGGACGACAATACAGGCAGACCGTTATTCCCTGTAGATGATGCAAAGAAGCTTGCAGAAGAAAAGGTGAATGGTAGCTTTCCTGTAACTAGAAGAGAGCTTGATTATATAGGCGAGGCAATGTCTCAATGTTGTAATGCTTGTGCTTCTAGGATTAGGGTATTAGAAAACGAAAAAAAAGAAAAAGGAAGTGGGACATGAAGGTAATAATGACAAGTATTATGGCAGTAGGTTTTGGATACGCTATCTTTACTATCGCAAGGTCTTTAATTAATGACTAGGCACATGATTAACGAGTATCAGGAGGACAAGAAGCGTATCGTTGTCGGTTCGCTTGATAACTACTTCGAGTTTAGATCAAAACTGCATCCTTCGTTAGACCTACATCATCACATTAAACAAGGCGTGTGGATGTATGGCGAGCAATGGTGCTTCGAGATGTTCGATAACTACTCAGGCGTAACACGTAAGAAGCACGATAAGATCCATAGTATTAATGGAAAGGAAGAGTTGCCTAACTTGCACAAGATGCATAACGGAGTAGATGTTGACGAGGTATTGTTTAACTGGCTAGAAGAGCAGGAGAAAGCACCTAGAGATGAATGGTTCTTTATTCAGAGGTTACTGCCAGTATTGTCGATTATAAGAGAGTATAGAAAAGAGGGATAAGATGAATAAATGTTGTTTACAATCACAGATAAATTTAGTTAGTGGGATTATTGACGCTATGGAAAGCTTAAATAGCATGAAGAGAGTTAGTGTATTCACATTGAATATGGTTATTAAGATGCTAAAGGATTTAAAAGTAAACTTAGAAAAAGAACTAGAAAGCGAGGGGTAAAATGTTTTTCAACACTAATTTTCTTAAAGGGTTATTTCTAAAAGCAGCATGGCATGATACAGAGAAGCAAAGGGTTGAGGTGCTTAAGTTCTTCAAA
>Ga0307928_10003590_pt1 | contig 11838 bp, 23 predicted proteins | sample AceLakmetagen232_FD_201815 | JGI IMG/M metagenome (GOLD analysis project Ga0307928, IMG submission 201815) | Saline water microbial communities from Ace Lake, Antarctica - #232 | ecosystem: Environmental > Aquatic > Non-marine Saline and Alkaline > Saline | place: Antarctica: Ace Lake...
GTGCGCAAGTTGGTGGTTATTCTGACTGACCGCTTGGAGTGGGACGGCGAACCAGGCAGCCAGGGAGCGCATTATAGCCTGGATGTGCGCGACCAAGATGGGCAACCGCTACATTTCGCCAACGACAGGGGAAACTTGGTGCCACATCTGACAACGGCGCAAATCACAGCGCTGCAATCGTTTATGACGGGCTTGAGAGAACAGGCAGAAACACAAATCTTGGTATAGAGAGGAGCGGTCCATGAACAAGCTGGACATAACAGGCTACAAGGTGACCACGCTCAAAGTCTTGGGGGCGAACGTGCAGGCGCTTGAGAAGCAGATCCAAGCGCTGGCAGGACAGCGCCAGGAATTGGCGGCAACGCTCTGGGCAGAACTGCACGAGGAAGGCAACCGCCAGGGGGTTGACGTGCCAGACGGGGCGGGCGTGGACGTCCAGGATGACAGGGTTGTTGTCACCTGGGACGATGCGCCAGATAGCGAATCGGGGGAGGCTGACTGATGGACCAATTGAAGCCGATGTTGCTGTTGATGGGCACGGTCATTCTGGCCTGCAGCCTGGCGACATGCGGGCTATTGGCGGTGCGTTCGTGCCATGAGCCAGAGTTGCCACCGTGGCCACCGACATGGACGCCAACGGTGACAACTGAACCTGATGAGCCTATGGTGCCACCTACGGCCACGGACCTGGCTCCTGTGCCGGTTGTTGTCTACACGGACACGCCAACGCCAACACCGACACCGACACCCAGGCCCACGGACACGGCACGACCCACGGTGACGCCTACCGCAACACTCAGGCCCAGGCCCACGGCAACGATGACGGCTGTGCCAGAGATGTTGCCCGTGACAGGGGGCGGCGGGAAGTGAACGCCACGGTCAAACACAGCCCGGGCCCGAGCATCCTGATAGGGGACTATCCTGAACCGGGCACAGTTCTGGCTCTGACCGACCCGTGGGGCAACGAGAGCCATCAGAACGCGGGTGCCAAGCCGGCACACGGACCTGGCGGCTTTGAGTTCCTGTTGCATCACCGGGTTTTGTACGAGTTGACCGACGGCGCGGATACGTGGGCGGTGCTGTCCATACAGGACCGAACCGCGACCGTGGTATTTGAGGTTGAACAGGCACCGGCACCAGAACCAGCACCGGAGCCAACACCGAAGCCAACGCCAGAACCAGAGCCGGTGCCTGTTGAGCCAGAGCCGCCGAAATTGACGCTAGAACAGTGGGATGAGTTGTGGGAGAGGCTGGGTCGGGTTGTGGTGGCGCTGGAGGCTATGGTGGGGGAGTGAAAACCTGGCCCGGCGATACACACCGGGCCAGGCTCGTAGTCTAACCGATGCTATCGATCATTGCCTGTAGCTCCTCGGCAGACAGGTCTTCCAGTTCGGCATCCTGCCTGTGTTCCAAGACAGTCAAGAGTTTCTGCTTGCGCTGCTTGTTGGCAGCGGTGGCCTCGGCGGCCTCTACCTCTGCCAGTTTGACCGCAACGATGCGTTTGACGATCTCGATCTGGAGCGCCAGAACCGTGTCCTCGTCGCTCCGGGTCACCAGCAAGCTCTCCTCTTGCGCTGCCTTGGTCTGGCGGGACAGATTCTTGAAAATCTGGTCAAGGTCTTCCGGCGCTAGGTCCCACAGATCCTCCACCCCTATTCTGCCGCGCTCCGTCCATCGGAGTTTCATCTTGGTTGCTTTCTCAAACATGTTTGCTGCTCCTTTCAAAATACTAGCTTTGTTACCTGTCCATCGACCCGCACAACCAGCGAGTTGTGCCTAGTTGAACTGAACCCAAGCCCCGATAGCTGCTCATCTGCCTGCCCCACGCGCATCTTGTTGCCAAGGGCGGCAAAGACCCGCTTTTGTTCCATAAACTCCTCCTGCAGATACTCGTTAAAGAATCCGTTAGGGCGCTCGTCGTTCATGCACCCGACCAATAAGAAAAGATAATGCCTGTGCCCAACACCACGTCCGTTCCAATGGTTCGGTGAGAAAGCGAGCAGTGACGCCCGCTGCCATTGATTCGTATTCAGCCCCCACACCTCCTTGGTACTGGTGGTAGACGGCAACGATTTGATGAACTCAATCGCACCATCCTCTTTCAATCGGACCTCGGCAACAAGCACGTTTTCATTATGGGCAAGCTCTTTGGCGTATTCGTATTCGCGGATTTCCCCGCCATACTCAATCTCGGCAGAGAAACCAGAACGCCCCCCCCGGTGCTGATAGTTATGCACAAACAGTTTGTACATACCACGCGGCATCCGGTCCAGGTGCGACCAGGTGATATTTTCAACCGCCACCTGGTCGGGGCGGGGATGGATAATGTCCACATCCAAAACCCCCGTTGATGGCCATCTTCTCCCGGCATTCGGCCAGAAGATATGAGTACCACCCGGCTCGATGCAATGGGCGTCAAAATCGTTGCGGTTATCAAACCCCTCGTTCCATTGCAACGAGAACCGCAAGACACCGCCAACATCGCCGCCCGCCGCCTTTATCCGCTGCTTCATTGCAGAATCAGCAATGTTGCCATTATAGGCCCAGGAAAAGCTGTTGTCCCACTTGAACAGGGTTGGGCTGTCAGCGACCGTTGGTGCAATCAGTGAGACGAGGTTGGGCTGGTGGCGATTCTCAAAAAGCACTTCCAAGCGAGTAGCGGTCGGAAGGACATCAGCAAGAAACTGCTCAACGCCGACTCCCTGAACGTTCTTGAATTGTCCTGGTTTTACAGCCACCTCAGACTTTAGTACCTCAAAGATGCTGCCCGCTCCATCCATGTGCGGCCTGGCGTCCCTGTCTGCAAAAAGCACATTATTGACCGTGACATCGGATAGCCGCGCATGGCGGCGCCCAAGGGAATCCAGCAAGCCCAGCTCCTCAATGGCCCGCTGTGCATCCTCAACCATTTTCTTGGTAAAGATTGCTTTGGGCCGCTTGTAGTTATGCGGGGCAACGATACTTTCATATCGTTTTACCGCATCCAGGACATCCATTCCGCCCGCGATGTCTTGGAGCAAAACACCGATGGAATGATTGCGAATGCGAGTTATGGCCCCGCCCACCTCCACCGACTTGCTCCAGCAATAGTTGTCCTTCTGGTCATCCGGCAGCGCATGGTACTCATCTTGTAGGCTGGCAAACTCACCCAGCACACCCCGCCATTCCTCGCCACGATACAGGGTATTCTCCGCAATCAGGTCAAGGACAATCTCTACCGCATCGGGTGACAACTCATTGAGTGAGCGACTGAAAACGTCGTGCGACGTTCTAATCTCTCCCCTCAACGACGCCTCAGACTTTGACGACCTTGTGACCAGCCGGGCCGGGAGGTCTGCCCGGAAGTGGTGCCAGGTGATCACTGACCCATCCTCAAGCTGGGCTTTGTTCTGGTCCGTGCCGAACCCGGACTCCTTTGTCACGAACGCGTCCACTATGGGCCGGCTCTTGACAAGCGCGGACATTGCGTCCACAACGGGCTGGTATATGTCACCAGCATCACCTAGATCCCAAAAGCTCACCAGGTCGTTGTCCATGATTGCAACGACGTTCCCGAACGCACGGACAAAGCTCTTGCAGCAGGAGCAGTCGTGTGAGCGGCGTTCTTTGTGGATCTCATTCGTGCCGGGTGGGAAACTATCCAGATATGTCTCCCACATTTCATCCCCGCTCACGGACGTGAGAAACAGTGCCGGTTGTTCCATCACCCTGTCAGCGTGCCCTTGCATACGATCTCTAAACTGTAAGAATTTCATACCTCTCCTTTCTGTTTCTATTTCGCTTATACAGATCCAAATTCAATTACGCTATATCCCCAGAGCGGAAGCGGCAGGATTTGAACCTGCAGGGGTTTTCACCCGTGCTCCGTTAGCAGCGGAGTGCCTTACCAGATTAGGCAACGCTTCCAGGGCGGCATGGTTGCTAGTCTCCCTCCTTTTCGTTTGACATAATGGGCAGTGGCGGGATGGGATGCCAGTGGGTGACGGGTTCGTCGCCGGTTTCGTTTTCGTGCCGCCAGTGATAGGTTCCATTGCGCGACGTGAGCTAGGCAAGGCCCATCGCCCCATGTACGCAGGCCACGAAAACACTCTCCAGTAGCCCCGGCAACCGATCCTCCACACTTATCCATTCTGACATGGTGCTCCTTTCTAGTCAAACATCGACAGGCCGCCCCCTGGGCCGATGGGTTCTATTTGTAGAATGCCCTCAATGTAGTGATGGTGACGATGTGCGCCGGGCGACATGACAACCAGGTTGTCTAATGCGGGATTTGCTCGGTTGCCGTCAATGTGGTGAACATGCACCTGGTGGCCCGTCGGCAGCGACCCCAGGAATGCGCTGGCAACGAGGCGGTGGATGTATGCTATTTTATTCTCGCCATTAACAATTAGGTGAACGGCTGGATACCCGTTTTGTGTGTGGGCGTGAACTAACCTGTGCCCATTCTCACGAATATACCGCACTTGCCCAAGGCTTGACACCTGCAAATCACTGTCACAACCAACCACGTCTTTCCATCGTTCGTCATTCATTGTACCTCTCCTCCTGTGCTAACCATCTTCTATACGCTGAGAATGAGTGACAACGTTCTGATGCGACTCCCCTGGCACGATCAAACCGAACGCCACGGCTACGGACTGGAGTGCGTCGGCAAAGCCCTGCTGATAGGCCCCGGCGCGTTCAGGGTCCAGGGCTGGCACGGCTGCCTGGGACTGGGCCAGGGTCTGTTGTGTTGAGGCCAAAATCCTGACGATGTCGTGCTTGAAATATACGTCCAGGCTCATAGTGGTGCCTCGTCAACCTGGCTCTCAAATCTCCGGGCGACCAGTATCATGCAAATCACAGCAGAACACGGCAGGGCACAGACAACGCCTGCGACTGCTCCAATCAAAACAGCTAGAATCTCATCCATTGTTCCCCCCCCTCACACTCCGGGCATTGCCATTTGCCGGGCCGGACTTCTTGTGGCTCGGCGCCACAGTCATTGCAGGTGTAGCGGCTACTCCAAACATAGTCACAGCTATGGCAACAAAGCCCCACCGTGTTACCGTGGTTGTCTTCCATCAGCATCAAATATCTACTTGCGCACCACGGACACACCCGTTCATTGTGAGCCTGCGGTATGTACAGGGCGCAGTAATATTTCGCCCACCGTCGCGCTTCGTCGCGCTGCCATTTTAGCCCATCACAGACGAGGCTATTGTTCATGTCCGCAGTGCTCAGTACGTCTCTGTGTTCTTCGAGTTGGCGGATTTTCTCTAGCGCCTCGTCGCGCTCAATACGGAGGCGGCTATTCGCGCTGGCATACAGGTCGTTCAATTCCCGCCCCCACCCCCTCGCCTCGTCGCGCTCACGACGGAGGCGACGAATCTCTGCCTGCCACTGATCCACCTTGGTGCCCCTAACGCCGACCATGCCAGTACCGTATTGTTTGATTGAAGCATCATAAGGATTTGGTTTCATCACACACCCTCCCACCAATCAAGTGCGTCGCCCAGCACATCGTCCATATCGGACCAGAACAGGGTAAATGCCAAAAAGCCCAGGCACAACCGCGCCAACTTGGTCCCCCTGTGAATATAGATACCTCCCCACGCCCCAAATGATAGAACCAGACTCATTGTTCTCCCCTTTCTGAGCCCTTCGCGCTTGACTTACCGTGCGCTCAGAACCCCGATGCGAATGGTGCCCAAAATGCTACCACGCACGCCGCCACCAGCGCCACCACAGCCAGTAGGCATAGGACGATGCCAACCCGGTCGATCCAGGCGACAAGGCCGGTTGATCTTGCCGGTGTCACCCGGATGATGGGCACATTGTCCTTTGGCATCAGCAGACAATTCCCGCCCTGAGCAGAATGTCGGTTGCGCGGTCAGCCTGCGCCTTGGGCACGGTGATGGCCAGGGTTTCATTTATGACCATCGGGCTCCACACCCGCACACCTCTGCCCTTGAGCAGCTTGACCACTTCCTTACCGGTGTAGCCGCCCGAATCGTTGATCAGGAACGTGTGCCCTGATTCGCCGAAGATTTCTCGGGTTATTGCTGCGACTGGGCTTATCCAGTCCAGACCTGCCCCGGCTTTCAGGATGCTGTCAAACATGGTGCCCCCCTTGTTTAGGTATGGTGGTAAGTTTCTATTACCGTAACTGAATGGTAATTCTGGTCAATCTCGACGGATGGCAGGCGGCGGCACAGCCCTCGCATAGCGCCAACTCGTGGACTGTGCCGGCATCAAGCAGGTAGGTAGCTCGTTGCCCACAGCGGCATTCATCGCCAAGACCAGCATAGTACAATGTGTCGCAAGTTCGGTCAGTGTCGTTCAGTTGCTCTTTCATACTCTCCCCCTCCTTTATGTCGAGCTAATCCCCCCAACCCTGGTGTGTTGGTGTGTGTTGGTTCCCCTGGCGCCAGTTCTCGGTATCTATCCTGTATCACGTGCGGCAGGGGGGTGGCATTCCCTTCCTCTGCTAACGATGCGAACATTTCCCAGCCTGATTTTGTTGGAACATGACCGTGCGTGGTGCTGGTTGCTGATTTCAGCCTGATGTATTTGTGCTGTAGCATGTATGGAATGATTTCCATTTTGTAGATCCAGGCGTTGTCAGGTCGCTGACCGAACACTTTGTTCCATCGACTCACGGCCAATGTTTCACCGCGAACAATAGCGGCGCCCCATTCGATGAACAGATCGCGGTCCACGTTCAGATCGGGCCACCTATATTGAGTGTTGCCTTCCTGGATGGTCAATGCCAGTTGAGGTTGAGCTAGCCCGGTAGGTTTGTCTGCCACCGGTGCCCGTTCTCTGACCCGTTCTGTAGTCTGTTGCAGAATTCGCAGATCGTCCCACATGATATTGGTCATCCAGCGGTACAACCAGATGGTAGCGCTAATGCTGATAACCAGGCTGATGAGCGCGATGGTGCCCCAGTCTGGCTCCACATCCAGGCCCAACGGCGGGATACTGGCGACGATTCTACATGCCAGCCCGAGGCCCGCCATGGCGAGCAGAAACGCCAGCACAAAACAGTTGAACAGCCAGCGGGTGGGGACTGAATGGTCCTCACCGGTGAATGTACGGTTGGACGTTCTATCAATCGCGGTGTCATATTTGCGGGTCATGGTTGTGCCTCGACTTCCATGATGCGCCGACCTATCCACCCGGCGCACGGCACGGCGACCGCATTGCCCAGCATCCTGTACCTGGGGCTGTCTTTCATGTCGCCGACCAGCGTCCAATCATCGGGAAAGCCCTGGAGGCGCTCGCACTCTCGCGGCGTCAATCGACGAACGCCAAACCCACCTGCAATGAAGGCGATGGCTGGTGTCTGGCTTGCCTGCAACGCACTGGTATGCTCGTCCGAGATATTCAATCTGACATCACCACCTGACTGCCAGTCAAGGGCTATCACCACATGTTCCCCCGGCCCTGTCCTGAACCCGCCATCATTGCCCCCGCTGCTTACTTCTTGCTGTGTGATGCCACCTGGGTGAGCGCCCGGTGCAAGGCTTCCGGTAACTCTTTCCCCCGCTTCCCTGCTCGGTGCAGGATTCCACGCGCTGCCCTCGGACTCAAAAAGTACTTCGGCGGCACGTCCACCTCCAAGACTTCCGACAATGAACACACGGCGGCGGCGCTGTGGTACTCCAGCGAACTGAGCGTCAAGAACCCGCCAGCACACGCCATACCCGAGTTTGACCAGCCCTCGAAGGATGGCGGCAAAGTCTCGCCCTCCGTTACTGGATAACAGACCGGGGACGTTCTCAACGACAACCCATCGCGGTTTAAGCTCTGCAAGAACTCGATGGAACTGGAACCAAAGTCCTGATCGCTTTCCAGAAAGGCCCTCGCGCTTGCCGGCAACTGATACGTCCTGACAGGGGAACCCACCGCAAATAACGTCAACTGGCTCAAGGTTTCGTTTTCCTGCTGCTGTGACATCGGTCACACTCCTGTCAACGTCAGGCCAGTGATACGCCAAGACCTGACGGCATTTGTCGTCAATCTCAACCTGCCACTTGCAGGCCATTCCCGCCCGCTCAAAACCCAGGTCAAACCCGCCGATCCCCGCGAATAGGCTGCCAAACGTAAGTGTCATCCCCCCCACCTCCAGGCCACCCACGCCAGAACCAACGTACCCGCCGCCAGCATCCCGGCGATGATCCAGCCGGCACGGCGATGCCAGCATTCCAGTTGCCGCGTCGTGGGCAGGTAGCGCCAGGCGAGTCGTTGGATTTGGATGTGCAGGCGGGTGCGGAGGTGGGCGATCATTTCGCCCCCCGCTTTTTGACATTGGCCACGTCTTTGACCAGCATTTCTCTCATCTCGCCTATGGTGTCCGTTACGCCGTACCAGGTCACAGGTTGCCATAGACTGCTTTGTGAAAATTCGCGATCCGCGGTATCTATCGTAATCCTCACCTGCTCTATTGTGCCCCTAGTCGGCCAGTGCGGAATATCCAGTAATACGAAAGGCATCACTCACCTTCCTTTCCATGTTTGTTCCCGTCGCACTTGTGCGCGTTCATCGCGTTCTGAGCGGCGCGGCGATTTGCATAGTCGCCAGGCCAAGCGAACGTCCGGTGACACTTGTCGCAAATGAGCAAATCCACATGCGGCGGGATAGGATATTCGTCGTACTCCTGTTCCCTCGCATCGTTCTCCCGTTTGCGAGTGGAGAACTTACTTTCGTCCTTCTGCCCGTACAGGAACGAAAGCAGCGCAACACCAGCGGGCAAGATTGCGCCCATCAGCCACGGTTGCCACTGGGGCAGCGACGGCATTTGCATGGCGTAGAAACCCCGGTTGTACCACGCGCTGACCAGCGAAAAGATAGCGACCCCGAGCAACGCCCACCGTTTCTGCTTTTTGCCGGTGTATTTCCTGTACCACCAGGATGAGCGCCAGATTGCCAGGTCGATAGCGGCGGCCTGCAGGTAGCCGATAAAACCAAACCCGGCGGGTTGCATGGTGGCAAGGTAGTGGCCCATCTGGTTGATGGTGACGGCCAGTAGGAAAAATATCAGAAACTGGTCGATGTCCAGGCGCTTGATTAGGCGTTTCATCACAGCGGCCATTTCAGCCCAAAGTCACGCCGCTTGATTTTCACCATGCGCCCGTCTGGATGGTGCCAGACGATGCCTTCGATTTCGTTGTCGATGAACCACCCGGTGAGGCCGTCGAGGTCGCGGGGTGGTTCTTGTGAGAATCGGGAGCCATGCACCCACAGGGTGTGAAAGTTTAGGTTGTATGGATTGCCCTGTATCTTTGGCCCTACAAGCTCATGGGTTCCTGGTCTTATTCTGGAAAATGTGTCAAGCGCCTCCCGGTGCCACCTATCCTCTGGCCCATCGCCAACGGGCACCCAGCCAGGCCAGTGCCCGGTGTGCGCGTCCGGTTCAGGGTTGCATGGTTCCCAGTTGTCGGGTGCGGGCTTGTAGTCACTCAAAGCCCACGGCCCGCCGCCATGCCCCTGCTTTTTGCGCCGCCATGCTGCCTTGTTCAGCTTGCGGTCAAATCGCTTGTAGAGCTTGCCGTTGTCTACCATGCAGGCAGTACCATCGTATTTGACGGTGGCCACCCCCTCGCCAGCGATGACCCACTCCGCACCGGGCACGACCTCATCATGGACCTGGCGGTTGCCCTCGTAGTCACGCTTGAACAGGGATATGATTTTTTTCATCGGTCACTCTCCTTTCGGTTCTATGAACGGACATTCTAGGCGCTCGCCCCATAGCAGCGGGAATGAACAGTCTTATTCCCCTCATCCGTGTTGACAATAGTCATGCCGTCGCCCACCACGAAGGGGCCTCGGCAAATCCAGCATTTGCGGCATGAATCTGCCACCCGGAGCGTGTATTCAGACACAGTATACAATTCCCGTGCCCATAATACCACATCTAGCATTTTGGAACGGCTCTTAATTCTGCTCATGTACCACCTGCCCTTTCTGCACGCCACTTGTCACGGTTGCACCTCCCTGCCCCGAAACGCCAGCTTGTAAATCAGCGGCGCGATGCCCTTGCCGTCCAGCATGTAAAACAGATACGGCGCCAGGTCGAGGTGGTGAACCTTGACCCACTGGGCAAAATCCCTACGGTTGTTTTTTGGCGCCGCCTCGAATGCGACCTCTACGCCCGCGACAATGCCAGAAGCCACCTGGTCAATTTCGTCTTTCCAGCTCTGAATCTGGCCCAAAAGCTCATCGGGCACGGTGGCGATCATGCCGCCAAATGTGCCATTTGCTACTTCCTGCAATACCCTTTTGAATCTGGCATTGGTGACGATGCGGTGCAATTCCAGGTATCGATCCCCCTTGAATTTGAACCGCTGCCCGTCCGAAAACTCCACGACCCAGCCCTCGGCGTTCCCGTCAAGATTGTCGGTTGCGGCCATGATGTCGGTCACGCCATTGAAGCTGCACACCAATGGTGTCGGGAATCCGTACAGTCCCGCCAGTTCGTACACGTCGGGATAGAATGGTAGGTAGTCGCCTGTGTGCCTGTTGCGTACTGCCAGCAGGTATAGATCGTCTAGACCGCTATAGTCAACCACGATTCGGTTGTCGGGATAGACAATTTCAAACAGCAGGGTGTATTCGTCGGGCAATTCGGGACTGTACAGGTCGTAGCCCGCAGCAAGTATTTTACTGGCGTGTTGTGCATGCTCACCGTCAAAACTCCCCCGCGTTGCTATGGCGTATTGACCATGATGCCCGGTGCGGTACAGAATACCCAGGCTGCCGTCTATTTTCTCGGTCACGGTGACGATGTCAGCGGTTGACGTTCGCCCCCGCTCTTCCCAGTTCCAGAATTTGTCAAACGGGCGGGCCACAACCTCGCCCGTTGCAGCATCTAGTATCAGGCCTCTACTCACCTGCTCAAACCAGTTCCAGCGGGCCTCATATTGCGCAGCATGGGTATAGTTGAACAGGGCAAGCCCGTCTTTATACACAGCCCTAATGTTGCCGCACTGTTCCCAGTCGGTGAACCCCTCACGCACCAATTGTTGCAAGTCGGACATGCTGTTAAGTTCCATCTCCCCCTACCTTTCTTGTATCCCCCGAGGTATAGTAACAAGCTGCCGAACCTCTCTCTGCCACCTACCCCGCGCACTCACATTCATCACGCTGCCAGTGGCCGTGACCCTGCCCTCTCGCCAGTAGGCGGGAAGGTCGCCTACAAACGGCAGCCCGGTGTCCCACACGTTCGCATCTGCCAGATACCCGCTGTCCAATGCCCGCGCCAGCATGGTTGACCCATCGCTGAACGTGACCCGATACCAGTCACCGCAGCGGGCGCGGCCTGATGCGTATTCGGAGATGTCCAACGCCAGCCAGGGCCCGGTCGATTCCTCGTAGCGGTAGCCGGGGCATGATAGATTCTGTCCGATGTAACGCCCGCCGTAAAATGTAACGCCTCCTGCTACAAGCGTTGGCGGTTGCATCAGGGCCAGGGTGAGCAATAGTGTGGTCATGTGTCTACCCCTCCGGGTACAGATATTCCATCAGGCGAGCGGTCTGCCATTGGCGCTCGGCATCCCAGGCGGCATCCCCGGCGGCATCCCTGGCGGCATCCCAGGCGGCATCCCCGGCGGCATCCCAGGCGGCATACCTGGCGGCAGCCCTGGCGGCATCCCCGGCGGCATCCCCGGCGGCAGCCCAGACGGCATCCCCGGCGGCAGCCCAGACGGCATCCCCGGCGGCATACCTGGCGGCAGCCCCGGCGGCATCCCAGGCGGCATCCCTGGCGGCAGCCCAGGCGGCAGCCCTGGCGGCAGCCCAGACGGCATCCCAGGCGGCAGCCCTGGCGGCATCCCTGGCGGCATCCCAGGCGGCAGC
>Ga0307928_10003591_pt1 | contig 11837 bp, 23 predicted proteins | sample AceLakmetagen232_FD_201815 | JGI IMG/M metagenome (GOLD analysis project Ga0307928, IMG submission 201815) | Saline water microbial communities from Ace Lake, Antarctica - #232 | ecosystem: Environmental > Aquatic > Non-marine Saline and Alkaline > Saline | place: Antarctica: Ace Lake...
CAAAAAAGGTAAAGATATATTATTTAATATAAAATTATTAATAAAGAAATGTAGACTTATAAATTTAGAGAGAGAATTAGAACAAAAAATGCAAGATTATAATAAAGAATATAAAAAAACAATGAAAGAATATGAAGATTTTAAATATAAAATTATGAATAATAAGGAACGATAAAATGATAAAACCAATATTTAAACAGAATATGTTAGAGCAGTTTTTGTTTTGTTTGACAAAAATACAAAATAGACATATGCAGATTGAGACGATTTATATTTCTAAAGATATATTTGATTATTTTATGAAATTTTCTGCATTTAACGACTTTGTGACTTCTAAGTTTGAGGACGTATTGGATAAAATGCCCAATAAACATTCTTTCAAGGTTGATAATAAAGAGATACCAATATTACTTGAAAAATATCAGTTTGGTTTTTTTATAGAGTGTGCTGACAATAAATAAATTAAGGAGTTTAAAGATGATTATAGGAATTGGTATAGGTATAATATTATTTGGGGCTGGCTTGTTTATAGCTAAATTGTTTAAAAAGGATTCTGAATTTAATATAAAAAATGACGAATTGAATATATTTCAAAAATGGATGGCCGGTATAAAAAACAATATACAGATTAAACGAGAAGACGATGCACGGCTTAAACAACTTAAACGAGCTGCAAAAATGGAGGCGTTTAATCAGTTACAACCGGCTTTAGTTCAACATATAAAAGAACAAGAAATTAAGAAACTTACAGGAGAAGACAAGAAAGATAAGCTAGCAAAATTTGCTAATGCCTTTAGTATTAAAAACGATGTGGTTGGGAATAATAGTGTTGGATTTGATGTTGAAAGCAAATTACAAAAGACGATGTGGCAATTCGATAAATCACCGAAGCAACAACCTTATTCTAGGCCTTCCGAAAGGAATCAAAAATATGTATCAAGAAAGCACAATATATCGCAATCTGTAAAACAAAGTCATATAAATAAACCAAAAGGGTATGCTACATCACAATCACCAAAACAACAGGTTAAAACTCCTAAATTTAATAAATTGGTATCTGATAAGAATTATACTTTTGGTAATAGCTTTTCACAAGATAAAATTGATAAAATGTTAGGAAAGAAAAAAGGTATTAAAGATAAAACGGTGGAAGATAAATTACATGATATGTTAAGTAGATAAATATATAATATATTATTAAAAATGAAACATAATGATATGATTTCAAGATTGGAAAGAAAATTAAAAATTAGACATGAAGGTAGCATTATTCATCGAGAAGAACGCTTTTGGTTGAAGGATGGTATAGCCGGAGAGACTGATTTATATCTTGTTGATTTAGTACATAATTATTCATATGTGTTTGAAATGAAGACCTGGGATTATCCAGAAGGTCGGATTAAAGCATATAAACAATGTAATAAAGATGTGTTGAATGTATATGAAAAATATGGAGTGAAACGGGTAATTAAATTTTATGTTCATTCGAAAGATAAATATCATTATAATATTGAACGAGTATTAAATAATTAAAAAATGGAGACTGATGATGGTAATAAATGAATATTTGAAAACAAAAAATCATTTTGACAAACAACGAAATATAAAAAATAAGTGTGAAGATATGATTAATGATAATATAGAATGATATAGAATGATATAAAGAACGATGAAAATGACAAATGAAATTAAAAAAACATTTAAAAAACTTTGTTATAATATTGATAAAAATATTAGATGAACAGAATAAATATAGAATGTACAGAAGAGAGTTAATAGATTTATTTAATATTAGAGTTAACGATAAAAGATATACAATAAATCCGCATCAATTCCCTAAAATATTAAATGCACAAACAAAATATAAAATTGAGAATAAAGGTAGAAAAGAATATATTTTTAAAGAAATAGAAGTTAATGAATTAGATGTGAATGAAGATTAATTGAATAATTAATTATAAATTAAAAATGTTAAATGTAAAAACAAACGGTTTAGTTGGTTTGCCTAAAATCGACAAGGATGTATTAATATATGATATTGAATCTGCAACTATAGGAGGAAGGCCCAATTCCGGAATAGATGTGATGAAATTTTTTGGTGCTTATTCTTATAATACAAATGAATATTATGTGGTTCCTATGTCTGATAAAGTATTTATTCAAAAACTTATTGATAAACATAAATTTACTGTTGGTTTTAATAATGAAGCTTTTGACGACCCAATGTTAAAGCGACATGCGTTCTCCTTGGGTTTTAAAAGGGTTATAGATTTACGTAAAATACTGAAACAACGTGCGGGAAGTATGATTACTAAAAAAGGTATGCTTGGGAATGTATTGATGAAATATTCGCTTGATTATATTACACGATTTTTAGATTTAGTTAATAACGAACAAGCCAAAGGAGATATAGACTATAATATATTTAAAAAAAGTAGTTGGACGAAAGAAGAACGTGAGAAGATAATATTTTATACAAAACGTGATATAGAAATAACAAAAAAATTATATGAATGGGTTTGTGATTATTTTGAAGGGTTTAAAGGTTTTGTTCCGCATGAAGATGTTACAAAGAAATATTTTTTAACTGATACTATGGCAAAATTTGGTTATAAAGCAGATTGTCATGCAATGGGATGGGAACCCCAATATAATAAAAATATTACAGAAAAAGCTAAACGGCCAGGTGGTGGATATGTTTCATATCCGGCAGGTGAAGAATTTAAATGTACGTATACTGATAAAACCAAAAACAAAGCCAAAAAGTTGATAATACAATTAGATTTTTCTTCTTTATATCCGCATTTATTAATTATGGCGAATCTAAATAGTAGAAATAAAATCAGTAATGTAGGCTGGCATGGAGGTAAATTATTTAAAGTTAAAGGATATTATGACGATAACGCTATGAGCGGATTAGCAAAGTTATATAGAAAATGGTATTTTGTACGGTTACAATATAAATTAAAGGGTGTATTGACAGACGGTACAATTTTCAAATATAAAGATGTCGATAAATATATAGGTAAGAAATATTTATCTATTCCCGAAGAAGATGGTGAATTTGATTTTGAGGAAATATTAATTACTAAAGAAGAAGTAATTAGATTAAAAAGTCTTAAATATGATGAAAGAGAATATACTATTAAAATTTTATTAAATTTACAATATGGTATTTTATATCAAGACTATTATGCTTTAGTGGCCGATGAGATTGCCGGCGATGATTGTACTGCACTTGGAAGACAAAGTGTTAAATATGCAAGAAATAGATTTAGAAAGGAAGGTTATCCAATAATATATACTGATACAGATAGCTGGTATTTTATTGATGTATTTAATGATAAAGATAAATATTTAAAGTTAAAAAGCAAAGTTATTGAAGAAATAAAAGCGTCTATGCCTTTTCCTCAAATAACGTTCGATGCTGATATAGATGCAGAAATTAAATATATGTTTTTTTTTAAAGGCTCACATTCAGAAGATAAAGAGTCTGATTCTGAAATGGATGAAGATGACATTATTAATAAACCGAAAGGGTTGATGAAAAAAAATTATATTTATGTTACAACTGATAATGAACTTATTATAAAGAATTTGGGAATAAAGAAAAAAAATATCAGTGCGTTATCTAAAAAAATATTTTGGGAGCATTTTGTAAAGGTAATAAAAGAAGAAGGAACTGTTAAATTTTATAAAACTGAAATACAGAATCTTATGGTAGATTTGTTACAAAAAGATATATCGTTGGCATATATGAGAAAGTCTGTAGGTGATTTATCACAATATAAAAAATCTATGACAGGTATTCAGGCACAGATTAGTAAAAAATATGGACCAGGAATTCATTTTTTAATTCCCAATAAACGTCATATTGGTGTTGGTAAGGAGGTAAAGTATTGTAGTATTTCTGAATTTAAAAAATATAATATGGATATTTCAGATATAGATTTTACAACTTTTTGGAAAGAACTTAATTATTTTGTAAAGCCTCAAAAAATATTAAATTTATTTGATTTTAAGAATTAAGACAATAATGTCTAATAAAATAATATAAAATAAAAAAATGGGCTTAAAGAAATTAATTGAAATAGAACAACGGAAAATGAAAGTGTTTTTTAAAAATGATACTCAAGTAAATCTTGATAAGTATGATGAAATATATATAGATGTCGCAAACACAAATCTTGTTAAATATCCTAAAAACGATATGACTCGTGATTATATGACATTGAAAGAAGTAAATACACAATATATATTTTATAAATGTAAACAGTCTGAAGTAGATAATGCAGATAATTAATTTATGTGATAAATATGAACAGAATAAAAGTATCTGATGATGTTCAAGCACTTTATAATAAAGTTGTTTCAACGGAACTAAAGGATGCAATCGAAATAGCGTATAAAGATGAAGCGATAAGGCAACGAGAATATGGGAAACAATACCGTGAAACGCATAAAGAAAAAATAAAACAGGATAATAAAAAATATAATGAGACGCATAAAAAAGAGATAGCTGAACGAAGTAGAATTTATAATAAAAATAATAAAGAAAAGCTAGCCGAATATCGTAGAATATACAACATTAAAAATAAAGACAAATTGATAGCGTATAATAAAAAACGTTATATTGAGAACAGAGAAGAAACGGCAAGACGTTGTAAAGAATATCGTGATAAAAATAAAAATAAAATTTCAGAATATCAGAAGCTATATTATATATCTAATATCGATAAAATTAAAAAAAGGAATAGTGAGTATTATATGAATAATAAAGAAAAAATTTCAGAATATTATAAACAATCTTATATATCTAATATTGATAAAATTAAAAAAAAGAATAAAGAGTATTATATGAATAATAGAGAATATTATAAACAATATTATATAAAAAATAAAGAAAAAAAGAAAGAATATAATATATCATATTGTCTTAGTAAGAAAAATATGCGTATCAATGTAGATAATTAATTTATGGTAAATGAAGAATGGGAACTTATAATTGTATGATTGTGCCGAGTTTGAAAATATTTTTTTATACAAAACTGTCTAAGCATATAATGGATGAAGATATATTTAAGATATTTAATAATTTATCCGAAGAAATGTATAGCGATTTGAATAACATCAAAACTCTTGAAGCTACACGTAAAATGTTGAATTCCCAAGATATTATTAATATGTTATGTTCAGAGCCTTATTTAAAGGATTATTTATTATTTTATTCTCTTAAGATGCGTGACCCGTTAACTGACATTGTTAAGGCAGATAAACTTCCAAAAGATTATAAGACAACAAATTAAAAATGGAATATTGTAAATATATTATAGGTATTGACCCTGGTATTAATGGAGGGATTGTAGTATTAAACAGAGACCAATGTATTGTTGATAAACTTATAATGCCTATATTTGGCAAAGGAAAAAAAGAATATGATATATTAAGCATTTGTTCTTTTTTAAATAAATATAGTAAGGGTGTTGCGCTTCTTGAACGGCAACAACCGCAGTTTAAAGATGGAAAGGTACAATTATTTAAAACAGGATTTGGTTTTGGTATGCTTGAAGGATTATTAACTGCATTAAAAATATCTTATCAAATCATTGCTCCAAAGATATGGCAGAAGAATATATTTGAAGGATTATCGACAGCCGATACAAAAACATCTAGTATAATGTTTTGTAAACGTAAATGGCCAAAGGAAAGCTGGCTTGCAACGATACGATGTAAAAAATGTCATGACGGGTTGACGGATGCCGCATGCATTGCATATTACGGAATAAAGATAAACAGTTTAATTTTTTATGGTGACAATAGCAATGAATAAATTATTTATATTAATATTTCTTTTATTAATAATGTTCCCATTTGTAAATGCAATAGAAATATATGCAGGAAACGAAAGCAATATATTAAATATTAAAATCTGTGATGGACCGATTCATATAAAGGTTACATCGGAAGAGGGGATAAAGGACGATGAATTGTTTTTAGTTAATTGTGATAAACTGAATAATAATTATTGGGATTGTTATTGTAATAATTCATTTGATTTAATAATTAATACAAAAAATTATACATATAACATGTATGATTTTACAGTTCAATATTTTGTGGCATTTAAAAAATATATAGCCTATGAAGATATTCCTAAAAATGTATCATTATCTAATGAAGCGGAATATGAAGAAAATAAAAGAACTAAAAAGATTATTGATGTATTAGTAAAACCTAAAGAACGCCCAAAGTTTAATTTTAAAATTACAGCCGAATCTAAAAATACAATAGTTGTTGGGATATTGATTGGAGTAAGTATAATATTATTTGTTTTTTATAAATTTAAAAATGCTTTTAAAATTAAAAGTGTTGCTAATTATGATGTTTTAAATTATAAAAATACTAAAGATGATGCATTAGATGACATATTCAATCAAATAAAATAATAACATTTAAATATCATTAGTACTGATTATAATATATTACTATAGGTGCAAAAAATTGTAAAGAAGATAGATATTGAAATATCGTTAGACGATTTAGATGAAAATAATATTGGTTCTATTTTGAGAACCTATAATGAATTAATTGAGATAACAAAGGCCATTGAAAAGAAAATTAATATGCTTACTGATAAATTAAAATATGCATTAAAAGAACGGAAATGGGAGTCGTTTAAAGATGAGATTAGTAAAATATCTGTATCTGTAAGTACTAAACAACAGGAAAAGGTTAATAAAAAAGCACTTAAAATGCTTTTAAACGATGAACAATATAATCAGGTTGTGACTAAAAGTTCTTCTGAACGACTTCTTGTTATCACTCCTGCAGATAGAGAAAGGTTAAAAAAATATGGTAAACATAAATAATATAATAAAGGGTTTCATTAAAAAGCAGAAGGAACTTAAAATACTGTCAAAGATGAAAAAGATGAAAGCTAGATATGATGTTCTTGATAATAAACTAATGTCTGGTAAAATAAATAATAACGAATTGAATAAGTATCATAGCTTAAAAGAGGAAATGAATAAAATGGGTAAAAAATTTATATTAAAAAACGGTAATCTGGTTTTAAAGAAAAACGAAGTTAAAGACGTTAATGATGATGGATTAGAAAAAGAAGAAACAAAAGAAGAGACACAACCAGTTATAATTCCGCCTGTAGAATCAGAATCTGCAGCAGCAGTATCATCTTATAATAAAGTAGAGTCCATTCAAGGACCAAATATGTCAGAAGAAGAAATGAATAATTATTCACAACAACAACGAGAAGCTTCTATTCAACAACGAATTGAATTAGAAAAGAGAAAACAGGAACAAATGATGCTTCAACAAAATCCGATAAACGAACAAAGTATGCAACAACAACAAAATATAAAATCGCAACAACAATTTATGGAAGAAAATGGAATGACGAATTTGAATTTACAACAGCAACAACAATTACAACAGCAACAACATCAACGGCAATTACAACAACAACAACAATTACAAAGAATACAACAACAACAAGTACAACAACAACATGAAGAACGTCAAATTGGTGTTAAAATATATGTTAAAGAGTCTCCGGAATTTGATTTACAAATCCCAATAAGAAGGATATCAGATTTTATGAAAGAGGTGGACAATGCAATTCTTGCAAAGCAAATATTCAAATTTGGTAAAGTTGTAATTGACGGAATGGAAATCTCTAAATATAATATTAATGGAGGAGAAATATTGATGTATAGTTTTGAACAACCTAATATTAAATAAATAATATAAAAGATATTAAAATGGAAAAATCATTAAAAAAGTTTTTGCTGGAAAAAAAATTGATTAGTCGATGGGTAATTATTATAGCTACCCTAAATGGTGCTTTTGGGGGTGCATTATTAATGTTTATTATGGCATTGGTTGGTATAATAGGATGAATTTAAAATTAAACAGTAAGCTTTTGTTTTGGATAGTTGTTGTGTTTGGTATAGTTGAAATACTTGATATGATTACTGCTATGTTTATTTTACCAGGAGAATCAAATCCGATTTATCTTTTAACTGGTTCATATATGTTATTATTTGTTTTAAAGATTGTAGGTATAGTATTAGCGTTTGTTGTATATTTTGTGAATAAATATGCTTCAAAGAGTTTTTCATATACATTTATCTATTTTTTAATTATAGGTATTTTTATGACAAGCTTTGGTGTGTATAGTAATATTATGGGAATATTACATCCTGAAATATTACATTCTGCATCACAGTTATCTGTGAAAGCAAAGATGGATTATTATTGGACAATTGTTGGTTTTTTTATGTTGATTCCGTATTTTATTTCTATTGTGGCTTTTAAAGTATATGAGTTTACTGAAGGGAAACTTAAATATCAGAATAAACAAAAACATATAAAAAATGACAGATAAACATAAATTTATAACCAAAGATTCAGGGAAACGGTTGAATTTTAAAAGTGGCATGGTACGTAATATTGATATTGATAAACCTAGTCTATATTATTGGATTCCACAAGATATTCCTTACAAAGAACAGGTTTGGACAAGATTAGGTCACTTGGCAACAAGGGGCGCTAATAAATATGGATGTCGTAATATGGATAAAGCTAATAGTATTGAAGAACTTGAACGATTTAGAAATAGTGGGATGTAAAAAATGTCATTTAATGTTTCAGGACAAGAAGTTGCATCGGGCATTGCGGACCCATCTATTATGTTTGGATGGGTGTGGTGGATTATTCTGGTTGGAGTAATTATATCTTTAATTTATTTAATAATTCATCTTATGCGGTGATTGTTAAAATTTTATTTTTCTATTGAAATAATTGAAATAAAAAATGGATGTTAATGCTATAACTGAATTATGTTTTAATCTTGGGCGTTATTTTCTTATTGGTGTGATGATAGCGAGCTTCATGTTTGGATTAGTTATGTATAAAATATATATAAGACATAGAACTTAACAATGATATTTAAAAGTTTAAATCGATGTTTAAAAAATCTTTCATTTAAAAAGAAGGTGACTTTAATAATGTGTATGTCGATAATTTTAATGGGATTATTTTTTTTATCTAATATAGATAATATTAAAACAATTAAATATAAACAATATGGACAGGTTATGTGTGAAGAGGTATATGTAAATGGAAACCTTAATACTTCTCCATGCCCTCAAAATACAGTTTATTTTCCAAAGATGCCACAATGGGAAGCAGAGATAAAGTTAATAAATTGGACATAGACCCTAATTCTAAAATTGGGAAAGGATTAATCAAGTTAGATAATCTATATCAGTTAGTTGAAGATGAAGAAAAAGACATAAACTTTTTAATAGATAGGAAAAAACAATATGAAGAAGATATAGAATTATTAGAAATGTTATTAATGCACGAAATGAATAAAGCGGGGCGAACTAAAAGATGGGGATAAAACAAGTTATTGCTATTATATTTCTTTGTGTTGGATTGCTTAGTCTTTTTCGAAAACAATTTTCATTTATATTTATAATAGGAATTATATTATTAATAATAATAGTTGTAATCAGATTATTAGCTGATTTATATTGGTGGGGGAAAGACAAAGGAAAATGGCATTAATACATTAAATAAAAATAAAGACGAATGACGATGAATAAAGATAAATATAAATCATGTGTACATTATATAATAAATCGAGTACAAGAGTTAACAGATGGTGTTACTAAAGGCATGTTACTTAGAATATTATATTTTTCAGATTTTAACTTTTATGAAAAACATAATCGTTTAATTACAGATGATATTTATATTAAAAAAGTTTCAGGACCAATTTCTAAAAAAATCAATATTATTTTGGGAGAACTAATAAATGAGCATAAAATTAAAAAAACAAATAAAAATATTAAATCTTTATCAATACCTTATATAAACATTTCTTCTGATGAAAAACAAGAAATTGATTCAGTTATTTCTAATATTTATAATATGGGGTGGTTGGAATCATATTTGTGGATATATAATGATGCACCATATCATGTGTCTGAAATTAATGAGAGTATAGACCCAGAATTAGTATTTTATAGAAGCGATAGGACTTTTTAAATTTTATATTATTTTATATTAATTATTAGATATATTCTTTAGTATATACTTGGCAAAATATTAAAAGTTTGAACATATATAGAACTGACGAAGATATATCCTACAGTATATATTAGAAAAAAGACAACTTTAGCAAAAGAAGAGAATATTTATTATATCTTTTAGTATATATGTGATAAAAAAATTACGACTCATTAGTGATTATTTTTGTGTGATAATGGAGAAAATGATTGTTTCATATTTTGAAATCATCATCAGAACGTCTAATTCGGCTCTTTATGAGCATCTCACACTATAAGTATTTATACACTATATAATGGTAAATTTTTTATTTCATTTTTTTCGCCATTTTTGGTAATAAAATAGTTATTTTATCCCTTTTTTCCGTTTTTTAAATCGACCAAAAATTTCTCCAGGACAAAAAAAACATTTTTTGAAAAAAGGTCTTTTTTAAGAATTTTATTAATTAATGATAATATACTGTTGGTTCTTATGTTACTTGTATCAAGTATCTAAGTTTTAACTTCAAATTTGAATTTTGGATTATAAGGCGTATGTTTTTTGTATATAAAATTAAATAGAATACATAGCCGAGTAAAGTAATGATGTCTTTCAGTATATATGTGTGTTACTTGATGTGGAGACGAAGATGTTACTTCTATTTAATATGGTGTGTTACTTATAATAAAAAGTTACTAGAAGTAACATATGATATATCTGGTATTTTTAGAATTTGAATTTCAAATTTTTTATATTATATATTTGAGTAATTTCAAATATTTTAAAGTAATGTATTTTATTTTAATCTATCTTTACATATATTTTCAAATATTTGAAATATGCTTTAAAATATTTCAAATTTGAAATTTTATACTCAAATTTGAAATATTTCAAATTTGAATTAATTAAAATATTTGAATTGGTTTAAAGTATTAATTAAAATATATTTGAATGCTTTTTAGAGCTTTTTAAGAAGAGCTTTTTATTTTTTAATATTATGTATTGTTTGTTTATTAATGTTCTTTATTTGTTTTCTAATTGATTTTATTTTTTTAAGATTTTAAAAGTATCAAGTAACACATTTTTAAATTGTGATACTTTGGTACTTTTAGTTTTTTTTTTGTTTTTTGTTATTACTGCTAAATGTAGAAAAAAGTTTAAATATATTTGAATCAAAAATGTATTTAAGTTATTTTTTTAAAATCTTAAATAAATTAATAATTGGAGTATTTAATACTATAAAAATAAAAAGTTAATATTCAAAAAGAAGTAACATAGAAAGCTTTATATACTAGGTAGTATATACTAGTTATATAAAAAGCGGTTTTTGAATCGCTTAAAAAAAATCAAAAATGGAAACAGGAAATAAATATAATATTTATATCGGGCTTTTAAAGTCCGATATGAAAACACTTTTGAATGCTGAAAGTGTTTTAAAATTAGTGGTGAAACAATTAAACAATATTAAAGTTTTAGGCTTTAATGTTGAAAAGCTTAATGGTTTTTGGAATGGAAAACCCGAGCCGTGTTTAAAGCTTTCATTTATAAATACCTTTGGCGTAAAAACCAAAGATATTTTAAAAATGTTAAATGGTTTAAAAATTGAACTGAAGCAAGAATCTATTCTAATAGAGCTTGAACAAGTTCAATTTGAATTTTTTTAATTTTTTTACTTTATCTATGTTACTTCTTAACCTCTTTTAATTGGAAGTAACATAGATAAAGTGTATATATTTTATATAAAAATCTTAAAACTAAATATT
>Ga0307928_10003592_pt1 | contig 11836 bp, 19 predicted proteins | sample AceLakmetagen232_FD_201815 | JGI IMG/M metagenome (GOLD analysis project Ga0307928, IMG submission 201815) | Saline water microbial communities from Ace Lake, Antarctica - #232 | ecosystem: Environmental > Aquatic > Non-marine Saline and Alkaline > Saline | place: Antarctica: Ace Lake...
CTTTCAGTTCCCACAAAAGAATTCGGCAATCGGCAGGCACTTCAGGGAACAAACCCTGAAGGAACCTGCCTGTGGATGTTTCAGAAGGCTTCAGTGCCTCCTGTTTCATTCATCATCACCATTGGCATCAGGAATATCATCATCGGGAATGTCGGCTTGAACCTTATCCAGAACAACCATCAGGGCTTCTTTGAACTGGGAAGCCACTTCAACTTCCTTGGCATCCAGCCTTCTGTTCACCTTGAAGGTTGCCACAGAATAGGTATGATCAGCCTTGATCACTTCCAGCCCCACAGAAACTTCCACGCCCCAATAGGGAACACCTTTGGAAGCCAACCGGAGCATAAACTTCCTAATGGTCTTCACCGAAGTGGGGGGAAGAGTGATCACGGTGGGGAGGTAATCATTCGGGCGCAAAAGGAAAACAATCTGAAGAAGCTTGCAAGCTTGCCCCTTCGATTTTTCACCAGCCGATCCCCACTGGGCAAATGGGCAAGTGGAACAGGGCTGGCTTGTGGTGGTTCCATCCTGGTTCAGATCACCTTGCCCGGTTTCACCATCATGGGAATGGCAATCAGGTGGGGAACCATCAGCATCATCAGATTCATGCCAGAAGGCCCTGTTCAATTTGGTGAAGATGATGATACCTTCCAGTTCTTTTTCAGTAACTATGGAATCATCCAGATCAGGAACTTCCCAGAAGCTTCCACCACCAGCCGGGATTTTGATTCGATCAAGTTCAAAGGGGGAAACTTCACCTGATCCCAGGTTTGCTTTCACTACTTCCAGAACCTTTTCAGCACCGCTTGCAAGGATGGGATAAGTTTCACCCACCTTGACGATGGCAGTTTCTTCAGCCCCTGCTTTTGGTTTCGCCGCTGCCTTTTTCTTTTCAGTCATTGATCCGTTCCTTTCATGGAATGTGTGTGATTAACCCTTACGAACTCGAATGGAAATCTTATCAGTGACGGTGATGGCCCCATTAAATTCAGAAGGAACCTCTTCATCATCCTTGGCAAGTTCCCGAACAAAGCTGGAAAGGGATTGTGAATTAAATCGGGTTTGAATAAATTCATTCAAGCCAGCATCATCAAGGGCTTTGATTGCCCTGGGCCATGCAACTGAATCAGGATCATTTCCTTCTTCACCACGGTAAACACCAGCCCACATCTGTGTATGCAGGTAAACGGTGCCACCATCAATGGTGTGCTTCTGAATGCCATTGTTCATAAAGTGATCCAGAACCTTTGGTTCCAATTCACCCATCTGGGCTTTGATGGATTTTACCCTGCCTTCATATTCCTTTTTCAAGGCATAAAGTTCCACCAGATTTTGCATCATCTGATCAGGGGTTTGTGCTTGATCTTCCATTCCGTGTTGGGTCCTTCCTGTGTGTGAATGTTTTATTTAATTAAGAAAATTAATAATGTCACGTCCAATGTCAAAGCAGGCATACGCAAGTGCGCCCAATGCCACTATTGCCAATGCAACATTTAACGGTCTAAGCTTTAACCTTTTCATTCCTGCCATTTTGTGTGTTCCTTTCGTGTGCGTGATTATTCTGAAGCGGCCCTGGTTTTTTCAGCCTGGGCCATCCTTTCCAATGCCAGTTTCTTTTCAGCCTGGGCTTGCTTGATCTGGGCATCAAGGTGTTCCACGATGATGGATTTCTTGTATGCCACCTGCCCAATAACCGTGGTTGATTTCATCCCCCTGCCCATCTTGCGCTGATAGGAGAGGCCGGATTCTGTAGAGTTCAAAATCTGTGCTGTTTCTCTTGCGGTGAAAAAGATTTCAACCTTCTTCTTCTTTGCTTCATCGGTTTGCTTTGTTGTCATTTTACCTTCCTTGAATCGGGTTGAACGCTGATGCCCTAAAGTTATTTATAAACTACCTTGTGAAGAAGTTCAAGTGTTTTTCTTCAGTTTGATCATTTCATCAAACTTTGCTTCCACCATTTCTTTGAATTCAGCAACTTCAGCATCCACCTTTTCATCCAGATTGTGCTGTTTGATAACACCATCGAACCAAGTTTCATGAACTGAAATATCGTAAAGTGTTCTGTTCCAAACGTTTTTCTTTGCCATGGAAACAAGATCACCAAGCATTGACCACTTGTACCCTTCAAGTAAAGTATCTTCAACTTGAGATAGAAACTCCAGGCGTGTTTTATAATCATCACCATCCCAGTTATCCCACTCGTTCCCGGCAAGCCTTTGGCAAGCTTGCTTGAAAATATTATCAAAGCATATGGCTTCACCTAAGGCAATTTGGCTTTTTTTATCCATTGATTCAATAACGTTTCTTATCTCTGCCATTCCAAGTGAAATGTTAATTTCACCTTTTTTTATTGTTAATGTTTTCCCGTCCATTACTGCGGTTAGCGGATCTCTCATTGTGTGATTCCTTCCAGTTCAGAAGATTCGATTTCAATTATATGTTCATGGTCCTTGTATTCTCCACACCTTGCACAGCTTTCACACAAGCACGCTACTGGGTTGTTTAATCTTCCACGAAGCTTACAAAATTGCACCATTAATGGTTGCCCTTCATAGATTTTCGGTCGCATCCAAAAGACCTTATCATTACTAAGTAATTGCCTTTTACACCCTGGGAAATTTTCTGCAAAATTCAAATGTTTACATGCCTTAAATGAGAGTTTCATTACTGATTCCTTCCAGATGTTCTTCTAAAATAGTGTTGATGATGTTTCTTTTTTTCACAATGGCTGAATGAACATATTCATCCACAGTGCCTTCCACCACCAAGTGAAAATATGTTACTGATCTTTCTTGCCCTGGTCGCCAAATGCGCCGTTCACTTTGATCATAATCACCAGGGGAAAACCCCAGTGAATAATAGATTCCATATCTTGCCCTGGAACAATCAATCCCTTCCTTTGCTGATTGAATCTGGGCCACCAGGATATCAGCTTCACCGTTCTGCCATTTCACAAAATCAGATTGATCCTTCATCCTGCCAGATACTTCAGCACATCTTCTTCCCTGGGCTTCAGCAATTCTTCTGATTTCATTTAGATCATGGATGAATCTGCAAAAGATCACCACAGGTTCTTCCTTCTTCATATCCGAAAGAACTTCACCTAGCAAATCAGCTTTTGCTGTTGAAACAATTTCCTTTTGTGCGAAATCAGATTCATCTGTGGGGGCATGGCCTGAAGTGATCTGTTGAAGCCTCAACAGCTTCACAGCACCATTTGCAGCCGATAGGGTGCCTGTTCTAAGTTCGGCCACCAGCACCTTCTTCAGTTGATTGTAAACGCCCTGGGCATAAGGTTCAAACTTCACCGAATGAACAACCCGATGCCTGGGTGGCAAATCAAGGATATCGGCTGAAACCCTGAATGCCATCGAATAAATGCTTTCATTCATTTCATCGGAGTTGATGAACCTGAAGGGTTGGTTAAATTGATCACACAGGGCATACTGTTTTCTAAATCTGGCAAAGCTGGAACCAAAGATTCCTGGATCAAGGAAGTAGAATTGTGACCAGATATCCAGTGGGGTGTTCGGCATGGGGGTTCCAGTTAATTCAATCCGCTTGATTGATTTTAAGGCAATCTTTGTTCTGATGATCCGGGATGTTTTGCCTGTGGGTGATTTGATTCGGTGGCTTTCATCACAAATGGTGGCATCCCAGGTGAAGGAAAGAAGGAATTCATTCATGGCTGGTGAAAGAACAGATTCATAATTGATCACCACAAAGCAAGCCACCCCTTTCACCTTTGCCATATCCATTACCCTTGCAATCTGTTCCACCCTCCTTGGAACTGAAATCCCTTCTGGGGCTGCTACTTCATATCGAATGGCACAATGCTTTTTCAACTCCCTGGGCCACACACCCACCACATACCTGGGGCAAAGGATTAGGAAGATCGGTGGCCCATCATGCCCTGGTGTATTCTGGCAAACATCGATGGTGGTTTTTGTTTTGCCTGTTCCCATATCCATTGCAAGCATACAAGCCTGAAGGGCCATTGCAAAATGATATCCTTGAAGCTGATGAAGCCATGGTTCTGTTTTCCGGATCGGTGGCGGCGGAAGTTCTGTGGCAACCTTCACCTTTTGAACCTTGCCCCGTTCTTTGAATTCTTCCAGCAAGGCATCAAATTCATCTGATTCAATAGTGTATTGAATTTCAAAGTTTGACAGGTGGCCGATTATCCTTGAAGCCATTGCCGCTGATCTGGGTGCCCACCAGCAATAGTGTGGGGCACCCAGCCATCGGCACCCAGCTTCCTTCAGGGCTTCCTTAGCAAAAGGCCCAGGGGTGCTGATGATGATCTTCTTTGGGGTGGTGGTGATCACCACAGTTTGATTCTTAGCATTGAACATTGTGGTTCCTTATTTGCGTTTCCAGCTTTGCAATCAGGTTCCTGGTTCGATCTGCTTGTTTCATCCAGAATGCTTTATCATTGCCTTTTTTGTGGGCAAATATATAAAAAGAACGCTGATCATCCTGAAGGTTTTCAATCCGGCCTTCCAGTCTTTCGATCTTCTGTTCTTTGCCGATGGCCTTTTTTGGCATTATCATTATTCTTTCTCCCTGAATCGTTTCAACAGATCAATCTTCCCCAGTTTTAATTCCCACCTGGAAAGTGGATCAGATGGTTTGTGTTTGTTTGGGATTTGATGTGGGTTCCCATCAATGATGGTGGCTGGATCAAATGAAATTGAAATCCATGTGTTCATCAGATCATGCCCCTGAAACTTTCCCATTCGATAAATCATTAAAGAATAAAGCCTTCCCAGCCGGATCATTTCCTTTGGCCTTGCTTCATCGGCAATCCACCACCTGGGCTGTGATATTTCCACAGCAAGGCACATCCCCAGAAACCCGATCTGAAGAATGAAGTTTGATCCCTTTGTATACACATCACGCTTGCACCATTCAATAATAAAATGAAACATTCTGCTTTCCTTTCAAGGTTGGTGGCGCTGGTGGGATTCGAACCCACCATAAGAAGCCGGAGAGTGCATGAAGTAACAAGGCAACTAATGTTGCAACTCCCATTCAACCATAACGCCATAAGTTAAATGATTATTCTTCAAAGTAAAAAAAGGAATGATATTTGTGCTGATACCAGCAACCACCGATTTTTACAAAATGGGTTTGATCAATCATCATATTCCCATTCCTTATTTCAAATTCAATTTCAACCTTTTCGTTATCAAACTTACAGAATAACTGGTGTGAATAATACTTATCGATCAATTTGCTGAATGCAATCCCCCTGTGATTTTCACCATAGGTAATGGAAAAGAAACGTGGTCCAGGTTCTTTGGTGGGTGCCTTGCGCTTTCGGCTTTCCATGATTGGAACAATCAGATGCAAGGGTGAATAAATGTATTGATCACCATTTGGAAACTCCATCACAATTGCATCAGTGGGAATGGCTGAAGTTATTTGCACACTCCCTTCCCTTGTTTCAATTGCACCGATATCATTCCTAAATATTAAGGAACCTTTGTGCTTTTCCATTTGAACTTGAACTTGAAGTGTGATCTTCTCTTTTGTTCCAAGTTTCTTGCTGCCCATTATTCACCCCCTGGAAAATCACGTTCTTTGTGTAGAGCAAGTATGTTTTTCATAGTTCATCCTTCCAGCCCAGTTTTTCACCCAGCAAGTGCTGGATCAGTTCTTCACTGTGATTCTGATCATGATCCATGGGGATCACACCCAGCTCTATTGCAAATTCAAATAGGCCATGGGGATCAGCACTGAAGGCCACATGGCCTTCCATCACATCTTCTTCCATCACTAGGATCATTTCTGTGCGCCGAACCACGTTGATGGGGCAAGTGTGTTCGTTGATGAAATTTTTCTTTTGTTCATTGTTTTCTGAATCTTCCTTCATATCAGGCAGGGACCGAATCCCTCTGTGAACCAGGAACACACGCTGGTTCGGGTTCTTCTTCAGTTCGATCAGATCAAAGGTTCTTTGGTTGATGAAACCTTCAACAATGGTAATTTCAATTCCTTCTTCCTGGATGGTGATATCATGGCCTTGCCCACAGTTTTTGCAGAACCATGTGGTTTTTCTTCCCGTTTTCATGTGTGAATAAGAACTGATATCAGCATCACACTTCAGGCACCTTGCCACCATCTGAAGTCTGTTCAGGGCTTCAGGGGTGTGTTTCTTGTGTGGTTGAAACATTTCTTTTCCTTTCATCCATTAATGGAATTGCTTAAAATTACAGCACCGTTCTTTGTTCCTGGTTTTGCTTTTCCAATGAAGGTGATCTTTTCACCATGGAACACCTGGGGAAGAAGAATCACTTCAGCTTCCTTCCTATTCTTTGCAGCACCCACCAGGGCAATCACAGTATCATATTCAAAATCAGGATCATCATCACGCTGTTCAATCAAGTAAAGATTCATGGGTTCTTCCTTCCATATTCCCTGAAGGCTTCCTGGTTCTGTGGTTGATCGAACCAGAACAGGGGTTCTTTTGAATTAGCTTCACGGAAGGCCCCAGTAAGGCATAGGGCTATAAAAAGAAGCATCCCCAGGGCAATGCCCAGGAACCAGCCTGAAAGCCACCAGGGGCGGCTGTAGCTTTTGATCTTCTGTTCTTCCATCTTCATTCCTTGCTTTCAAAAACTTATTCTGGTATCTTTGATCTGTGTGTGAATAGTTCCTGTGTGGTGATTCCCGATCAGGGGTGGTTGATAGCAGCCACCCCTGATTCATTTGGAGCACACAGATTATCCCATCAGGGCCTGAAGCTCTTCCGTTGCTTTACCCAAAGCTTCACCCAGGTTGGCAACAGCCTTTTGCATTTCAACCTTTGCTTTTTCATCAGCGGCTGAAGCCAATTGCTTTTTTGCTGCATTCAAGGCATGTGCATGATGATCCACAATGCCCTGGGCTTCCCTGATAGCAAGGGCTTCAGCTTCCCTTTCATCATCAGATTTGAAGCGGCGCATTGCTGCCTTTATGCAACGGGAGCAAATCAGATGTTCTTCCTTGCCGTTGATGACAGTCAACTTCATGTATCCCCAGCCCTTGTCACTGATCAGAACTTTGTGAACAAAGGCCATCAGCTTCACTTCATCATTCTGATCTGCGGGATCAAGAACATGAATTTCAGCCTTCCCTTTGCATGAAGGTGATCCACATGCCACATTCACAATCTTTGAAATCTTAATGGTTGCTTCCATTGAACAGTCCTTTCATTGTGGGTTTATTCCCATCTAAATTAAAAATGGTACAGGGCTGATTTGAGGAAAGGTTCAACCCTGATGAAACCTGCGGTGGGTAATGCAAGGTGGGAGTCGATTCGGTGTGGTGTGTGTGGTGTGCCATAAATCCTTTTGTAAACCCACCAGAAAAAGAAGTCAAGTTCTTTTTCAAGTGCCTTGTGTAGTTCCTTGATCTGGTGGGTTTGAAAAACATTTATTCAGTGGTTCCTTTCATCCCCTTAAGAAAACAGGGGGTACATTCATGGGGGTTCTTCCAGCCTGAAACCAGGGTGAATGAAACAGTTGTTTGTTCTGATCTAACCTGATCCAGAACCTTCATGCCGATGGGGGTGTTTGTTGCACCCTTGCAAGTATCACACTGGGCATATACAATTCCTGATTTCAGATATGCTTCACCAGTGCCTTCAGCATTTGTGATGGTGATCTTCTTCATTCTGATTTTTCCGATTCAACCCAGTGTTCGATCACTGCGTCTTGTTCGTTTCCGTGGTCTACTGCTTCTTGTATAGCTTTTTTATCCGTAGACCATTTGCCATGACCCTCATGTCCAGTCGCCTTTGATTTCCAACTAACTCGATACTTCATTTTGCTTGCTCCGTTGTTGTGTTGTTCTGTGTTTCCTTTTAGATTTCTTCTTCTTCTACCCATTCGTAGTCAAGCGGCTGAACCAGAATCTTCCTGGGCTGGAAGGTTTCACCAGCCGAATTAAAAACCTGAAGATCAGCTTCAGTTCCATATTCGGTTTTGAAGCACACCTGTTCTTCATATTCAAATGCCCCAGGTGGGCATTCTTCAATCGTCAAAGGCCAGCCATCAGGTTTCAAGATCAGTGTTTTCATTTTGCTTGCTCCGTTGCTGTGTTGTTCTGTGTTTCCATGATTTGACTATACAGGCACGCAAGGGGCTTGTCAAGCTTTTTATTAAAATACTTGAGAAAAGACTTGAATGGTATTAGCTAATGAAATCAATCGCTTAAGTAAAATGCTAAAACTTATTGCAAAAAAAAGAATAAAAAAAGCCTTGATTGCCGCATAAACAATCAAGGCTAAACCCATTTCTGGGGCCGTTCTAATTATTTCGTTTTCTTCTTCTTGAAGTTCAACATGCTTCTGACTGAAGGGCCAGGGTTTTCGATTCTCATTGCTTTGAATGGAATCCGGGGGGATTTTACCCTTGCTGGTTTTACCTCTGGAGTTTTCAAATCCGGAGTTTTTGAATCTGGGTTCTTTTCACCACCCACTTCCATCTTCCACCGAACATTCCCCATGGGTGATGCTGCCATGTTTCGTGCTTGATAATCATTCCATTCTTTTATTTCAGCGGCCCTTTCCAGATGGAAGTTGCCAGAAGTAACAGCGCCCTTGTGGACCCTTCTTTTGTGAATTATTTTTGAATGAATACGAATCTTGATTCCTGCCCTTTGCAATCGACACCATAGATCAAAATCTTGAGCTGGCCCTGATGGGATATATCCACCCACCTTCATGATTTGATATCTGTAGCCCATCACTGTGGGGTGTGCAATGCACCAGGGTTGCTTCCATAGGGGCACTTCAGGATGATACTTCAACGAAGTGTTTCCGTTGTATCCTTCCCTGAATAATTCCATTTGCCCTGAAAGAAGATCAACATTATTTGCCTTCAGGAATTCAAGCTGGATTTTTAACCGATCAGGAACCATGATATCGTCTGAATCGAACCTTGCAATGATGTTTGATCTTGCTGCCCTGATCCCTACATTCAAGGCATTGCCCACACCCAGGTGATCAGATCGGATTAAAACGACAACCGAAGGAAATTCTTTTTCAATGGCTTCCAGTTCGGCAAGTGTGGAAGGATGATCGGAACCATCATCAACCATCACCAGTTCAAACTGGCACCCCATCTGTGAAACCACTGTTTGCGCAGCAACCCGAAGCCATTGTGGATTAGTGTTCCACACTGGCATGATTACCGAACATTCGAATTTCCCCGGTTGCCGTATCAATCCGCCTGTTCTTTTGAAATATATCTTTTCATATTCTGCCAGCATTCGTTTTTCATCAAACAGATCAACAGCCCTTTTCCTTGCCTTCTTTCTTAAGGGAGTAAGCATCTTCTTATTTGATTTTAATTTCTTGACAATCCCCAGGGCTTCTTCATCTGTATCAAACAGGAAGCCAGCATCACCCACAGTGTTGGGTAAGCCATGCTTATTCCGAGCAATCAATGGCACACCTGAAGCCAGAGCTTCAACCCCCACCAGGGAAACCGAATCAGTATCTGATGGGATCAGCAAAGCATCAAGTTCCTTGTAAAGCCCAGCCATTTGATCTGGGGAAACTTCACCCACCAGATCAACAAAGGGAAGCTTGCCCAGAAGTTCATTGATCCAGTTTGTTGAATTGTTTTTTGCACCACCACCGATCACCCTGATGGTGATCCCCTTTCCAGGCTTCCAGGCTTCCAGGGCCTTCAGGAAGCTCTCAGGGAACTTTTCAAGGGAAAGCCTACCGGCCATCCCTATAACTAACCCCTGGTGCCCCTTGCGCTTCTTAAGGGGCTTGAAGTGATCTAGATCAACTCCATGCCGAACAACATCAGGAGAATCCCCACAGATCGGCACCACACAGTTCAGGGGGTTCTGGTTATCAGCCCACCCATGCTGGGTGCCAATCATGGGCCACCTGCCTTGAATCACGCTATACATGAAGCCACCCATGGGATGGTGGTGGTGGATCAGGTCAGGGTTCAGTTCCTTAAGAATATCGAAGCCTTCATCTGGATTAGAGATTTCATGCAAGGTGACTTCATCCCCAACATGCATAACATTTTCACCCACCTTTGCTTTGGGGGTAATGACATGAACTTCAGCAAATTTCTTGAAGTGATTGGAAAGGGAACAGATGAATCTTTGTGCCCCACCCATGGTGAATTGCCAAGGGTGTATATGCACAATGGTGGGCTTCTTTCGATTTCTAAGATTCAGCATTTGGGGTGCCTTTCAGTTTTATTTGATTACCTTCAGGATGTGATATCCGAAGTGCTGATCAGTTGCAATTCGGATGGGTTCAAACAGTCCTTTGATTGCCTGATTAAATTCATCCAGGCCCCATCTTGCTGTGCTGTTTGGGTTTGCTGGGAAAACAATATTTTCCGGATCAGAAACCACTGGGAGCTGGATGCAAGCAATGCCGTCCTTCATCAGAATCCTTTTCATTTCTTCCAGAACCTTCTTTACATTTGCCCTGGGATTGTGTTGAAGGGCAATCACACTGAAAACAATATTCACTGAATCGGCTTCCACAGGGATGGTTGTTTCAGTCTTTGAAACCCTGAAGTCAACATCTTTGAAGTTTTCTTTTGCTAAACTAATCATTTCAGGGGAAACATCAACGCCGATGGCTTTGTGAAAAACTTTATGGAACCACAGGGTGTGCCTTCCCAGGCCACAGCCCCAATCAACAATGGTGCCCTTCAGGAAATCCCAGGTCTTTGTTCTTTGGGATAAAACCCCCAGAAGGTTTCCAGCCTGAACCATGCCTGAAGCAAAATATTCAGATTCATCTTTACAAGCCCCAGCCGTGATAAATTTCACAGCATCATCGATGGCACACTTTTCCCACTGAATTGCTACTTGCCCTGGTTTCACTTTGTCTTTACTACTCATTGATGATTCCTTCTTCTAGTAAAAGGGGTTTGAATAAATCGAGCCACATCTTTGTGTGATCATAATGTGACCACTCTCTATCGGATTCGTCTGCCCTTTGTGGCATTCCAAAGGGAGTGAACACAAGCTTCCATCCAAGTGGCTGCAAAACATGACACATCAAAGCTGATGCCATTGCATGACCTTCAGGCGTATCACTTTTCACAGGCCTTGAATCAAAATTTCGAATCAGCCTTGAAAAATCATATAAGATTAAAATCTTTTTCATGTTCGGATTAATTCGATTCAATACAGCATCAACGTTGATCCAGTGTTCCACACGTTCAAGCAAGGGCATCTTTGGCAAAAGTTCAAGGTGCCTTTGAAGTGAAATCTTGCCATGGGTTTCTGGTGAAACAGGAAGCCCGTCAATATTGAAAAATCGAAAGTGTTCATCAATGTAAGGTGTCCAGAAGAATGAATCAACCGTGTTTCCCAGGGGTGTTCCTGGTGCATAGATGTTCCTGATTTTATAAAAAGAACATTCTTCTGGGATAAGATTATAATCAATTTGCTTCACCGAACCATTCAACTGATCAGCCAGAACATCACACCGAACCCGGCTGATGAATCTTACTTCATGCCCCATTGCCCGAAGTTTTTTCAATGGAACAGCAACACAATTGGTGGCTGATAAAATCACATCAAACTGCCTTTATCATATTGGGGTGAACTAACTTCATGAATGGTGCTGTTTTCCTTGTGATGATTTCAAGCTGTTCCTTTGTTAAAACACGCTTCCATTTTTCATCAAGGAAAATCTTCCTGTGTTTTGCCTTATACATTTTCTGGTTCACAGGTTCAGTGTGTGGAATGATATTCTCACACCCGTCAAAGTTTGTGGTAACTGAATTATTGCCACCCAGGAAATGGGTATCAAAGTTCCAATATTTATCCAGCCCTGGTTCAACTTCAAGTCCAG
>Ga0307928_10003593_pt1 | contig 11834 bp, 12 predicted proteins | sample AceLakmetagen232_FD_201815 | JGI IMG/M metagenome (GOLD analysis project Ga0307928, IMG submission 201815) | Saline water microbial communities from Ace Lake, Antarctica - #232 | ecosystem: Environmental > Aquatic > Non-marine Saline and Alkaline > Saline | place: Antarctica: Ace Lake...
TATTTATAGTATCGAACACAAAATATGAGTATAAGCCTGTCGTACACCCCAACCTTACACCAGTGTCCCCTATTGACTCTGCTCCGGTTCCACCTGCTGCTATTCTTGTCAAATGTGACATATCACAACTAAATTCTTCTTTGAACCAAGGTCTTGAATCTTCCATACTGGCAGGTGCAAGATACACTCCACTTGCTGTACCTGCTTTTGATTCTGCTGCACTTGCTTGACTCACGCCCGGCATTATTTGTGGATTAACAAAGATAGCTGTTGCACTTGTAGCTTGACCTAGTGATTTTGTTGTTCCGCTAGATGTAGCAGTTATCGCTCCTGTGTTTTCTCCATAATATATTGATCCTACTGTTAAACCTGTGTGTCCTGTTGATGTCCCTCCGTTTCTGTAATAAGTAGCTGTTGCTGCGAGTGCGTAATCAGCGTCAGCTATTCCTGAAAGATTAGGATAGTTTGTTGCGTTATATAAATATAGTTTTCCGTCTGTATGGATTGATAGTGATTCTCTTGCACTAATAGCCTCACCTGCTTCTCCTGTTGCTGTAGCGGAAATACTTGTTAATGAGTCGTACAGTTCTGTGAAAGTTGCACTCCCTACTGCTACCATTATTAAAGAGTCTGCTGGTAATGTTGACAATTTGTTTCCAGAAATAATATTATCGTCTGCTGTTGTACCATCATCACTATTCGCCAGTCCTACCATAGGATTAGCTCCGTCTGATGTTCTGAGTGTCAATGTGTATCTTGTCGCACCTCCAAAAGTACCATTAGTTACTACAAGAGAAACCGCCATTCCCATAAAAGAGTCTTGATCGTCTCGATTGATTCCAACACATCTGAAAGATGTTATCAGGCTAGAAGTTTTCTGGTCTGTTAGTTTGTATGTGTCGTTCTTAGCATAACAATCAAGTGTTGTATCACCGTCTGTATAGACAGTCGCAAGATAGAGTTCAACGTAATCTGGTGTTTTATTTACTAAAGTCATAGTGTTTTAGTTAATTATATCATTTTTTGCTTAAAAAAGCGAATTAGGTATTGATTTAGAGGGAATCAAGCGACCCTTCGTTTTGAATTCAATCATCACATCATTAAGAGTAAAATCGTAAAACGATTCTTCTACTATCTCTAAAGTGAATATTGAACATTTAGTGTTTTTACGGACTCTCTCGATCTTATCACTGTTCGTATCAGCAGAAGCAGTATCTCTCCCTCCCCCAAGATTGAATATATATTTGCCCCATGGTGCTATGGTTGTGCCTAGTGTGCCTGACTCAATCGAAGATGATGTAGTGAAAGTTTGTTCCTTGATCGCTTCTTGTGAGCCGTCTTTGTACAATTTAGCAGTAAATGAGGAATTAGGATTTAAGTTAGCAAAGATAGCAAACCGTTTCAACCGTTTCTCTAGCATTGCGTTAGTAATTGCGTCCCATTCTATAATATACCGAAATTGTAGAGCTGTTACATCACGATTAGTATAAGTCTCGAATATTTTGAGTATCTTGCTATCATGTGAACTCCCACCGTACATTTGGTTATTGACGTTGGCACTAGATGAGAAATATGCTCCTGTCTGAATACTAATAGGTCTTTCTTTCCATTTTGTGTCAATCACTATAAGTGTATCGTTTTGTCCTCGTTTCTTTACTACAGCAATAACCCTGTCATTCTCTGAATCGTAGTCTATGAAAGCGTTAGTTAGGGTGTAGGTTTTCCATCTACGGCTAATATTGCCTGAATCTGTCAAGTTTACAGTTGTTCCGTCATACGGGTTCATCTCATGTATTCCGTCTTTATTAAGGAAATACACAAAGTTTTTCCCTGCTACGCATTGATGAGTGTTCTGGATTCCTGCACCTGTATATGAGAATCCGTCAATTTTAGTTTTAGCTGATACTCCATCACTTGCGTTATTTGGGATAACCTTATGAGATTCTGCCCCCATTTTCCCGAACACTATAATCCCTGCTCCTGCTTCTACTCCTCCTACTGGTTCAATACTCATAGCATAATCCCCAGAAGCGGTAGAACCTGCTCCACCTGTCCAATCTGCTGGTGCTTCGTCTGAGAACTCTTTATTTGTTGCGAGGCGGTTACCATCCCTTAAAAGATATTTAGGGCTTGCAGGGGCATTTGTGATAGCTGTGAGCGTTGCTCCATCCCATGAATACATAGGAGTTGTTGCTGACTCATTACTTATATATGCAGTTGTGCCTATTTGAGTAATATCAAAGTTATCTGAAGTGAAATTAACATCTCCTGCTCCTCCTGATGGTGTTACAATACTAAGATCGTCATGTTCTACTGCTTTCAGTAAATAAATCGCTCCTGATAAATAAGCATAAAGTGTTTGAAAAGTACCATCTGATTTCTCATATGCTCCCATCCAAACAATCTCTGCTGGTGTACTCGTGTCTTTCCACAACTCTTGTCCTTTTAGTTTTTTTACTCGTCCATCATCAACATAACAGTTCTCTGCTAGTGCTGACCCTTTGCCCTCATATTCAGAAGACCGTAACATGAACTTGAAAGGGAAATATGTTTTCCTTTTTATCTCAGTTGGTTTCACCTCCATAGGTTGTGCTTGTGTCATTTTTAACTATTTCTATTAGCCTTGTTAAGAGTTGATTGTTCTGCATTACTAGCTTCTAGGTCATTCTGTGCTGATAAGTACATGGCTATAATCTCTTCCATAAGAATCTTCTTGAGTCTCACGTTTGCTATCTCTGTTACTGTATCACTCATAGCTGTATATACTGTTGCCTGTTGTCTATATCTACGATAATAGACCGTACTCGCTGATTGTTCGTAGTCGAACCGATGTACTCCAAATTCCTTATGCCAACTATCGTAATTATTATTATGGTCTGAGTCTGTGTACAAGTTCATTGTGCTTGTGCCATCATAATCAGTTGGTACTGCTTCCTCAAATCCCTTTGTTGTGAAGGTAAAAGAATCAGTCGTCCATTTGCTCAGTATCGCACACACTTCTTCGTGTCTATTTATAAGTGCGTTGTTGAGCCAGAGTAGAAATGCTGGAGCACTGTCCCCTATTTCTGCTACTTCATCACCTCCATAGCTCTCGATATCTGATTTCAAATCCGTAGCTGTGCTCATTTGTAAGTTGTTAGTTCCTTGGTTAATGCCTCTTTAGGGCTCATTTTGTCTCTATATATCCTAGTGTTGATCGTGTGTCTGTTTATCTTTGATACTCTTATCCATTGTGATAATGTTTTTGTTACTCCGTCTAATTCTACGTTTACGTTCCATCTAGTGTTTGTTTGCTGTTCTAATCTTGTGCTCCATCTGCAATTCTGTTTTGAGTAGTTCCCGTCGTTATCTACTCTATCTATTGTGGTATTTACCTGTCCATATTTCTCTATGCTTATTTTGTAGCTCTCCCCCATATCCTTGTAGAACTCTTCAAAGTCTTTCCATTCGCACCTGATCCCTCTGCCTCCGTAATTTTTATATGACTTGTCTTTCGTGTTGTTACATCTTTGTTTTAAGTTTCTCCATATTGCGTTTATCTTTGTTCTACTCATTCCATGCTTCGTCTTCTTCTCTTGCATTAGACATCCACATGATTTCGTATGTCCTATTTTAACCTTACTCTTTGATATTACTTTTATTTTTCCGCAATCACATTGGCATAATACTTGTCTTTCGCTGTATCCGCTTGCGAGAGGTTTTTTCTCTGCCTCTCTTATTACTCTTAGTTTCCCGAATCTTTTTCCGTCAAGGTCTCCTGATGATGTCTTCATGCTGTGGTGGGTTAGACTGCCCCCGAATTGAGGACAGTCCGATTATACCACCATCTATTCCTTGTTGCAAGGAATCTACAACATTTAATCGGTGTTTAAACGTTGATTTGAATGTCTACTATCCTCGCATCTCCATCGTCAAAGGTCTTGATTCCTGACATGGTTAAATAATTTCGTTCTGTAGCAAGGAGAGTGTTTCCACTAGAGTCTGTTGGACTTGTGTTAGTGAATAGTTTTCCTTTTTCTTGGTAAGCAAGGTTGATCGCACCTTTCTCACCTGCTAAAGCGTGTACTACTTGTGTTCCGAATGAACCATTAGTAATAGCTGAATTAGCTGTACCGATATCTATTCGTCCTCTTTTACACTTCATTAAGATTACTCCTGCTGAAGGGTTAGTTGCTACGAATCCTGAAAGGTTGTTTAGATCTGCCTGGGTAGTAAACACGTTGTATCCTGTACCTGCAGCGTAACCGATTCCTGTTCCAGGAGCGTTTAGTACTGCTGCGATATTAATTGCTTCGTTAGTAGCTGAATCGCATACATGAATCATTCCTGCTGTTCCGCCTGTTGCGTCCCAAGTAAGAGTTGTTCCATTGATCTTTAAAGTCTCTGCTGCTACTCCTACGCTAGTCATTGTAAGACTAACTTCCGAAGTAAGGTTGTTTGATACGTACATTTGGTATCCTTTGAAGTCTCCCATATATCCATTAGCGAAAGCTCGGTCTGCTGTTTGAAAAGTATTTCCTATAGCTGCGTTTTCGATAACATCAAAGTGGTAAGGGTCCATCACAAAGAAGTGTGACTTTAGTCCTCCTGTGTGATTCAAAAGATGTGCTTTTACTGTCCCGAATGAAGTGAGAGCGTTTGATGTACTGAGCGTGTATCCTGCTACAGTAGAGCTTTCAGTAATACCACCAGAGCCGTATTTGAAGTCAGCGTCTTGGTATCTGTAGAAGAAGTCTCCATCTACTACTATTGCTAATTCCATCATAGCGTCAGTAGCCATTTTAGTAAGTAGAGCTGCTCTACGTTTTTGTTGTCTAAGATCAGTATAATCTAATATAAAGTTGTACACAGTTTTAGTAGAGAGTGTGAGTGTCTCGTTTGTTGCCGTGAACGACTGTTTAGTAACACCTGTACCGTCTGTATAAGACGCTGTGTTACCTCGAGGGATGTAAGGACGATTATATGTGTCCCCACCTGCTTTCAATGCTGAATCTGCTTCAGTACCACGAATCTTCTCACAAACGAGAATCTTTGTTAGTACTGCACCAAAACCTAGCGAGAAGGCTTCCTCTATCATGTCGCCCATATCATTGAGTGCCATTGTATTAAAGGGTTTTGTTGAAACGCCTTTAACCTATTTGTTCTGCGATAAGTTTTTCAAAATCATCTAAACCTTTTACGTCACCAGCTGTCATACCTTTGGTTGTAGAATCTTGTTTGCCTGATGTTACAGTCTTAGTGTTCTTGAGTCGCACTTGGTTCTGTACCTCTTTATTTGTGGCTAATTTCTTGGCAACAGGTGAGAGTGAGCAGGCTAGTTCTAACTTCTCCTCGATAGTCAACGATGGGTATTTTTCATAAGCTGTAATAAACTTAGGGTCTTTGGCTACATCCTTATAGGATTCACCAAATTGTTCTTGAAGCATTAAGTCTTTCATTCTACCATCGGTTAGTCCTTCAGTAGCTTGTAACTTAGAGGCGATCTCTAGAGCTTTCTGGAATTTCTCAGTATTTTCGGTAGAACCTTGCTCCTCTATTTTCTTCATCAGAGCTTCATACTCTGTTCTACTTACTGGTACTTCTTCCTTTACAGCGTCTGGAAAAGCCTGTTTTACTGCTTCAATTTCTTTCTCCCTAGTGAGCTTAGAAATTTGTGTGTTCCTCTCTTCTTCAGGGAGGTTTTTAAGGTTTGAGACAAGTTCGTTAATTCTTGTCGTAGAGTTGTGGAAATCAAATTCGACTTCGGATTCAGTTTCGGATTCGTCCTTGGACTCCTCGGTTACTTCCTCGGAAACTTCTTCTTTTTCCTTCTGCTCGGATTCGGTTGTCTCTGTGACTTCCTCCTCGGATACAGTGTCGGATTCGACTTCGGATTCGGATTTCTCCTCCTCGGTTTGCAGCTTTTCTATCCCTTCGGATAATTCAGCTATTACGTCAGCTTCGGACATCTTTACTTGGGTTAAAGAGCATGAAATAATTAAATATTCCATCTATATTATACACTACTTCTGTGAATAAGCCAAATTATTGAGGATTCTTCTTATTGTATTCCTCTTTGAAGTTGTTGAATATCGCTGCTACCATATCCCTAGAGAGTGCTACAGCTCCTACAGGGGTGTATTTATCAAGGAAATCCTTATCGACTAATTGTTGTCTCATATACTCTACAAATACATCGTGTACAAATTCAGCTCCTCCGTCCTCTATAAATCTTATTATGAGTCCATGAGGTATGTTTTGTTTGTCTGCAAATTCTAGTAATTGAAATTCTTTATTCATGCTGGTTGTAGTTGTTTAGTCAAGGCTTGGGTTGGTTCTCCTTGTTGTTGTGGTTGTCTCTGCCCTTGTTGTGGTTGTGCTGCGGTTGGAGCTGAGAAGTCTTGTCTCTTTAGTCCCCAATCAGGATTCTTCTTGGCAAAGTATTTCTCCATTGCTATATCTCGTGCTGATGTTCCAGGTAATAACATAACCATATCGTCTTGCATTGTTTGGATTTCCATAAAGTCTTGGTCTGCTAAAACTCCTTCCATTCTTGGCTGTATCTTTAGCTCCACGTCTTTTACACCGTTGAGAATATCTCCTACCTTCTTCATCAATGGTGGCATATATCCGTCCTCTGTTTTGAATTCCTCACTTACAGAGTCGAATGTTTCTATCTCGTAGTTGTGGAAAGCCGTCTTACCGTTCTGTATGAATGACATCTCCTTAATAGCAAACTCTTTCTCTCGTTCAGCGTTGACCTCCAACACTCTGAGATTCATTTTGTCTACTTCTAACTTCTTCAATTTTTGTTGTTCTGCTGTTGGTGCGTAATCGCTCAATGCTCTCACATCTAATCCTGAGAACCTCTCAGCTCTACTCACAGTTGTTGAATCCCATGTTTCCATATTCCTGTTATCCACACCCTTCTTCAAGGTCTGTACCTGTCCTTGTGTGCCTATACCTGAGTCTTTCTGTACTATCGGTTTGTTAATACCTTTATTTAGGTTTCTCAAATGTAGGTTGATCTTCTGTTCCATATCATCAGGGTTGTTGCTGAACAGAAATGATGGTGCTCCTGCGTCCCATACTGCTTCCATAGCAGTCAAATTGGTGATTGTTGTCTCCAGATTCGCTAGATCAATAATGTAATCGAATATTCCCCACCCGAAATAGTTTCCTGATGGTTGTTCGTAGAACCTTGATTCTTTGAAAGGTGAGAACCCTTTTCCGTTTTCCCGAATAAAAGGGTAGTTTTTATCGCTGAGGTCTTTATAAATAAACCCATTACCTCCGTGTATCTCTGCGAACATGAGTCTACTAGGGTCGTAATACCGTACCACTTGTATAATATCTTTCTTGGAATTGTACTCGTTCTCTGTTTCTGCTTGTTGGTTAATTGCTGTTTCTACATCTAGTATTCCACCTAGTGAGACTTTCTTGAGCATTTCTTTGTCATAATTCTCTACATAACTCTCGATTGAGTAATCTATGATTCGCATAATATCTGTATCACCATAAAAGTTACGCATCTCTCGAAATGGTGCATAAGTGTATTCTGTGAACATTGGTTTCTCCCCATCATAGTTTGTACTCATCTCTATAAACGAGTTCCCCCATGTGAAATCACTTTTAGATTCACTCCTCGCCTTCCCATACTTCCCCTTATATCTCCATATCCTATGAGCCTTAGTAAGATCCTTGGTCTTTTGTAGTAAGTCTGGGTCTGCCTCTACTCCCAACGGAGCGAAATCTATGAAATCAGGGTCGAGTGGTGAGGCTTGTAGAGTGTTCTTGGCTTGATGAGCTAGTGCGGACTTGTAGAACATGAACGCTTGTTTGGTGTCGGTGGGTATTGCACCGTTCTTCTCATCATATATATTGATAAGTTTGTCCATCTTATTAGACATACTCACTAACTTGTCTTGTCGTTTCTGCCATATCTCGTCCTTGAACTTCTTTCTGTCGGCTATAAAAGCCACTAAGTCAGGTACTTGTGATGGGACATTCCCCTCTGCTCTGAGTTTATAAGAATTTAGGTCTGTCATTATCGGTATTATACCACACTTCCACTTATAATCCAAAAGGGTTGGCGAAATTCTCTTCTGGTTGGCGTGCTCCTAGATTCTCAAATGGGATAGCTTTAACGGATACAGGGATTTCGTCTTTATGTGTTACTCCGATTATCCCAAAACTGTCACTGTTACTCACTAGCACTCCGTTTGCCAGATAACAATGGTGGTTTTCTACGGTTAAGTCGTACACTGGCGTTTGGGTTTTTCCGTCTCCAAGCGTTTCTATTTTTACAACGGTAGTGGCAAAACTTGGATTTGTTTTTATAAGGTGTTTTATACTCTTGACCGCACTCCTCACAGACTTTAGTGTGCCATTCTCTTTCTTCCCAACACTTCTTTCCGTTCTTACTGTGCCATTCGATACCTTCTTTTGATGCGTGCCATGCTTTTGATGCTGGGATTGCTTTAGTGAGAAGAACCTCAACGTTCTTACCAGACTTGTTCCACTCACTCTCTTTAGCGTGTTGAGATAGGTGTTCAAACGCAGGTACACACTCAAGGTTTTCCAAACTGTTATCATAACAGTCTCCATTTTTATGATGGACGTGGCAGTTCTTGGGAATATCTCCGTTAGCTTCGCCCCAAACCGCCCTGTGAAGGTTACAGTATTTTCCTCTTTTGCTTGGAGGTGCAACGTAATATCTCCCCGAAAGTTGGTAAACAACTCCTTTGAATTCGATTTTGATAGGTCTATTTGTTTCCATACTACGTCCATTATACGCAATGAATCAGCCCTTGTCAAACTATTATTTGTGAAAAACTTATGCTCTGGTGTACACTCTAGGACTGTATTGTCGGCGAATGTTATTCTTAATAACTCTTTTGTGTCTTTTACCTTTCCAGAGTGTAATACCCTTGAGTATCCAGCAGGAGTCCAAACAAACTCTCCATCTATTATATCTTCAATGTTTCTTTCTCCACATATTGATAAAACCTTGCTACCAGCGACCAGACACCCATGACTCGCCCAATCATGTAGTGGGTTCTCCTTGAATACTAGATTCTTTTGGTCGTACTCCTTGCGGTAGTTTCTGAGTGCGTCTAGCCCTTCTTCGCACAACTCAGCGTCAAACCAGAACGCTGGGAAGATTAGTCTTGTCATATGTACTCTCTCTTGTGGATTCATGGCTGGCACAACCTCAACATCAAATTCGTGTATCTTGGCGAACTCTTCTACTGTGTCTTTTCTTGTTCTACCATCAGAGAACTCTCTTACCATAATATCATGAGGGAAATAGAAAGTTCCGAAGTTATTCTTGTACTTTGCCATACACACCGACTTTAACATGGCGTTTAAACTGGTTTCTGTCCATGCCCAATACTGTAAAACTCTCTTTTCTTTACCGTAATTCTGGTACGCCCACGCTGTCATCTGGTCTGTCTTGGAGATTCCGAGGTCAAATACTAGGTTGACAAGGATAGTGTCATCGTAAGGTAATTTGCATATCCTGTGCTCTGCTTGTGCTTGTTTTATCTGTTGAATATAGTACGCCCCTTTGATTTCTACATCGTCCCAGCTTCCCTCTCTCCATTGTTCTCGTAGTCCATCAGGAAGCCCATCAAGGAATCTAACATAGTCTGGGTCTACTTCCATTAGTGTAGGATTGTCTTCTACTCTTGATTGTACAAATAGTCTTGTGCGACCAGTAGTAGGGTCTGTGTAGGTTTCTCCTGCTTCTGTTACATCTACGAACCTCTTACGCACCCATTTGTGTCCTATTTCCCCTGGATTTGTTGTAGCGAACACTCTGGGTTTCAGTCCTTTAACCGTTGAACGACAAGAAGAAATAAGTTTCAAATACAACTCTTCACTAGGAATATGAGTCAATTCCTCAATAAGTATTCTGTGGTACTCGTGTCCTTGGTACTTAGTGTACGCACCATCGTCTTTTAAGTGTCCTAGTAGTATCTTAGCCCCACTTGGGAATGTAATCTCCTTATTCGATAAGGTGAACTCTGGTTTACATGGTAAGAAGAAAGACCTAGCACGATCAATCCAGTCCTTCAAATCATCAAAATTGCGTCTAATAACCAACTGTCTTAGCTTGGGGTTGTCAATATCATATAAGCAGTTAGCCATGCCACAGTCCGTCTTTCCCCCTCCCCTAGCTCCACCAAAGAGAGTTTCAAAGCATTCAGACTGCAGAGCTTTCACCTGCTTTGGATGTGGCTTCCAATATATCTCCATTTTTGGTTGGTATGGTTACTACTCCTAGTATCTGTTGACCATCAGATGTAACATCAACAGATTGGTTTGGTTTGCCGAATCCTCTATCAAGTAGATTCTCTAATGCTCTTTCATCTGGTTTCTGTGATGTAATATAATAATATTCATTCTCTTTGCCGTCTAACTCTCCATCTAAATAATCTCTTATCGTTTGTTCGTCTGTTATCATCTCTGTGTTCTTTTTCCCTTGTTTGGTTGTAGTGATACAAAATAAGAAACTACATCCTTCTGCTAAATGTAGCTGTTTGTCTAAGATCCTTTGTGCGTTCTGCATTATCCTCTGTCTAAGTTCTCTTTCTGTCTTGTGTTTCTCTAATGTGTTCTTATTCATTCCACCCTTCTTTCTGCCTGCACCAGGTCTAGCTCCACCGTTAACTGATTTATTTTTCTGTTTTCCAGCCATCATAGTTATAGTATATACTAATTGTAATTATTAGCTAGTTTCATTTATTAGTGTTGATAAAGCTAGGTCAAAGAATATTGGGACTTCTATTCCTTGTATTTCTAATATCTTTAATGCTTTTAAGTATAACTCCTTATCTACTAATACAGCTACAGACACACGTTCTCTTATTACTGGTGTCTTTAGTCCTTTTTTATGTAAATCTCTCTGTAAGGCACGTTTAGTGGCTCTAGGGAGGTCTTTAAATTGTTGAGCTGTTATTTCTTTTTTCATCCTATTCTTACATAAGCAGTTCCCTTAGCTGTATGAGGGATAGTGTTCTTTTTATCTGTTAATATGTATTTCTCTATTTGTCCTGTTTTAGGGTTTGTGAAAGGGTAGATTTCTCTTGTTTCTTTCTTTGGTTTTTTTCTTTCTTCCATTTCTTTCTTTCCTTTTGCCTCAAACTCTGCCTTATCTTTTGCCTTTTGTTCTGCTACCTTTTTGTCCTGTGCTGCCATTACTAGAGGATATAGTTTAGGGTATCCCATTACTTGGTAGCTCTTGATACCTAGAATCTTAGCCCTATCTCGTAAGATAGCTAGGTCAGCTGCGTTGCCTGCATTTTGTGTCTCCATTATTATTTGGTTATTTTTTAAGTGCCTTTTCTCTTTGCTCCTTCTCAAATCTGGCTTGCTTCTCGCTTGCCTCCTTGATTGTTTTGAAAGAAATACATGATTCCTTTTTCTTTAATGCTTTCTTTAATGCCTTCTTATAGTCTTCTAGGTCTTCTTTGCAGAGAAATCTGGCGTGTATTGTTGTAGGCATATTCTCATCTGAGCCAGTACCAAACTCTGTCTTAGCTCTACTACGCTGTATCTTCCCCAATGTCTTGACGAGGTAGGTGTTGAATAGTATCCGAGCCTCCATACCAAATACTCCTGTGAAGTACCATTCTCCCCATATATCTATATTTAATTCTAATCCGTCTTCTTCGAATGATATCTCTCTGTCTCCGTATTTCTCTATTATCATGGTTCAATTATAGATATTGAGCGTTATTTGTCAAGTTTATTTAGTTCTTTGGAAATTTATTGTTTTAAACCATTGCTATCAGGAGCATAACTCAAAACTTGCGATTTAAGCTCTTTAAAAAAATGAGTGGGGTGTT
>Ga0307928_10003594_pt1 | contig 11833 bp, 19 predicted proteins | sample AceLakmetagen232_FD_201815 | JGI IMG/M metagenome (GOLD analysis project Ga0307928, IMG submission 201815) | Saline water microbial communities from Ace Lake, Antarctica - #232 | ecosystem: Environmental > Aquatic > Non-marine Saline and Alkaline > Saline | place: Antarctica: Ace Lake...
AAAATACATTGATTATACCTCTTTATTTTGTATTTACGGTTTATACAAGCCTTATACAAGCCTTATTATTAAAAATACAGGCAAGTAATACACTTGCCTGTATTTACGGCTCACATGTAATGTATAAAGGGAATTATGATTTTTCTTTTATTTGTTTGTTTGCTTCGACAATATTATTTTTAAAATATGTTCTCAAACTAGTTAATCTTTCTGCCTGTTCTCCAGATATATCAAACTTACCCAATGTTAAGAAATTATATGTATCTGCAAGAACCTGTAATGGAATAGGTGTAATAACATACGGAATTTTGTTTTCTTGTAATGATTTTTCTAATTCATTTACTGGTTCTACTACTGGTTCTACTACTGGTTCTTTTGATAATACCTCGTCATTAAATTCTAATGGTTTTTTCATGGTTTCTTTCCTTTCAAAATCTTTTTGTTACGGCGATTCCGCCAAATATTTCATTTGTATCTGTATTGTATGAAAAATTAGTTACTGTGTCTCCTCTTTCGTATTTAAGGTAGAACCGATCTGAGGACACTCCAATTCTAAAGCCGTCGCCGATACTACCTTCTTGGGGTTTTCAAACTTTTCCTTTATTTGATTCTTCAATGTTGCTTTGATTGTATCTCTCACCGTTGCAGGATCTTTTAATATAGAAGGCAAAGGCTTCTTCATCAAACCCAATGATTTACATTCAGATATAGCAGTTTCTATTAAATGACCAATTACTGTATCTCCATATTTATTCCGCAAATATTTAGGAAGTTTACTTTTTACAAATGCTTTTATACTTATAACTGCTTCTTTTTTTACATTAGTGTATATTATTGTTAATTCTTCTCTAGTTATTTTTCCATCTACATAAGCCTGTTTGGCTTCTCTAATAGTGGAATTCCATCCTTGCATAACAATTTCTCGAGTTTCCATAAATAACTCTTTTAGTTTTTGATCTTTTATTTTTCCGGCTAAAAATTCATAAGACTTAGATATTAACCATGTACCTCCTGCAAGTATAACAGATGCTAGAATAGCAAATATATACATTGCAATCTGAGAATGCCAGATTTGTAATAATAACTCTTTCATTTTCAATCTCCTTTTTATTTTTTACAGGAAAGCCCTGTTAATTATACTGCAATTGTTATTTCTGCATTAACATTCAAAGGACGAACATCCATTTGAAACTCAGAAGGCCAACATTTATCTGCATTTCTGAGATAAATTATACCAAATGCGGATTTAACAATAACTGGAGTAGGATCTTGGAGTATATCTATAACTTGTTGATCTACCACAATTGCAAATTGCCCTACTACTAAATCATTACTACCTATTATTTCTGGTTTATAAATTACATCTACATTACTCATTATATTACTTCCTTTCTAAATATATTCATGCTACATCTTCAATAATTTTGATATATTATTTTTCTTAGAAACCATAAATACTGAATCGGCTCCTTGAATTATGTCTTCTCTGTCCAAATCCATAGATATTGTAATTATCTGTAATCCTAAATCTTTGGAAACTTCCGATAATAATTTTATTGCTCTTCTATTAGCTTCCTTCCCTTTTAAATGTTTAAAAGGTTCATCTAATATAAATACTGGGCGTTTGGTTTCATTCCTCATTGTAAAAGAGGCTATACGCAAAGCAAAACAAGTTACATCTACCGCACCGAAACCGACTGAATCTAGACAATCTGCTAAAATTATATCTTTATCTTTAAAAGATAATTCACATTCAGTCTTTTCTCTTTTCTCCACAAATTCCATTACCAGTTCATAAGGTTCATCAAATACAGTTGATTGAGCAAGAGACACCATTTCAGTAACATGATATTCTAATTGTTTCTGTGTGTCAAGGGCTACTTTTCTAATTATTAAATCTGCTTTCTCAAGTATTTCTTTATCCAGTTCATTAGCATTTAAGTTATTTTCTTCTTCATTAATTCTGGATACATGATAATCTCGGGTAGCCTTTAATTTTATATAATTTTCTGCAATAGCTTGAATTCTATCTTGCATTACATTATTTCCTTTTCAAGAGATTCTATAATTGTGAGTATACTTGCTTCTAATTTAACTAATTTTGAACTTTCTTTTTCTATGGCCTCCTCTAACTCCTTTACTACTTTATACCCCTTATCTTTCATTTCTTTCTCGACAATTTTAAAAGCTCCTATTGCTTGATTTAGATCTGCTTCCATTTCATTGATTTTACTTTTTAAATTAAATAATCTTTCTTCAATATTCATTTAATTCCTCCATTACTTTTGATATTACATTTTTTACTTTTTCAGATACGGTATTGCTTATAAGAAACTTATCCATATTATGCTCAAAACCTTTTATTGATACTCCATAATCTTTAACATTTGATATAAAAGCACCATACCTATTTTCTTTTTGTTGCTTTATTTCTAGATGTGCTCTACTTATCATTCCTTGAGGAGCCCTTGGAATCTCATGTAAAGTTACTGTATTACTCTTTGCGTTCCATAATCCTACAACTGGTTTATGATCTATTTGGTCAGCTTTCATCTGGAATAAACTTCCCGCATTAAATATTAATTGGTTTCCTCTTTTATACATAAATGTTTTATGATTATCTCCTGTGAATATTGTTTCACATTTTAAACCGCTCATTACTTTTTTACAATCAGGAGCTTTGCAATCTTTCCAAGGTAATTCTCCTTTATATGTAAATACATGCCATACTATAAATTCTCGACCACCTAATTTTAAAATAGGTTGGGGATCTGTATCTCCCCAATGTCCGGAATTAATAATTTTTATTTTTTCTGCAACATATAAAGGGTATAGACCGCTTTTTTTTAAAAACTTAATATTATGGGCTTCTAAATCGTGATTCCCAGGAACTACCCACATATCATCTGGAAGATACATAAATGCAAACGCCAACAATTCAGGAGAAGGTTTATGTTTATCAAAAAGATCTCCCGCACATATTATCGGGCAGTTATAAGTTAATCTTAATCCTTCTATATATTGAAAAGTCTTTATCATAAATATTTCCCAATCGTCTAATCTACATTTAGGACGATCTAAAGTTAAATGTATATCAGATAAAATAATCGCATCTACTTTCATGATTTTTCCTTTCCGCAAAGAGGACAATTATCTGGAAATATTGAATTGAATTCTTCTTTGTGTATATTTAATTCTTTTTCTAAACGCTGATATGTTTTTTTATTTTTTGAGTAATTAATTAATAACGCTTTACGATTATTTATATATTCATTAATATTTTGTAATTTATCTTTAAGACCCTTACAAGCCTTAAAGCGGTCTTTTATTGAATGGACGGGCTTTGTATCATTAACAGCTTTATAATGCCCTGTATATGCCTTGTAAAGAGTATTTAGGACATTTAATTTATTAATAATATCATTATATTTTCCATGATATAAAATAAAGCCCTTATCCATTAATATCTTAATTTTTTCATCATAACTACATTTTGATACATTATTCTGTATTGGGATGAATTTATCATGCAAGAAATCAATTTTACTTTTTAACTCATCTTGCATCTTTTTTAATTTAATCTGAAACTTTAACATATTCTGGACTTTTATTTCATTATCTTTATTAACCATTTTTAGATTTTCTAATTTATCTATTTCATTCTCCATAGTCTTTTTTATTAATTTACAATCAGTTGAATTTTTTCTAATAAGAGTTTTCATATTCTTGATTGCAAAATCTATCTTTTCTAAAGAAGCAACATCATTAAAATGTCTCCCAACTTCTCCGGCTGATTTATTAAGAAGGAAAAATGAATCTTTTTGTAATTGAAAATTCTCTACTCCCATATTAAGTATTTTTTGTATTTCATCAGGTACATTTACGCCAAAGGCTTTAAATACTATATCATTAAGATAGTATGTATTATCTTTTTTTAATCTAACTCTTTTAATCACATCTCCAGTATCAAGGGTCAAGGTTACAACTGTTTTCTTGGAGCCTTTACGGATAAATCCATCTCCAGAAGGTTTATTTTCCATAACCCATCTTAAAGCCCTAATTATACTAGATTTACCTGTACTACTTTCCCCTATGAATACATTAACTAATGATGAAAAATTTATTAATGTATCTTTATGAGATTGAAAGTTTTGTATTCTTAAAGATTTAAACATTGTATTCTCCAAATACTAAATAAGGAAAATTGATTCCTTTTTCTATTTGTCTGATAAAATCTCCCCATTCTTTGAGTTTGTGATTTTTTCTTTGTAAATATATGTTTCTGAGACACGCATAATTTGTATCTACAAATCTTGATTGTAGAAAACCATCTGGTAAGGAGTCTGTTGCTCTTTCAAAGTTTTTAGCTTTTATATGCTCATTGACTATTTCTATTGATCGAAGATCTGTTGCCATTGCAAAATCATTCTCTGTTAAGGGCTTTGCCAGGAGAGTGTGCATTGTTGATTGAGAGAGTTTCTCAGCATATTTATATGTATCAAAATGTTTCCACCATTTAAGAGGAGCTTTGCATATAAACTGGACTCTTATAAATCTGAGAAATTTAGAATGAGATGCTCCAGAATTAATAAGCCTTTCCATTAATTCCTTATCGTTTTTGCCAAGATAATGTCCCCCATTACATGTATCTGATTTATGTGTAGAATTAAAAGACATTCTCATTCCATGTATTGCATTTAGTAAACTCTGATTCCAAACAGAGATGTTTGTTATTTCTATATTACTCATATTCAATCTCCTCATCTACTGGATCTACACCCGATTCACACTCTGCACATATCCATTCTCCATTTATAAATGATATATCTTCTTCATATTCTCCACAATTATTACATTTATGAATCTGCACTTTTGGCATTATATTCTTTCCTCCTTAATAAGATATGTAAAGGCTACATCATCTGCACTTTGGGTATTATATCTCTCCTTAAAATAATAGGTAAAGGCAACTGCCAACGCCGCCCAAGCATCTGCCGATACTCCATATAATCTCCCTGTTACAACCATTTTTTCTGGGTCAGCGTTACATTCTGGGCATACCGGACGACCTGGCCCTTTCCACCCTTTACCTTTGCACAATTTACACTTAACTTTTTTAGTTTCTTGTTCTCCGCCGTAATACTCAACAAGTACCTTTCGGATGTTTCCGTCCTTGGCTTTTGCAGTACCGCATAAAAGGATTTTCTCTTCAAGTCTGAATATATACTCGTATGGAATTAAATTATCTTCCATGACTTGAGTGAACCTCCCTATCCATACACAGGTTTCAAATACTGTTCTTCCCACAGCCATACCATAAGAGGCTATCATCTCAATAGCACAAATATCAAAAGATTGTATATTATCTTTTATCCACCGGAGTAATTCTTCATTTTCAATTACTCCGGCTTTTAATATTTTTTTTGACTTTGCATTTTCTAAAATGATAACTCCGGTTTGTGTGTTTCCAGGATCTAAAGCCAAGAGTTTTTTATTTCTATTCTTTGCTTTTTTGAAATCAAACTTATCGAAGGTATCTAACATATATTATTCCTCTATTCCTAATTCTCTGTAAACTTTTCTTTTCAATCTCTTCAAGACTACATCTGCATTATCATCTTCATCAACAACTACCTTTATAGACAGTTTATCAAAACAGAACTTTACCCTTTCTACTGCCGCACCAAATTCTATCTCCACTATATTTAATTTATTTGGCATTATATTTCTCCTTATCATATTTATTGTCTTACAAACTTATATATCTTCTCTCATACATTTTATACTTTTGTCTTTTTCTACAATCAATTTATCTATTGTTTCTTTTCTTATTTTTGTTATTTGTTCCTGATTTTGATCTGGAGTAAAATACAAAGTTTTCTTGAATGTAAACTTAACTTCATTAAAATAACCAGTTACAGATAATACTTCTTCATAATTTTTATGATTCATTGCTTACTTCCTCTTTATTTTTTTCTGGTTCCTTATAATTTAAAACATTTTTATTTGCGGTGTAGTATAGATATATGGAATCTTTTAACATTTTTGTTAAAGAAGTTCCTTTTTTTCTACAAATTAAAGAAACTGTTTCCGATGTATCTGCATCAATTTTTAATTCTACGATTACTTTTTTCTTTTTACCCATTGTTTTTCTCCTAATATTTTGGTTTTCTTTCATCGTAGAATGCGTTCTCAATTTCATTCCACAAATCAATCACAGTATCTTTTAATATTTGTTCTGCATTATTATCTTCGATATACTTTATTGCAGAATTAATAGTACTAAAATTTTCTCCATTGACATTGTATGTTTCAGCTTTTGTATTTTCTTTTATATATTCAAGGTTTCCTCTAATATCATCTACTCCATAATTATACATCATATAGATATTAGCTTCTCTCCATTTAACATCTAAAGAATTTTTATACACAACCACTTTTACAAGGTCTCCGATTACTTTAGTTTGCTTTACATCCCTGATTTTTTTAACTTTTTTTATTTTACTAGGCTTATTAAATTTTATCCTAACAGATGAATAAAAAGGAATACCTTTTCCTCCTGGAGTTGAAGTCTTTTCTTGAAATGCAGTAGCTCCTACAACTTCCCTTATCTGGTTACTACATACTATTAGATAATTATTATCTCTAACAACAACCGATATCTTTCTCAACTCCGCTGAGAATTCTTTTGCTCTTCTCATTCCTGTCTTATCGCCTTTTTCTCCCATTTCCATAGTTGTAGAAAGGGCGGCAAGAGAATCTACAAAAATAGCATTTATGGCACCCTTTTTTTCAGGAGAAGATTTCCAGTCTTTAATAGACCCGAATAATTCTGTTACTGTTTTTGGAGTTGAATAATTCGCATCTGGTATATTTACTCCGAAGAGTTTAGCAAAATCTCTATCAAGTCGGGCTTCTGGATCCTTGTATAACATATCTCCTCCTTCCCTTTGAATTTGTCCGGCTATCTCGCACAGAAGTACTGTTTTCCCAGAACTTTCAGGACCGAAAACTTCAACAATTATTCCTCCTTTCAAACCCCCTTCTCTATTTATATTGCCAGAAATTGCAAGATCTAAAAGAGTATTGCCAGTAGATACAAATACTGCATCTCTTTGTGTGGTTAATCTTCCTCTTTTTTCTGTACTTGCTCTATCTTTTATCTGTTGACTTATTTTTTTCACAGGGGGTTTGTTTCTTTTCATTTACTACCTTCTTATTTATGATTTTTAAGAACTTATTAAATTTGCGTAACGCCCACAATTTCATTTTCTTTTTACTGCCAAATTCTGCATTTGCTTTCGCTATCAGAATGCCTACAAATGGGTCAAATGAATCATGAACTGATTGTGTGGCTGTACCTTTATTTCCATTAGTTAAGTATACCGTTGTTCTTATTTTATCTTCTATATTTTCTTTATCATATATTAACTTAAAGAAAACATCTTTTATATTATCGGGTAATTGTCTTTTACTTCTTTCTGAATCTAAAGTTGGTTCACTACTTTCATCTACTCTCCAATTTAAAGGGGCCCGAAACATCATTGGGTTTTCCTCTTTATGATTAATATCAACAAGTATATAAAATATATCTGGCATTTTATATGCTTTCATTTTGCATTTCCTTTCTATATTGTTGCATATACTGAATAATTAGTAATATATGCCCTTCTATCATCTTTGCTTTTTTCATATTATTAATGCACTGTTTACACCATTTCTCGAAATTAATAAATATGATGTTTTCTTTTTCTTTTTTTATAAAAATATCAAAATATTTTGATGTTAAATGAAAAGCAACTGTTTTCATTAATTTATATTTATCCCTGTGTATATCTAATATATGGGTATCGATTACATTTTTAAATAGACTGTTTCTTGTTTCATTTTTTAGTATTGTTAGCATATTAAGTATATCATTTTCATCTTCTGATATTTCACACGCAACATACCTCCTTTTTTTATCTAAACTCATACAGTACCTCCTATAAAAGATAGGGAGACTAAATCTCCCTATCTTATTATTACTTTCTATGCACCGACACAAGAATCATATACATCACAAGTTTCACATTCATCATAATCATCCCATTCTTCTCCGAATTTATGACCATGAGGACATTCATTTGCTTCTGCTTTTTCCTTTTTTACAGGTTTCTCTTTTTTCTTTTTTACAGGAGCTTTTTCCTTTTTTACAGGTTTCTCTTCAACTTCTTCAATGTCATCATCTTCTTCAACTTCTTCAATGTCATCATCTTCTTCAACTTCTTCAATATCATCCCCGAAAGGAATATCATCCATTGATATATCATCATCGTCATCTAAATCAATTACGATATCTGTATTTTCATCTTCTTCATCTATTTTCTTTGAAAGATCATCACTTTTATCTACTGAATATCCGCTGATAAGAGAAGCCACTTCATCATAAGAGAGAACTGTTAAACAATCTTGAATATCAGGAAGAAGTTTTACTAATTTATCAATTGATTTAGGACTGTATTGTTTATCTCTTTTTACGATATCAATTTTTTCTACATCTGGGAAAGAATAACTCATATATTTTTCCATTGAGTATCTTACTTTAATAGAGTAGCCCTCTTCATAATCTGGGAATGAATAATAATTCTCATCATACAGACATTCTTTAAAAATCTTTTTGATGAATTTGAAATCAGAAACTTCATAAATATAAATTTTCTTAGAATTTATATCTCTAACAAACATGACTGATCTTTCTGAAGGTCTATACTGTTTTAATTCATCTTTATCTGCACCTGCAGCCCTTCTCTTTTTAGCATATTCACATTTAGGACACTTGCCACCGAAAGTTTTAAGACATATTGTATCTTTGTCATCATCATTTACTTTTTTATGCACCTTAATAGGAACTCTCCAATGTAAAGATCCTTTTATTGCTGTGCTATCTTCTTCTGATTTTTCTGGGTGATTGTTTTGTTTTACTTCATACATCAATACATCAAATGTTACTTGTCCTAGACCTTCTTTAATATAAATTTCTTTTATTTTCTTATTATCAAGTATTTCAATATTATCAGTACCCTTTAAGAAAGAGAATCCTGAATCTTTACTAACAAACTTCTTGACTGCATTTTTAATCTTGTCCCTCATAGAGAACTTTTTTACTTTTGCTTTAACCATTTAATTGCTCCTTTTTATTTTTTTTGCTACTTTGTTTGCAACATCCTTACATTCCTTTTTTGTAATACTATCTTCCAGTGACAGATTGCGGGGGACCTCAGGCCCCGCAAAATACTGTTGACCATGTAAACTTATTAAAGATTCAAGACTTTTCTTGCGCCCCCAACATATCTGCTGTTGTGCCATTTCTGCCATATCACATTCATACTTTGCATCAATCCATTCTGTTTTTACAAGTTTGTAAGCAGAATTTGTTCTGTAAAATGCTTCAATATTAGGAGCAGTAGGTTTTATGCCTGTACCCATTATTGCAGGAGTTTCATTTGCTTTCTTAATTAATTCAGACCTTACAGTTTTGACCTTTTCCTCTACAAGTTGTAATGTATATCTTGCGGTTGCTAACTGTTTGCAATATGCAAATCCTAATTCAGTTTGATTTAGAATTTCAACATCTAAAGCGTTCGGGTCTATCTCCATATCTTTTTCATAATTAATTTCCATTATTATTCCTTTCAATTTTTTTTTGTATATTGTATTATACGATTGTAAACCGATATATAATACAAATACTTTGCAAATTATTTAATTATTTTTTGCAAGTCTTAAACGGCTCTTTACAGGGCTTTTAAATTTAAACGATGATTATACCGTAAAAATAAAAATAACCCTATAAAGGCGTATTTAAAGGCTTATTTTACCCATGTAAAGCGGAATAACAAGCATAGACTACAATTGGAAAACCATTATAGAAGAAAGGGGCTTTAAATTCTTCCATTATCACAGCCGCTTTAGGATTTCCCCGCAACAAACAGGTGGTACAATACCCGAGAACCACTCTTCTAATTGCTTCTGGATCTTCATATTTTAAACCATTTAGTACTTCAGCGACTTGTTTCCATGATGATTTCTTCATCATTATTCTGCAAAGATTAATTATTTCCTCTTTTTTCTTTTCCGGCATATCTAAAACATTCATCATCATTTTCTCATCATTTAAAGTCATTATAGACTCTAAAAGATTAATTGCATCTCTAGAATGGCCTTCTGCGACTTCTATTATCTTATGCAAACAAGTTTCAGGAATATCAATATCTTCGTGCATACAAGTTGATAATATTAAACTTCTCATATCTTTATCTGAAAGTATTTCAGTTTTCAACAACATACATCTACTTTTGATTGTGGGTAATATCTTAGTAGGTTCAGTTGTGCATAATATAAATACTGTATTAGGTTGAGGGTCTTCTAACTGTTTTAATATTCCATCTTGAGCTGCTTTAGAAAGTTCATGCATCTCATCAATCAAGAATACTTTTGTATTTCCTGTTAAAGATTTAAACCCAGAATCTGTTCTAATTTTTCTGATTGTCCCTATACCATTAAAGTCGGAACAATTTATCTCTTGTAAACATTTATTCTTTTCCGTTGCTCCGAACATATTAGCAATTATTCTCGCAGTTGTTGTCTTACCAGAACCATAAGGACCAGTAATAAAATAAGCATGAGGTCTTTCTGATCTTTCCAGAATACTTTTTACAACTGTTATTAATGTTTCATTCCCATATATATCGTCCAATGTTTTAGGTCTTATTCTATGATACAATGCCATTTCTTTCCTCCTATTAATTTATATTATATTCTTTTAAGTTTGCCCAATTGCCGTTTAATTCAGATATATCATGTTCTATATCCAAAGGTATAGAAATCCAATCCCAAACTTGCCTTACATCTTGAGTACCTAATTTATGGATTTGTTTGATAACTGTCTCCTCCTCTCCATCAGCATAATTAGATACTAATGCGTCATGAATCTGACCCAGTAATCTACTCTCCATTTTATTTGCAGTTATAAATTTATCTGTATGAATAAAAGTCCAAAGAAGAATATGAAATGCTGACCCTTGAACTGGATAATTTATAACTGCATTTTTATCCATTCTTCCCTGTACTCTAAAACCTGTTAAAGTATCAATAAATCCATCTTTATGATATTGCTTTAATAATGATTCTTTCCATTCTCTATATACAGGAAATCTATTATACCAAAGGTCTTTTTCGATATCTCTTACATGCTTTTCAAATTCTTCATGATTATGGATACCTTCATTTATAAAATGTTCTCCGATAGTAGTCCCCATAAAAGGTAAACCATCATCTTTAGTCCATGTGCCTGTTAAAGGTAATCCCATATTATTGCTTATATATCTTGCACAATTGGCATAATAATCACCATAAAACTGGGCAAATGTAAAAGAACTTTTTGCTTCTTGTCTTAAATTCTTATAATCTTTGATTTTTTTATTAAAATCTGAATCTGATATTAAGAATATTTGTTTTGCTATATCTGAGTGCATATCAGCACCAGGAGCAGTCAAGTAAGTATACATTTGGGGATCTTTATGATAACAATAAGCGACAGATACTTCCATACCTGAAAAATCTGACTCTCCCATTCTACAATTTTCTCTTGCAATAAATCCGGTCCTGATTAACTTATTAGCATACATATCTCTCTTTGGTACATTCTGCATATTTGGATCAAGGCAAGAAGACCTGTATGTTATTATATTCAGCATAAAATTAGGTCTTACTATACTCCCATTAGCCTCCCTCATATAGTTTTGTATAAATCCCCTAACTTTATATATCTTCCTCATTTTAATGAGGTGAC
>Ga0307928_10003597_pt1 | contig 11828 bp, 21 predicted proteins | sample AceLakmetagen232_FD_201815 | JGI IMG/M metagenome (GOLD analysis project Ga0307928, IMG submission 201815) | Saline water microbial communities from Ace Lake, Antarctica - #232 | ecosystem: Environmental > Aquatic > Non-marine Saline and Alkaline > Saline | place: Antarctica: Ace Lake...
TCTTATACAATATATTATAAAAATGGTAATTATATAACGAATTATACATGTAAAACAACTAAGAAGGATTTTACTACTTGTAAAAGAATTTATAAACTTAAAGAGATAAGTGAAGCTGATGTTTTTGGAGATGTTATGAAATATTTATGGTTTAAAGATAAATATGATAATATTTGGGTTTTTACATTAGATTATTCATATTCAACCATTTATTATAAAAGTTGTGATTATAAAAATAGTTATTCATGTAAGGAAACCAAAATAAAATTTGATAACTATAATAGCATATTTTCATTTAAAAAAATACGTGCCGCTGATGCCCTCTTGGAAATATTATGAGTTATTTATGGTTTATAGATAAATATGATAATATTTGGGTTTTTACATTAGATTATTCTTCTTATACACTATATGATATAGATACTAATTATATAGAATTTTGGTCATGTAACACAACTAAAGAAAGGTTTAATAATTATAACAGAAAGTTTAAATTTAAAAAAATAAGTGAATCAGATGTTTTTTTGGAAATATTATGAAATATTTATAGTTTAACGATAACGAAGATAATATTTGGAAAATTCCAGAAGATTTTTATTGTATGATATATTTTAAATATGAAAATTATATAAATCCATATTCATGGAAATCAAGTAACTATTTGTTTAAGAGTTTGAAAATACGTTATAAACTTAAAAAAATAAGTGAATCAGATGTTTTTTTGGAGATGTTATAATCTTCTTGACATAATTATTATTTTATACTATTATGACATTAACATTAATAAAGAAAGATAAATACTTATGATAAATACATTATATAAAACATTATATAAACTTAACAGTAACGGCAGTACACAAGAATGGAGTATTTATTATAATGATAAATCTTATTGGAGTGTATCGGGTAAACTTAATGGAAAAATGATTATTGCTGCACCTAGAGTTGTATTGGCAAAATGTAATAAAACATTAAACGAACAAATTTTATCAGAAATAGAATCTATAGTTTCTAAGAAAAAGGATAAAAAGTATGTTGAAAATATACAAGATATATACACAGCAGAAGATAATCTTAATGGATTTGGTGTCATGTTGGCGCATGAGTATCTTAAACAAAAACGTAAAGTCGTTTTCCCGTGTTATACACAACCGAAACTTGATGGTATTAGGTGTCCTATTACGAATAATGGGATCTTTAGTCGGGGCAGAAAAGAATTTACAAGCTGCACCCACATTAAAACAGAATTGGAATCTTTTTTTAAAAATGATCCAACCGCCAGATTAGATGGTGAATTATATACACATGAATTTAAAACCGATTTTGAAAAGATTTGTAAAGCGGTAAAAAAATCCGCCATTAAAGCCACATCAGAAGATATTGCATTACAAAATAAAATAAAATATTATATTTATGATGCTCCAAGAATTAACGGACTTATTGAAAGTGATACCTTTTTAGAGCGTCAAAAGATTATTAAAGAAATGTTTAATGGGTATAAAAATATTGTAGTTGTTGAAACTATAATTGCATATAATGAAGATGAGTTAATTACATTAAAAGAGAAGTGGATTAATGAAGGTTATGAAGGTATTATGATTCGTAATATGTATTCACCATATGAAGATAAACGATCATATAATTTGTTAAAATGGAAAGATTTTATTGATGAAGAATTTATCATTACTAACATTATTGAAGGTAACGGAAAATTACTAGCTTCAGCAGGATCATTTACTTTTAAAATGAATAATGGTAAAACATTTAATGCTAAAATGATTGGTTCAATAGAGCGATTGCAATATTATTATAATCATCCTGAAGAATGTTTGGGAAAACTTGCAACCGTTCGATTTCAAAATTATACTTCTTATGGAATACCACGGTTTCCAGTGTGTACGGGTATACGAGATTATGAATAAAAGGAATAATTATGATAGAATATAATAATTGTTATTATGTAAATATAGAATCTAAACATAAAGGTACTAAAGCGCAATATTGTAGAATTTGTGGTATGTCATTATACAAGTTACCATTCTTTATAGTAGGAAAATACCGTCAAAAAGTTACAATCTGTCCTTGGTGTATACTTGAAAAGACTGCCGCCGCACAAGAATTAATAAACCATATGGATTCTATACTAAAAGATGATATAGAACTAAATCGATTTGTACATAATTTATGAAAATAATAATTGTTGACTTTTTTCTATAACTATCCTACTATATATTAAACATTAATTAAGGAATCGTTATATGAGATCAATTAAAAAAATTTATGATGTCGTTAATAATATACATATAACCATCATGAAAGAACCACAAATGGATATTGAACATAAAAGATTAAGTCTTAGTCTTACTGTAAAAGAACTTCATTTCTTCAATAATCATAAAACAACTGATTATTTTAATAACTATAAAATAAAGAGAAATAATGTGTAATTCAACAAATATAACTAGTGCATCTGATACATCATATATTGTATATTTTGATAATAAAAAACCCGATTGCGTATGGCTATATTATCACAATCCAAGTAATATTAATGATATTTTTGATATTAATAATAATATCGTTTGTAAGAAAAAAGGTTATGGTGTATTATATGGCTATTGGAATGATGATAATGAGTTTATTAATTCTACTTCAAACAATCATAAATTAATGACATTTGAAGAGTTTATATATATAGTACCACCTAATAAAGATCATATAAAAATTTATTCAAATAAAGAAGATTTTATTCTTGACTGTTTTTCATAATAATTATAGTATTAATTATCGTTAATAATTTAAACAAAACTAATAAATTAAAAAAGGAAGATATGAATAAGACATTTAATAAGAATACTCATGAAAATCATAATTCAGGTGTTAAATATTGTAACATATATCATGATAAAACTAAAAAAATTCTTAACCGTAATAGTCGCCGATTGTTTACAAAACATTATGTAAGTATGCGTATTGAAACTGATATGTTAGATTGTTAAAATAGGAGAAATAATGATTGATCTTAATAAAGAACATAATTATTATGTATTTAAATATGTTATTGACTCGGTATCAAATGAACCTACAGAACATGCAGGAGATATACAATCGTTTGTAACCGCTACAGATCCGTGGAATGCCGTTGAAAAGGCGGGATTTTCAGACTTAAACACTTATGGTGCTAATCGTATTGACGACCTTTTAACGTATAAAGCATCTATTGTAACCGAACGTAAATTACTAACAAAAATTAGTAAAGAACTTAAAATTATGATTGATAAACAAAATGAAGAAACCAAAAAAGTATTAACAGAACGTTTATGTCCTAATGGCTGCGGTAAAATGAATAAAAACTTTCAATGTAATAAATGCGGTTTTGGAAAAGAATAGTAATTAAAAGGATATTCCATGCGATACAATAAACATATCATAATTATCTTAACTCTGTTGTTTATTGTATCGCATTTTTATAACTCAGTAAATATAAAGGTTTATTTATGAATGTGTTTAAATTGTATCTATTACTTTCCGCCCCATATTTAATATATTGTGTATTATATACTACCTATATGATAGTAATGAATCAAATAATTCCTGATATATATCAAATGATTAGTACAGTTCATGAACATTATTTGAATTATAAATTAAAAATTGCCTATCGTGTTATAAAATAATAAAATTAAATAAGGAAATACTATGAATGAAAATGAGAATGATACAGAATATTTTAATAATCTCCATAGAACGGAAAATTTTGGAACTATTGAAACATATATATCTCATAATGAAGCAAAAGAATATGGTGTTAATATTGATTATAATGAAGATTATAATGAAGATTAATTCTTGATAATTTAATAACATAAAAAGGGTATATTATGGTATATTTTAAAACAACCCGAATAAAAGGAACTATTTTTAAATATAATAATGGCATATTTTATTATCAAACTCATAATAATAATATATGGAATCAAAGTTGGATTACTAGCATGACTATGCAACAAATACAAAGCCTTAATCTTAAAGAAATAACATCTGATGAAGCACGATTAGAATTAAATTGACATTTTTCTAAAAAAATGTAACTATAATAATAATAAAAGTAATTAAACTAATATTATGGGAGAAATAAAATGCCAACGATAATTGTAACAAATGGTGATAAAGGTACATTTAAAATACTAATTAATTATATACAACGTGGCTGTTTATATACATCAAGACTTATTGCCGATAATGAAGCAAATAAACTTCGTAAAGAAATTTCTTTACAGTACGTTAAATCTAAACAAAATAATAACTAACGAAAGCCGTTATGAATATATTTAAACGTGATGACAAATATAACATGAAATTGTTTGAATATGCGATGTTTGATGATAAAAATGTAATACTAGATGCAACCATTAATATTATTTTAGTTGGTTCCAAATGGAAAGCATATAATTCTCAAGTAAATGCCTATATACAATTTCCTCGCAATCTCCGTAATTACTTCGGGCAACAGTTTATCGCTGATATTATTGAAGTAATCCGTTCTGATAAGGTCACTAAATATTATAGAGCAATGCCTAAATCAATTCGTAAATATAATAGTAATATAGTAATAGCATAAAAATAATTATTTATATTGACTTTTTTTAAATTTCCGTCATAATATCAATTAACAATTAACAAAAGGAAAAATGATGAATGTTGAATTCACAAAAGGAAATCATAAATTGCCAAAATCAACCTATATAATTAATTTAGGTTGCGCAACAGATTGCCCTAGTAAAAGATTAGGTCTTTGTCAATGTCCTACAACGTGTTACGCATTAAAGGCAGAAGTTCAATATTATAAAACATCGTTGCCATTTAGACGTCGTCAACGTAAAGTATTTGATAGTGTTTCATATAATGACATTGTATCAGCATTGTTAAACTCGTCTAAAAATAGTAAAAAACATATAATGACTCATTTAAGATTTTCAGAAGCAGGAGATTTTGAAAATCAAAAAGATGTAACAAAACTACTTAGAATATGTAAAAAGTTAAATGAAGCAGGAATTGTCTGTTACGGATATACCGCCAGAACCGATCTAAATTTGAGCGGATTAATAAAATATGCTCATGTTAATGTTTCAAATGATTATGGCAATTGGATAAATAAAGGGGCTAATAGATTCAAATTAGTTCAAGAATATACTGATGATTTTCCTAGATGTAAAGGAAACTGTAGAATATGTTCGCTCTGTTATGATAATAATCGGGGAAAAACTATTGAAGTTAAACAGCACTGATAAATCGTGACATTATAAGAAATCGTGACATTATAAGAAATCGTGACATTTTAAGAAATCGTGACATTTAATAAATCGTGACATTATAATAAATCGTGACATTATAATTTAATAGTTGATACTTTTATAATATTAAGTTATAATGTAATAAATAAATAAATAAATAACATTAGGAAAATATAATGCAAAAAGAACTTACAATTAAACAAAAATGGTTCGAAATTGATTCTATTATTAATACAATTAATAAACGTAAATTGACAAATCAAAAATCATATAGTACACCATACGAAAAATATGTATATAAACATTTTCGTAAAGGATATAATATATATTAAAACTTGTTGAACTTAATTTAAATCTAAAGAATCGTCTTGCTTAATTGCAAGACTTTTCTTTATTATTAATCATTGACTTTTTTCCATAATCCTGGTAACATACTCAAAATCCTTAAACTTGTGTATGATAACAAAAATATAATAAAATTACAAGAAAATAATAATCATTGACTTTTTTCCATAATCTTAGTAACATACCATGATTTTAAATTGTGTATGTTATCAGAATTATATAAAATTACAAGAAAATAATAATCATTGACTTTTTTCCATAATCTTAGTAACATACCATGATTTTAAATTGTGTATGTTATCAGAATTATATAAAATTACAAGAAAATAATAATAATACTCGATTAGTCATTTTATGTTTGCAATTTTTCTAAAGATTCTATATACTTTTATTGTAGTGATAATCAGTTAAAATCATTAGAAGGGGCACCATCAAGTGTTAGTGGTTATTTTTATTATAGTGGTAATCCAGATAAATTTACTAAGGAGAATATATTATGAAGTTTGATGCACCAACACAGAAAGAGATTAAAAAATTACAAGAAAAATTTATTAGTGAACTTAAAAATAAAACTATTAATGGAATATATAATGGTAATATTCTTTGTGAAAAGTTTTTTACCTCATTAGAGGCGTTTAGTTTTATAAAAGAAGTTAATGGGTTTTTTGATTGTCGTGATAATCACTTAAAATCATTAAAAGGGGCACCATCAAGGGTTAATGGTAATTTTATTTGTAGTCATAATGAATTAGAATCATTAGAAGGGGCACCATCAAGTGTTAATGGTAATTTTATTTGTAGTCATAATGAATTAGAATCATTAGAAGGGGCACCATCAAGTGTTGGTGGTAATTTTGATTGTCGTGATAATGAATTAGAATCATTAGAAGGGGCACCATCAAGTGTTGGTCGTTTTTTTAATTGTGGTGATAATCATTTAAAATCATTAGAAGGGGCACCATCAAGTGTTAATGGTGATTTTGATTGTCGTGATAATGAATTAGAATCATTAGAAGGGGCACCATCAAGTGTTAATGGTTTTTTTAATTGTAGTGATAATCAGTTAAAATCATTAGAAGGGGCACCATCAAGGGTTAATGGTTTTTTTAATTGTAGTGATAATCACTTAAAATCATTAGAAGGGGCACCATCAAGGGTTAATGGTTTTTTTGATTGTAGTGATAATCACTTAAAATCATTAAAAGGGGCACCATCAAGTGTTGGTGGTAATTTTAATTGTAGTGATAATCATTTAAAATCATTAGAAGGGGCACCATCAAGTGTTAATGGTGATTTTGATTGTCGTGATAATGAATTAGAATCATTAGAAGGGGCACCATTAAATGTTAGTGATTATTTTTATTGTGGTTATAATCCAGGTAAATTTACTAAGGAGGATATAATAAATGCACAGAAAGAAAAATAAAAATAATATATCAACTTTTAAAGAGATTAAAAAATTACAAGAAAATAATAGTTATTGACTTTTTTCTAAAGATTTTATATACTTTTATTGTTGTTAAAAAAGGTAACAAAACGTAAACCTTATGATGACTCTGGAACTTAAAATGAATACTTATACATTTACAATTACAACTGATTATAATTCAACATCTCCAAGAGATTATGATAATCTTGGCACTATTGCTACTTGGCACTCAAAATATAAATTAGGAGATATACAACCAAAAAAATCATGTATCAGATTTTTAAAAACGTTACCTAATATAGTAAGTTTGCCTGTGTATATGTATCATCATAGCGGTATTTCATTAAGCACAATACCGTTTAATTGTACATGGGACAGCGGACAAGTAGGTCTTATATATGTTACATTTGATAAAATTAAAACTGAATTTAATTTTAAACATCTTACAATCAAACGTAAACAATTAATAACTAAATATTTACAAGATGAAGTTGTATTATATAATAGATATTTAAATAATGAAGTCTATAAATATACAATTACTGATAAGGATAATAATTCTATTTCATCCATTGGTGATTACTATAATAAAAATGATGCAATACATGCGGCAGAATCTGATATTAGTTCACATATAAATGCTGATATATTATTACAATGATATCACGGTTTGGACAAATCGTGACATTCTCACAAATCGTGACATTCTCACAAATCGTGACATTTTAACAAATCGTGACATTTTAACAAATCGTGACATTTTAACAAATCGTGACATTCTCACAAATCGTGACATTTTAACAAATCGTGACATTTTAAGATTGTAATTGTTCTAAAGATTTTATATACTCTTATTGTCGTTAAGACAGGTAGCAAAACGTAAACCTTATAACGATATGGAGATCAAAAATGATTGATTATACAATTACAATTACACAAAATGATATTGATACCGCTAATAATGCGGTACTTATAAATCATGCGCTATCAATTACAAATTGCGGAATGGCTATAAATATTAATAAGATTATTGATGATGAAAATGCCGTTATTTGTGTTGTCTTTGAAATAAAAGAAAATGAAGATCAAGATGATCAAAACATATATAATATTAATCGCATTATTGCAAAAGAAAGAATAGATTAATTATAACCCGCTATTAATAAATTAAATTGACTTTTTTCTATAACCCCGGTAACATACCCCAAAATCCGTAAACTTGTGTATGTTACCAAAAATATATAAAATTACAAGAAAATAATAGTTATTGACTTTTTTCTATAATTTTAATAACATACCATGATTTTAAATTTTGTATGTTACTAGAAGTATATAAAATTACAAGAAAATAATAATTCTTGACTTTTTTTCATAATTTTAGTAACATACCTGAATTCTAAATCCGTAAACTTGTGTATGTTACCAAAAATATATAAAATTACAAGAAAATAAAAATACCATATTAATCATTTTATTGTTGTAATTTTTCCATAGATTTTTTATACTTTTATTGTCGTTAAGACAGGCAGCAAAACGCAAACCTTATGACGACTCGGAGATCAAAATGAATAAGTCAGAACTAGCACATGTTATCAGTTCAATCAAAACGTCCTTACCAGTCAGCATTGACTTGGTTTCTGATGGACGACTCCTGAAAACTAATAATCCGTATAAAAATGCGAAAAAACATGTCACAATTAGTGGCATGATTGGAATGGATTATAGTAGGGGTGTAAATAATCAATTGGCACGAGAAGGCGCACCGATGGAATTTAGTGCATCCCTTCATCCGTGGATGGTACATGCAGAAAAGAATCTTGGCAAGAATGCAAAAAAGAATGACGACAAAAGATATGTACCCATTAAAGTACAATCCGCCAGTAAAGCAGTTTATATGCACAATGAACAAAATGTTACGGAATTGATTCAAGATTTTATTCCAAAAAAGAAAAGTCCGAAAACTCAAGATACACTCATAAAAAAAGTTATCTGGAGAACGCCAGAACTTTCTAGCATTACGTGTATCCGAATGCTAGGGGCTGAATATACGATTGTATAATTAAACGCTAATCCTATCCCTTATTGATACAAGTTATCAATAAGGGTTTTTTATAATCCAACTCAAAAAAGTTATTGACTTTTTTCTATAATTTTAGTAACATACCTAGAATTCTAAATTCTTAAACTTGTGTATGTTATCAGGATTATATAAAATTGCAAGAAAATAATAATTGTTGACTTTTTTCTATAGATTTTTTATACTATTATTGTCGTTAAGATAGGCAGCAAAACGCAAACCTTATAACGATACGGAGATCAAAAATGGCACGTTTATCAAAAGAAGATTATCGCATTGAAAAACAAAAAGAACAAAAATTACTAGAGTCACAACTAGCTGCCTTTTTGAAGGATAGTATAAAAACAAAGAGCGGGATGGATAAATTAACATCCCATTATAAAATTAGTGGATTGTATAATTATACATTTTTGAATTCAATTCTGATAAATCTACAGGGTGGAAATATTGCGCAAAGTTTTAAGGGATGGATAACTCTTAACCGTTGCGTAAAAAAGGGGGAAAAATCAAAAATCCATGTTTTTGCTCCATTATTCAGAAAGATTAAAGATGTAACAAAAAAAGAAACAGAAAAAGAAACGGAAAAATCAATATTAATCGGGTTCAAAATGGTTCCCGTTTTTGACGTCAATCAAACAGAGGGTGATGAACTAGAGTACGATCATAATTCTAGTGTATTAATGGACGTATCATATAATAAAATTCATCGGTCGATGGAAACATTATGTAAGATTAAAATTGATGAAGAGATTACTGGAAATGCTAGGGGATTTTCAGACGGTAAAAGAATTGTAATCAGTAATATGTCAAATGATACGGATAAAACTAAAACTTTGTTTCATGAAGTTGCTCATCATTTATTACATACAGGCAATAAAAAAACTAAACCTGTTTCAACGTCAACAAAAGAGATCGAAGCTGAATCCATATCATATCTTGTAATGTCATACCTTGGTATTGATTATGAATTATCTAAAAATTATGTTTCATCTTGGAATGATGGTATTGCCGACGCAAGACATTTTTTGATTATAAAAACGGCGGATAAAATTATTACTGAGATCAAAAAAACTCTTACCATTGAAGAGAAGTTTATAATCGGATTATAACAAACTAATATATAAAGAATTGTCTTATAATTATCTAAGGCAATTCTTTATTTTAGTAATTAAAAACATTCTCATAAACCGTGGTATTCTCATTCTTTAATGATATAAAGCATAGAGAGCATACAGAGCATAGAGAGAGCATAGAGAGAGCATAGAGAGCATAGAGAGAGCATACAGAACCAAAGCATAGAGAGAGCATAGAGAGCATAGAGAGCATAGAGAGAGCATACAGAACCAAAGCATAGAGAGCATAGAGAGCATAGAGAGCATAGAGAGCATAGAGAGCATAGAGAGCATACAGAACCAAAGCATACAGAGCATACAGAGCATACAGAGCATACAGAGCATACAGAGCATACAGAATATTTTAAAACCTAAAATAATAATTCTTGACTTTTTTCTATAATTTTAATAACATACCATGATTTTAAATTTTTAAATTTTATATGTTACCAGAATTATATAAAATTACAAGAAAATAATAATTCTTGACTTTTTTTAAATTGAAGCGTTAAAAAAAGTTGTATGTACAGATATTTAACACCCCCCGTCAGGGGCAATGCAAAAAATTTTTTTTCAGTACCTCACATAACATTTTCTACAAAAATTTTTTTTCAATATTTCCTAAAGTATTTCCTAGAGTATTTTTACAGTTTACATTTAGATGACATCAGATTTTCAATTAGCCGCTAATTCACATTAGGGTTTTTATAAGTTTTATAACGTTATTTTCGTTCATATTCTCAAACATAAACCATTCTGTTATACCAGGGGGTTTATATACACAAATATTTCCTTTTCTTCTACGAGATATTCCATTAGTAAATTTAGAAGCTATTATAGGTTTCAGGTTATATTTACGTAATTTTTTATGTAATGTATGTTCTAATTGGTGGCAGAGTGTAAGGGTATCAAATTCATCAAGTATATGTATATTACAGGGGTACGTTATTTTTAATTTTTTAAGTCTATTTTTAGGGTTATTAGCATATCCTATTTTACAATACGTATTTAATTGTTTATTAAATGTAAATGCATAAACAGAGCCATTTTGGTTCCACTTGGATTTATAACATTGGTTACAAGCAAGTCGTTTTTTATACACACGATCTGATCTAACATTGAACACATTTCCACATATCAGACATTTCACAGTAATATAGGTATGTTTATTTTTTATATAATGTTTAAGGTATTTACAGTTATTAGTTTTACATATAGTATGATATGTATTAATATGGCATTGGTTACATTTAGATTTACCTTCATGTATATTACTAGATTCGACATCGAACACACTTCCACACATCAGACATTTCACAGTAACATAGGTATATTTATTTAGTTTATAATGTTTAACATATTTATATTTAAGTGGTATAAGTAAGGTTTCATATTTCTTTTTACTTTTTTGATATATATCATTTAGTATCATAGTATCCCAGTATATCACAATATATCACAATATATCACATAATCATATAGTCATATTTCATATAGTCATATTTCATATAGTCATATTTCATATAGTCATATTTCATATAGTCATATTTCATATAGTCATATTTTACATT
>Ga0307928_10003598_pt1 | contig 11828 bp, 16 predicted proteins | sample AceLakmetagen232_FD_201815 | JGI IMG/M metagenome (GOLD analysis project Ga0307928, IMG submission 201815) | Saline water microbial communities from Ace Lake, Antarctica - #232 | ecosystem: Environmental > Aquatic > Non-marine Saline and Alkaline > Saline | place: Antarctica: Ace Lake...
TTATAGATGAAAATATAGAAGGTTATCGTATTACAGATAAAACATTAGAAAAATATGATTTAGAAGCAGAAAGACAGGCAGAATTAGCAGAACGGGAAGCAGAAAAACAGGTATTAATACAAAAAGAAACAGCATTGAAAACAAAATTAGGCCTTACAACTGAAGAATTTGAAGATTTTAAAAAAATAATAAAAAAATTATAAAGCAGGGGAGATAAAATGCCTAATCTAATAAAATTAATTGTTGAGAAGATTAACGAAGGGCCGGGATTAAAAAAACAGATCGTTTCATTACAACATGATTTGGATATTTTAATATCCGGGGCAATCGAAACAACCGGTTATACCGGGAATAATTATGCGACAGCAAGTGCCGCAATCAAAGAACTGGCCAAAAAGTATGATGGGAGTGCGGAGTGGGGAAATCAGCAAGTCAGAAATATTATTGATTTAAGGGCGGCATTCACAATCGGACAGGGAGTTAAACTTGTATTAAAAGAAAAAGAGAAAACTACTAGGGAACTCGAATATATTCAGGCGTTTGTTGATCGGAATGATTTAGATGAGGAGATGCCACAGGAATTCGCAAAAGAGGCGGAAATTGAAGGAAGGTTCCTTTGCAGACTGATACCTAATAAGGAAACGAAGGAAATAGATCTAAGATGGATTTCTTATACTACAAATGGTTATGCGGTAAAAACAAATGCCGAGGATTACAAGGAATATGAGCAAGTTTCTTATCGCAAATCAAAACAAGGGAATGAAGTAATACTCGAAAAAGATGAGTTTATTTATAAAAGATTTTCAGGAAGAATAAATAAGGTTAACGATATAAGGCCCAAAGTGGCATTGGTATTAAGACACCTTGAAGATTTAGATAAGGCTTTATGGGATTGGAGAAAAATCAATCATCTTTTTGCAGGCCCTACTCCTTATTTTAAATGTGAAAGTGCGGATGAAGCCAAGAAACTATATGAAAAATTACAATCGATAAATTGGAAGATTGGAAAATTGTTGGTTACAACTGCCACTTATGAATTGAAGGGATTGAGTGGTGGAGGAACAGATGCACTTGATAAAGAAATTATTTCTTTAGCGAAAATCATATCAGGGGCGACAGGAATACCGGTTCACTTCTTGGGGTTGCCCGAACTGATGAGTAACAGGGCAGTTTCGACGGATCTGTTTGAACTGATAGTTGCTTCAACAAATAAAGAGAGGCATATTTGGATCGGATGTTATGAGGAGATATTTCGCAAAGTCCTTATTATGGCAAATGAGAAGTTTAATGGGGGATTTAATCCTAATGCTATTGGGGTGGAAATTCCTTATATTACTGCACAGAAAATCAAGGAATTAGTTGATGTTTGGATGCCTCTATTTCAGGGAGGGGTAATTGATTTAGACTTAATGCTTTCTATGGTTCCGAATGCAGATGCAGATAAGATTAAAAAGGCACAGAAGGAAAGTGCATTGAAAGAATTAGAAAGTTTAAAGGAAAGAGAAAAAGAGAGAGAGGAAGAAGATCGAAGGAGAGAAACAGAAGCGGCACTTAAAGGAGGAAGCAAGGAAAAAGACGAGGAACAGGAATGACACAGGCAGAAAAAATACTAAAAGTGATTAAGGAATTATGTAAAGAAAGTGGTGGAGGATATTATTCAGATAGCGAATTTTGTGTTGTTATAGATGCTTATCTTAACAAAGAAGAATTATTAAAGAAATTAAATGAGGAGAACTTCAATGAGTAAATTCTATATAAAGGCACAGTTACAAAGTATGTCAAAAGAAGAAATGTTTAATATGATTCCTCCGGACACATTAAAAAGATTAAAGGCCGGGGATGAAAACCCGATGATTAAAGTTTTTGCAGTAGGCCACGAAGGAGATGCGGATGGCCGGTTGATCGGTATCGGAAGAAAAATCATCCAGTATTTCAGGGATGCTATTCTTCAGTTATCAAATAAAATAAAAATGGGATTGCAAATTTTTCATGACCATGCCGTAGACAATCTCCATACCGGCAGGGAACAGATAGGGGAAGTTGTCGGGAAAGCACTCCAAAATATCGGAGGCAAGTTATTTAGTCTTGCCGCTGTTTACATATATCCTCAATACCGGAATCTGCCTTTGGATATAGCTTCAATCGAAGCGAATATAACTTATCAAGAAAAAAATGAAGGGAAGGCAGAAGCATTAAGTGTAGATGAGGTAACGGGAATAGCTTTGGGTAATTCAAAAGTGAGTAAACCGGGCTTCCCGGGAGCAACATTACTTGGCACAGTCCAAGCGTTCACCCAAAAAAAGAAAGGGAGGGTTCAAGACATGACTATTCAAGAAATTATAAGTGCGATAAAAGAGGGCAAATTTAAAATTACAGATGTTTTCTCCGAGGAAGAAATCAAGGAAAGTGATCCGTCAAAAAAAGCGAAACAAACTGAATATGAACATGCAAAAAGAATTGAGAAGTCATTAGGAGAAGAAAGAGAAAAGGTTCTTGATTTACATAAAGAAGTTGATGAGTTAAAGGGTAAAAATAAAAATCTTAATGAATCGGCTAATTCTTCTAAGGTTAGCAGTTTATTCGAGGAAGCAGTTAAAGAAAGGAAATTAAACGAAAAGCAGAAAAATTTCATTTCAAGAAATCTAAAAACATTTAAGTCCGGAGAAGATAAAGAAAAAGTTAAGGAAGATTTTGATAGATTTCTGGATGCACAGATAAAAGAATTTGATGATACCAAGAAGATCATCATGGGACAAGAAGATGCAGATGATACTAAGAATAAAGGAGTGGGTTCAGGGGATGGAAAAGAATTAGAATCACAAGAAGAATATGAAGAGCCTGAAAAGAATGATTTCATTCCCGGAAGTGGAGAGAAGAAGAAAGAAGAATAAATTTACAAGGTAAAACTTGAGATCACTACTCCGAGATGGAGAAGAAAAAAATAATTAGAAAGGAGAATTACCATGACAGCAACTGCTTTAAAATTGAGAAGTAATATTTGGGCTTCTGTTGTAGTAACATTAGCCGCTACTAAACTTGCCGGTGCTTTGGATCTGATTGAAGGCTTAGTAGGACTTTACATGGAGGGCGGAGTTTCTACCGATGAAGTAGCTTTTCTGTATTCATGTGAAAAGATTGTTGTTACTAAGACAGCATCGTCCGGTATTACCTTTGCGAAGGGCGAGAAGGTTTATTTTGACGATTCAGCGAAGGCAGTAACAAACAGTAGTGGTGGAAACACGCTTTGCGGTCGAGCATTAGAAGTATCGACTGCCGCCGATACTGAAGTTTTAATTGACTTGAAAGGCAATGTAGCCGCCTAAAAGAGATTACCGTTTATAAAACGGAGATGAAAATTAATTGAGTAATTAGAATGGAGGAGAAAAATGAAAGGGAAAATTATTAAAGATTGGTCTAAAGTGGATTTCTCTAATAAGGAAGATGTAAAGAAAATGATTGGAGCAATAAATCATTTCTTTAAAGAACCGGATAGAGATCCCAAGTTGAAAGCGGCTTTACAGGCTTTTGCAACGAAGGGTGATTTTCCGGCAGAGATTCTTTCTGTTTTAGAGAAGTTTCATGCAATCCCTGATTATGATTTGGGTTACGAGCAAGTTTTTGACATCAGGGATTTTACCGGAACGAACCAAAGTGGATTTTCGCTTTTGGATGTTACAAGTGGTTTGACTTTTGCTAAAGTTCCTTCCGGAGGTAAAGCAAAGGTATTCAAGTTTTCGGGATCGAAAACTAATGTTACCTTTGATCGGTATGGTGGAGGTTTACAATGGGATAGAACTCTGATTGACGATAAGCAGTATTGGACATTGGAAGATAATGCGATTGCGTTTAGAAATAAGGCTTATTCGTCAAGGGCCACAGCATTTTATGCCCTGATTGCGGCTTTAGCGTCAGGTTATAATGTGGCTTGGGCGGCTCCAACACCTTCAGCGTTAGCGACTACCGATGCTCAATATACTGCTTCCAGAGATGCGAATACGATTGAAGCGGCTTGTCAAGCGATTCTTGTCGCATTGAAGGATTCGGGTATGGGGGTTACTGCTAATAGTCCGTTTGTTTTGGTAGCACCGGTTCAATTGAGAGCAAGAATACAAGCGGCTATAACAAAGTTAAATCAGCCAGTTGCCGGTTCAACTAAGCAGATAACCTATAATGTAAGACCAGTTTATACTTTGATGTTTGCTCTTGCCACCAGTTATTATGTAACTCTTCCGAAGAAGAAGATGAAAGGTGGATATAGACAGGACCTTACATTATTTAGTCAGTTTGACATTTTAGCTTATGCGGATACTGTCGCAGGGTGGATGAGATATGGTGGTGCTATTGGAGATTCAGACCAACTGCGTAGATGTGCGATAGCTTAACCCTTAGCCATAAGTGAATTTTACTTCGGGGAAAGGGAGAGATTCCTTTTCCCCGGGGAATTTAACTAAAGGAGAGGCTAATGGGCGAAGCAGTTTTAATGTCAGATTTGCACAAGAGTAAAAATAAAGAGATTCTCTCTAAATCTTTACATGGAGGTTTTTCTCCGCCTACCCGGCCATTGCTTTCTAATTTTCTTCCTGATGGTGCTTGGAAAGGCAGAAGATGTTTTATTGTTGGTGGAGGCCCAAGTCTAAGGGGTTTCGATTTCTCCCAACTTAAAGGCGAACTTGTAATTGCAGTAAACAGGGCCTTTGAAAAGGTTGATGCGGCTGTTATGATTTCGCAAGATGAACGACTTTGGGGATGGATTGAGACCGGAGAATTGGGAGAAGAAAGTAAAAAAAGATTTGATGCTTTCAAAGGTTTAAAAGTTTGGTTAAATCTTCATGGTTTTCCTTTTCCAGAAGATATTTGTATTTTAGAATCGACAAAAAAAAGGGAGATGTGTTTTTCCTGTCAAGATGGCCTACCGAGTGCAAGTAATTCCGGATTAAATGCATTATGTTTAGCTGTATGTTTAGGGGCTAGTCCTATTTATCTTTTAGGTTTTGATATGAAAGGAGAAAAAGGAAAGGCGGCTTGGTGGCATGACGGTTATATTGGGGATAAGTGGCATGATGAAAGTATTTATAAAAGTGCAATGATACCAAATTTCGAACTTTTTGCCCCGGCCATAAAGGCAGAAAGATTCAGAGTAATAAATCTTAATCCCGATAGTGCATTGAGGTGTTTTGAGATTGGCGAATTTAAGGATATAAAGAAAAGAGAACGACCTTTAATAACCGGGTGTTATACCAAAGATACAGAATACGAAGGAGAAATTAAACGATTAGAAAAATCGCTTGTCAGATTTGGACTGGAATATTATTTTGAAGCAGTTGAGAATTTGGGTAATTGGCGTAAAAATATTCATCAGAAAGTAAAGTTTGTCCAAAGATGCCTTGATAAATTCGAGTGCGATATAATTCAGATGGATAGTGATACCGAAATAAAGAAGTTTCCTGAATTATTTGACCAATTTCAGGAATATGATATTGCTATTTATATAAAGGAATTTGAAAGTTTCACACATGAAGGAAAACGGCTTACTATAACCGATCTCACTAATGTATCGGTAGTATATTTCAAGAACAATGCAAAAGTAAAAAGATTTGTGGAGGCATGGGTAAAAAGAGATGCCACTTTGGAAGATCATATTGACGATATATCTTTTGGCGAAACATTAAAAGAATTTAAGGATTTAAAAGTATTGAGGCTTCCTCATACTTACTGCCATATATTCAGTCGAAGGATTAAAGAAGCCCCTGTTATTGAATTACATCAAGCAAGTAGGAGATTAAAGGAATCCATAGAATTTGATAATGTTAAAACTAAGCAACCTATTTTTGTTGCCTTTTATACAAAAGATACTGGATATGAAGAAGAAATAAAAAAGCTAATAGGTGATTTTAAAAGGTTTAAACTTGAATATGAAATTGAGGAGATTGAAAATTTAGGTGAATGGCAAAGGAATGTAAAATATAAGGCTGTTCTTATGAAAAAAATCTTAAATAAATATCCGGATAGGAATTTAGTCTATCTTGATTCCGATACACGAATATGGAAAGTGCCGGTTTTATTCTCAAACCTCGACGCTGATATTGCCATGCATTATATTGATTGGAGTAAATATAAAGAAAGTTTATCTTCTCATCTGCAACTTAATGGGGCAGTAGTATATTTAGCGAATAACGCAAAGGTCCGGAATTTTTTAGATATATGGATTCATAGGAATAAGATGAATCCGGATATGACGGATCAGAAGATTTTGGAAGAATTATTAGGACAGAGAACAGAAGAAATTAACATGTATAATTTGCCACCTGAATATTGCAAGATATTCGATTTGATGGTTGAAGTAACAGATCCCGTTATCGAACAATATCAGGCAAGCCGAAAATTCAAAGAAGTAATTAATTGCCCGGAAGATATTAGGGAAGTAGAAGAAGCTGAAAGAGAGAAATACAGAAGTGCTTGGGAATGTGGGGCTGAAACTGCTTCAATAAATTCAAAAAGAATTGTTAATTATATTAAACATCAGAAATTCCCTCTCCGTTGGGAGATGATTGAATTCGGTTGTGGAACTGGTTTTGCTGTTAGAAGATTGAGGGAGGCCGGCTTGAAAGTTATAGGAAGTGATATTACTTTAGAAGCAGTCGGTGAAGATAAGGAAGGCTTTCTTGAAACTCCGTTATGGAGAATGCCTTTTAAAAACAGTCAATTCGATTTTTCTTTTTCTGCTGATGTATTAGAACATATTCCGCCGGAAATGGTTGATGCGACAATAAAAGAAATTTATCGGGTAACAAAATGGAAAACTTTTCATGCTATTGCACCATTTGAACATTGTAATATGGGTTATGTATTTCACCCATCAGCACATCCAATCGAATGGTGGGAAGCGAAGTTTAAGGAAATAAAAAATAAAAAGTTAGATGTAGGAATTATGCATCGTTCCCAATTAAGTCAATATGGAGAATGGGGAACAACAGTTGGGGTAGAAGATTTAAAAAAGTTTTTAAATTTTAAGAAGATTGCAATTATCGGTAACGCCCAAAGCATGCTTGAAAAAGAACACCCGGAAATTGATAGATTTAGTCTTGTTATAAGAATGAATAAAGGCTTTCCGCAGGGTAAGGAAAAATATGTTGGTTCACGAACAGATATGTTGGCTGTTGGTGTTTCTCCCGGCATGAAAGAAATAAATGAAAAGTTTAATCCGAAGTGTTTTGTTTGGATAAATGTCAAAGGGAATAATCCTCCACCAGTAGGAGTGAATGGTTTTTATCTTTATCCCCAAGAATACTGGGAAGATTTATGTCGCATACTTGGATCTCCTCCTTCTACCGGTTGCATGATAATTGATTTGATTCTGAATAGATGTGGGTTTGATCCTGAACAAGTTACACTATACGGATTCGATTTCTGGAAGTCAGAAACTTGGTATCATCTTGAAAAAAGGTATTTTCCTGATCACCCCCATAGTCCGGGAAAAGAGAAGGAATACATTACGAATTTATTCAAAGGTAAAATCCGAAAGGAGTAACAAATGGCTATAACCGTCGGAACTAATAGTTGGACAACCTTGGCGGAAGCGGAAACTTATTTTAATGAAAGAATCGGAACATTCGACCATTGGGGTGATAGCTTATTAGATTCGGATAAAAAGTCGTCTTTAATCACAGCATATAAGCAGTTGACTAATTGTGGCTTGTTTTCATTCCCGGCGATTACAACTCAAAAGATGAAAGATGCACAATACGAACAGGCATTGTTTCTCATCATTCACATAGAGGATATGGATCGGAGAATGGGTTTGCAGGCCCAAGGAGTGAAAGCGGCCGGAATTGTCAAAGAAACATATAAGGATAAGGCCGGGGAAAAGATTGCAATAGCCCCTCTTGTTATGCAATTATTAAGTGATTTGAAAACAGAACAGAATCTATATGCGATTGATTTAGAACGAGATGAAAGTGAAGATGTTATATAGAAATAAGGATGTTATCTTATTTCTTTGAGGAGGTGAGAATATTGGGAAAAACGGTAAGAGGTCAAAGAGACGGAACGGGACCACATAAAGATTCTTATAGAAATCAACACGAAGATAAGTCTTTTGGCAGAAGATTAGAGAGAGGAGAAAAATGTCCTAAAGTGAAAGGGAAATAAATGGATATATCAGTTGAATTATCTAATGGTTGGATAAACGGGGATTTGATTAAAAAGAATCCCAAGACTTGTTGGGTTAGATTGCCCGGCGGAAATACGATCAAGAGAAGATATAGGCAAACCAAGAATCAATTAGAGGAATTTGCAGGGGTATTAGAGGTTCAAGAGAAAAAGCCGGGTTTTTGGAGAAAAGCGATAAATTGGCTTAAAACTCTGCTTTTGAGACTACAAGGATAGCTTACAAATGAATATTATATAGGAAGTAAGGGTATGCTATGGCCTTCAAGGAATTAAGGGGATTAGAGAAGGAATTATACTTAAAAACTAAGATAGAGGAATTGACAAGGCTATATCGCAGAACACAGAAGGACCTTAGCCGGCATCTTAGGGAAATTGATATTACTGTTTTTCAGCGATACCGAACAGAAGCGATATTGAAGCAAGTTAATGAAGGGATAAAAGTGCTGAATGGTGGTTGCTATAAATGGGCGAAAAAGACAATCCCCTACGGATATGAAAGAGGTATTGATATGGCGGCAGAAAGATTGAAGGCATTGAATGTTACAAGATTTGTAAAATATGATGCCAAGATTCATTCATCTGCGGCTAGTGTTTTAATAGATGATGTAACAATTGATTTAATTACAGCTAATCAAAGTATGAAGAACGGGGTTCATAGATATATTAGAATGACACAACAAAGGATTTTAGAAGATAAGGAAATATCAAGACTTATAGCAGAAGGAGTAATTAAAGGCGAGGCCCGGCGAACAGTAAGTGATGAAATGTTAAGTCAGTTGAGAAGGCAAATGGGAAACGAACAATTTATAAATATCAAGGGAAGAAACTACCGGCCTGATAAATATTCTGAATTGGTAGCAAGAACCCGGGCTAGAGAGGCAACTGCACAGGGAAGTATTAATACAGCACTTCATTATGGAGTTGATCTTTGCCAAATTGATGTTCATGCCGGGGCTTGTGGATATTGTCAGCAATTTATGGGAAGGATTTATTCGATAAGTGGAAGTCATACAGATTTCCCGATGCTTCTCGAGAGGCCGCCTTTCCACCCTAATTGTGAATGTAATATCTTACCGATAACAAGAGAGAGTATTGAAGAAAGAGGATATTACGATAGCATGGTTAAACTAAGTAATTCTCCGATGACAAAGATAGATTCATTCAGCCGGTTCGAGGAACTGGTGGGGGCATTATAATGATTAAAGCATATTTAACAGATACTATAATAATCAAAACAATCACCTACGATAAATGGGGCGAAGGTTCGGAAGAAACAGAAACTATAAAAGGTCGAATAGAATATAAAACCAAAATGGTAAGAAATGAAAAAGGGGAGCAAGTAGTTTCATCAGCCCGGGTGATGTTAGAAAGCCGAACATTAGGTCATAAGGATAAAATAAATTTTGATTCAACGGATCATGCCATTTTAAATATAGCTAAAATAAAAGATTTTAATAATCAACATATTGAGGTAGATGTAACATGAGTATATCATTAAACCTTACAGATTTTTATAAGAAGTTTAATCGGATCACAAAAAAGGCTATCCCGGAAGTAGTAGAAAAAGGATTGGGGAAAGCCGGCTTGCAGTTACTTGCTGATTCAATTCTGCAAAGGCCAACTGCACCGATTAAGGAAGGGTGGCTTAGAGGATCGGGAAGTGTTTTCGTTAATAATAAATGTATAGGAGAATCGCCATCAGGAAGAAAAGGAAAAGCGAATAAGAATCATAACGAATCTATAAAGCCAAGAGAAATGGTGGGTGTAGTAGGATTCAATGTGCCTTATGCCGCAAGGCTTCATGAAGGAGAACAGTTGAAGTTTCGAGAACCTTCTTCAGGGCCTAAATTCCTTGAGTCAAAAATGGCAAGAAATAAGAATGTTTATTTTAAAATAATTGCAAATGTTATTAAGGGTGGAAGATGATAAAAGAAATTGCTCAATATATAGAGAATGAAACTGGTTTTACAATAGGAACGGATTTATTCGTTGGACACAGACTCTCAACCTCTCCGGATGAATGTATAGTTGTATTAGAGAATGCCGGGGGCAAACCGGATTTTGATTTACCGGATAAGGTGGAAAAAGCAATACAAATTATTTCTCGGGCGGCAACATATTTTACAGCCCGGGAGAATGCGTATACAGTTTACGATTTACTTCATGGTAAGTCGGGAATTACCTTACCCATAGTGGTGGGGAGTGATGAATTTGTAGCGATGGTTATTGAAGGAATGAATGTTCCTCAAACAATAGGTCAAGATGATAAAAGTTTGTGGGAATTTTCAACTAATTTTATTTTTAGGATGAGAGATGCCTAAAATAAAAATATGAAAGAGAGGGGGAATAAAAATGTCTGGAATAGTAAAAGATTTAGGACCTTGTCAAGTTTGGTTTAATTCAGCAAGTGTAGGAAAGACTTTCGGAGATGTAATATTCAGAGATACAGGAGAAAGTCGCCCTGTGCATGAGGATGAAAAGGGTGTAACACCAGTTGATAGTATTAGGGTTGGCAGAAATGTTGAAGTGGAAGTGCCTATGACTAGACAAAGTTTGGCAGAATTAGCAATAGTTATTCCGGGGGCTTCAGTAGACGGAACTCTAATGGATGTAGATAATCAAGTTGGAGTTTCAAGATATGATGCGGCTTTGGAATTGATTATTAAACCAATTGTAGATAATGTAGTAAGTGCGTCTATTAATTGGTTGACGATTTCTTTAGCTTCACCGGAGATCGATGCCGAAGTTGTTTATAACAACGAAGGACAGAGAGTTTTCAAAGTTATTTTTAAGGCATTCCCAGATCCGACAACTGGTAAGATTTATAGTATCGGTTCAGCATAAAAATTTTAGCCGACGGGAGGTGAACTATAAATGTCTAAATACAATGCCGATGAAGAATCTTTATTTGAGCCTTTAGAGATTGTTTTAGAAGGAAAAAAACATACCATCAATAAAATCACCAATAAGATGATGGATGAAGTAATGGAGATTGGGAAAAAGAAAGATGATATGAATATCCTTTTGAAGCAAGTAGCAGTTTTCTTAGGTGGTAAACCAGAGGACTATGAAAATATCGACATAAGAAAAATAGGGGCAGTCCTAAGATTCATCACCGATTCTTATACTCAGCAGATAGGGACAAAAGGAAAAAACGCCTAAGGGGGAAAGCAGAACAGATGGCAGTTATTGCAACTGCTTTTCCCGGGCTTTTTAATTATAAATTTCTGTTGAATTTAGATTATAGGGATTTTCTTTTCTGGTTTAGGGAAGCATTGAAAAAGAATATTTTGGATCACATTGGTCAAATTCAGGCAGTTAGAATTGCTATGTCCACAAACGAAGGGTATAGCAGAACTATATCTGAATTACGAATGCATTTACGAACATTAGATATTGGTAAAGAAAAGGCAGTTAAAGAAAGTTGGGAAAGTTTAAAACAGATGGAGTAAAAAATGTTTAACGCAGGTGCGATTGTTGGAAAATTAAAATTAGATAAAGGCAAATGGGATTCCTCTATAAAAGGGGCAAGCCGGGGCCTTATTGGTCTTAGAAATAAGTCAGCCGCTTTCGGTCAGGCCCTTAGAAGTCATTGGATTGCGATAACAGCCGCAGTAATAGGGACTGTAATGGCTCTCAAAAAAATTGGGGATCTCTAT
>Ga0307928_10003600_pt1 | contig 11825 bp, 29 predicted proteins | sample AceLakmetagen232_FD_201815 | JGI IMG/M metagenome (GOLD analysis project Ga0307928, IMG submission 201815) | Saline water microbial communities from Ace Lake, Antarctica - #232 | ecosystem: Environmental > Aquatic > Non-marine Saline and Alkaline > Saline | place: Antarctica: Ace Lake...
CCAACCATAATCTAACATATGCCATTGCAATCCTCTTGCAATCCTTTTCTTGATTGTTACACATCCTATTAATTCTCCTTGTGCTTTTTTATTCTTAGTTAGATAATCTAATAACCACTTTTCGTAATCTTTTTGTTCTTCTTCTGTCCATTCATAATTATAAAACCAATCCTTTTTCTTAACATAGTCCTCTGTAAATTCTTTTTCGGCTCCAACCCTTCGGAATTGTTCTATTAATATTTCTTTTAGATATTTGTTCATACTATTATTTGATCTACATTTGATATATTCAATTTATCTCAGGAGGTTGTACTACAAGATGGATTCATGATTTGAACAAAGGTTAGAACCGGGGGTTTTCACCTCATCTAAATCAAAACAATATTAATCACCTAATAACTCCTAAGATAAATAAATTATACCATATTTTAGGGAAAATCTAAAGGTCCTTTTTAAGAGGGACCAGCTCTATAAAGCGGGGTTATTTCCTAACCGGCGGACGTTTGACAGTCTGTTTGGTCTGATCCTTTGCATATGTCGGGAGAGCAAGGCTCAATCCCATGATGCTTACCAGTACGATACATACAACTGTGAACTTCAATGTCTTTTTCACTTTGTTTCTCCTTTGTTAAGGTTAACTTCTAATCCACAATCGGGGCATTTAACCCATGATTTATGGACTAATCCACCACATCCATTACAGGCTTTCCATCCCGGAACGTCTACTTGAATCAGCATGAAATGTTCTTCCAACTCTTCCTCACCAACTGGTTTTCGCTTAGCCATTATACTCACCTCCTCGCTTTAGTGTTAATATTCGAGCTGAACCGTATCAAATATACAATCCAACCCAGGATTAAAACTTCTATTAATGTTTCTGTCATTTCTTGATCTTTAGATTCTTTACATCGATACCTTTCATTTCAGCGATTTCATCCATAGTTACTTCTACCTTCTCCTCCTCTTTTTTTGATTGGACTATGGTCCAGTTGTTTCTCTTCATTGCTGGTACCGTATATCCATTGTCGTAACTATCAGGACTATCAATACAACTCAAATGGATCACTAATCCACATACACCTAATACTGTTTTGATACCATTATCTGTCCCAATCTCATCCCCAATCTCTAGATTATCCCAGTCTTTTATTAGGGGTTTTAGGTCTGTTACATTTTCTATGTCGAAACTATATTTATATCCAAGTTTATCTTTAGCGGAATTGTTCCCATCCTTTTGGTTTTGGCAAACATATTTACTCCCGTCACTGTTTATTGATATTTTTGCATCTTTTATTTTAGTCACATCACATTGTATTATCTTACATGTAACTCTTTGTCCGTGCTTAAACTTCATTCGTTTATTTAATTAATTTTTAATTTATATTCTCTCTAAAGATCCTGCATAATGGACTTTTATAGCGAATATAACTGCTATCAATACCACCATTACTGTCAATGCTATCCACCCCATTATCACACAAAATCTTCTCGTATAGTTTATCTTATTTCTGTCCATATCATCATTGCAAATTTTATTACTAATGCTAATAATCCCGATATTACTACTGCTACCATTATCTTATCTTTCACACTCATTGGCTGGAAGAACTTCTCTAACATACCATCCCCCATTGATTCCCCTGCTTTATCTGCTAAGTCGTCTAGGTTTTTATTCATACCATTTGATTATTACTTTCCCTATAAATGCTATTGTTACAACTATAATCGCCACTCCCATTGTAGTAACCATCCATGTTACCATCACTCCAATAGTTGGGATTATAGTTTCTTCCATTAACTTTTTAAATTGTTCTTTCATATCTTTTTTCTTTTAAATATTTATCATAATCCCATGCAAACGCCCAACCGTCAGGGTCATCATCTACTATTGGAGTATGTTTTTTATCTAACCAACTCTCAAATTCTATGTCTACTGAATTGATTTTAATTATCTTATATCCTCTATATGTTTTAGTTATTGGTTTCATATCTCTGGGTTAAATATCTCTCTTTTAATAGTTCTTTCCTCGTCAAAGTTTGTTCTTAATTCCAATATACTCTTCAATGGGGATTTCTTACAAACCTTTCTCATTAAGGTGTAGAACTCATCCGCTTTCTTAGTGTTATTCTCTTTCTTTATTATTCTACAGTCTTTTATTATCTCATAATTGAATTTTGTCATTTTGTTTTTTGATTAGTAGCTAGGTCTTAGTGTTTTGTTATTGGCTTGTAGATTGATAACTAGGTTGCGGATGACTGATTCGAACAGTCTGTTTGACTTTTACCAAGGAATATTTTGTCAACTCGTAACTAGTACATACACTTCCACGGTGTCACGAATCCGCAACTCAATTATCAATCTCTACAATATAAAAGAGCCTGTCATGGGTACTAGGGCCGCTAAACCATCTCTTTTAAGTGTGACCTCACAAGAGAATTTTCTAGTAGAGCCCATGACAGGCTTTTCTATTATAGTTTAGCGGCTTATATTGTAACCCAATTATAGCATTTTCAATGTGCTTTTGTCAATTAATCCTAAACAGTTTTCTCTTTTTGTATGTCTTCGTGGAACTCCTTTAAAATATCAACAATCTTCTTCCTCGCACGTTCCGCTTGGTGTTTAGTCTTAAAGACATTCAAGTCATTTTTACCTAGGTTGCCCATACTTGATGCTCTTATTACTTCGCCTACATGCAATGCTTGGTCAACAAAATCAATATAATAAAACACTTCTCCAGATACTGGATGCCACTGGTTATCAATTATCTCTTGGAATATTTCGGGGTGATTCTCCACATAATACTTGGAAAAGTCATTTTTATTGTTAGTACATGCAATGCTATAAAATGACGTACCCTCAGCTACTTCTTGCCCGACTATCACGTCCGGCATGAATTGAGTTAAAACTTTATACTTCTTCATATCTTATTTATTCTTATTTATTCTTAATTATTAATAAATACACTGATCGATACAATCCCTATTTTCTTTATAGGCCTGTATACAGTTGTCTTTAGTTACTGGTACTTTTGCACCGATTGATACTGATTCCGCTTTGGCCCTGGTTACTATGAATGAGATCCAAAGTATACCCAGTCCTAATAATGTAAATGATATTATTATTAGTTTTCTCATTGGTTTAATAGTTAATTATCATCATGTAAATTAGCCATGTAATAAGCATCGTGTTCATCTTCATACATCTCACTACATAATTCTTCCCACTCTTCATTACTCATTGTATTTTTCTTTTGTAAACACTCCTGGCATGTCCAGTCACCATCTACTACTAAGCAATCAGTTTCTTCTTTGCAATATTTACATTCTTCTACACATGTATCTGCCATTGTTTTATTTACAACTTACTTTTGCCACTAAATGAGGTTTTCACATCAACGAGTCCCTCCACCGTTTAGCTTTCTTCTTAGAACTAAACTTATTCCAACACTCCTCTTCGCCTGTATTCTTGTTAAACATTCTTAATTTAATCATTGGCTTCTTTATATAAATTTTCCCTACACTCCTCATGATCTCTTATTTCTTTGTACTCCTCCATCCTGGTATCAACTACCTCTTTTCTATCCATAATCCCATTTCTATGTCCGTTTAAGTACCCCACCGTTCTTTGCTCTCCTGCGATGGCTTGAATTTGATGCTCTAGGCTTGCTAGGTGGCGTTTTAACTCGTTGAGGTGGTAAATGTAACTCTTCCCCATCTCTCCACCCTCTATGGTCGCCATATTGATTAGTTGCTCGGTTTCTTTTCCTGCTTTTTCTAGGTTTGAGATGTACATGGTTGTTTTTCTTTAATTTCTTTTGGATCTTCATCCATTATCTCTTGCATGTATTTCATGCCTGCCTTCATCCCTTCAAGGTGTCCTTCTCTTTGTCCTGCCTTGAATATTGGGTTCTCGTGAATCCCAGGACATAACTCTTCTACTGACTTTCCCATGTTTTTATTTTTGATTAGTAGCTTTATACCGAGGGGGTATCAAACCCCTCAATACGTCGATAAACTCAATGGCTTTTATCCCAGGTGATATAATCCTTTCCTACCATCTGTAAGAACCGTTCTGCTAGAGCCAGTATCTAGAAACTGGTTAGTTATATCTCGGTATGAAACTACTAATCTATATTTACTTATAAGATGTTCTATTTCATTCTTAACTCTACCTCTGCCCGAATCTCGTTCCATTCTTTTATCATATTCTTTCTCCATGCGATGCCTAATCCTATCTGTAATTCCTGTATCGTTTTACTTTTTAACATTATTTTTATTTGATTACTTATAAGATGTCCAGAGATCAATGTTTGTTTTAAGCTTGCGGTTCGTGACCTCAAGGAGCTTTCGGTTGATCTCTTATGTGATTGAAGTTTATCAAATTTCTAGTCCCTTGTCAAACGTCCCTCTCTTTTCTTCTTAGTTACCTCTATATAATAGCGTTTGTGGTATTCTGAGTAATGTTCTTTGTGGGCTTCCCTGTATTTCTTATCATTCTTTTTCTTGTCTGATTTATTCTTGTATGGCATTCATTTCTTTTAATTCTATAGTCTAATTATAGCACTTTTTGCTATTATATCAAACGGCCTTAACCCTTTTTCTCTTTGCAATCTTCCCATTCGTATATAGGTTGAAGTTCTTTCTGTTTTCCTTACACCACCGGCAATAAGTCTTGTTATACATATCTGGTTTCTTAATATATCCTAGACAGCATTCACATTTAGACTTGCCTTCCCTAGATGTTTCTAGTCTTAGTTTAGACCTTTTAGCATTCTCTCTAACTCTATAGTATTGAGCGTCTTGACTGATAGGGGCTGGTTTTGGTTTAACTCCATTTGATCTACGTCTTTTTTCTTCCCTTTCCCTACAACATTTTATACATGCGGGTTTCCTTCCTCCTCTCGCATTTTTATAAAAATCTTTTTCTTGCTTAGGTTCCTTACATCTTATACATGTTTTCATTTTTGTTTTATATTAGTGTTAATTGGCATTTGTCAATTCTCTCTTTTGCTATTTTGAAATACTTTTCTTCTTTTTCTATTCCTATATAATTGCGGTGTTCTTGGATACATGCTATTGCTGTCGTTCCTGATCCTAGAAATGGATCAAGTACTATATCCCCTTTATTACTCCAACTTCTTATATGGTCTTTTGCTAATTGTAGGGGGAATACAGCAGGATGCCTACTATCTCCTGTTCGATTACTTACTTCCCATATATTATATCTCAACCCATACATCCCTATTTTCTTCCTAGCACCACTCTTTTTTCTTAGTCTTCCACTCCCCACATCTCTTTTACTCCCACATACACTCCCTCCAGCATATAGATTTTTCTTATCTTTTATACCATTAAAAGTAATATCCCTTCCCCTTGTTAATATAAACATATATTCAAATTCTTTCTCATATCTATTCGTTGTTATAGGTGCGTTTGTTTTCCTCCAAATCATCGTATCATGTAAGTTCAACCCAATCTCTTTAAAATATAATGCCTGTTTAAAACTTGCCCCTGTCTCACTTCCATTTACTGTTGCATCATCGACTATCCAAACTATTACACCACCTTTCTTTAATACTCGTTTTAACTGCTTGGCTATTTCTTGGAATATCTCAAATGACCATTCCAGACTTCCTTCATAATCCCTCAAATTATCATAAGGCGGGCTTGTAACCACCAAATCAACACTCCCATCTTCTATATCCCTCATAGCAGAAATGCAGTCATCATTTATTATTGTGTTTGGTTTTATCATTTTGTTGTTGTTGAACTACTTCCTTCATTAATAAATCCATATGGTTCTATCCCATTAGTATGATGTTCTATACCTTTTTCTATAAAATCATCAAATTCCCAATTATCTATCCTAACCTTTCCACATGTATTACATTCCCCTCCAACTTGTACAATCGTATCGGTTATCTCATCGTACGATGCTATAATATTTTCAGTATTTAAGTATTTCCCACAACATGGACATTTATAAATCATTTTATTGTTTACTATCAAGATACTCTTCTATTTTGATAATTCTTGCTTTATCTATCCAACCCCTACGACTTCTACACTTATTAATATAAACTGATGTATTACTATCATCTGCTATATATAAGCAATTAGGATCAAACAATTCATCTCCATTTACTGTTGTTATACTATTGTTTCTGAAAATACTATATCTCATTTATTTTAATTCAAGAAAGGCAGGTATTATCATGTTTTAGTTAATTATTATGGGTGAAAATCTTTCATGCAATATGTTTCTCCCGCTGATGTTATCCCATTTTGCAGATCTTCCATCTCCTCATCTGTAAAATACATATCATCTTCTCTCCATTTTTTAGGTAATCCCCCTTTGAACATATATGTTACTATCCACTGATTATCATTAATCAATCTGTCTGTTTGTCTAATTGTCTTTATTAAAATATGATTCACCGTATTTGGCATTACCCAACCATCTTTAAATCTATTTGATGGTTTCCAAAACTTTGACCTTGGGGCTTCATCTTTGTATAAGCTCGTTATCCTACTCTTCATCTTTTTATTTCTTTAAGTTTATACAATTACCATCTTTACCAAATATTATATCTATAGAAGAATCTTTTATCTTACCATCCGTGAAGCATGCTAGACTCAATTCATTTTCATACTTACAATTCTTCTTTATATCTTCGCTGTAAAATTTACATGTATCGCAGTTTCTATATACCCAATCTATATACTGGCTCCCATTGCTAAATGGTGCAACCTTCCCTTTTGCCTTATTCAGCTCTACTATATCCGTAGCCTCATTATATTCAAATGATGCCTTTAACTTTTTCTATATATTTGTCATTTTGTTATTTCTTACTCCCTCTAATAGAGAATTATATTACTATTAATAAGAAGATATGCGGATTGTATTCAATACGCTAAATCTATGTGTTTAGTAGTCTTTGTTATGTAGTCTGTGTTTACCAGGTGTCAAAATGGTACCTGGTGTCTATTAATGGGTACCAAAATGATACTTGGTATGGGTATCAATTTGGTACCCATTATGTTTCTTCATAGTATTTAGCTAACTTTTTTTCAAAGTCGAAACAACATTCAACCCCTTCATTTATTATCACACCCTCTATTTGCTCCTCATCCCTATAAAAGAATGTTTTCTTGTTCGCATTACTATAGCAACTATAATACATTTTATTCTGGAATACTGAGGTGGATCCATTCTCTTCTACATACATATCTCTTTGTGTAGAACTTTCATATCTTACTCCGATCTTATCGAATGCTCTTCTGAACGTCTGTTTTGTAACGTCCAACTCCTCACACCAACTATCACCTCTCCTATAATCCCCCCTGTCTTTCTTTGGTGGTGATACGAATTTATATATTGATTCCTTCCCCATCTTCCAGAACCAATATTCTAGTTGGTGCCATAACATACTTGCAATCATACTCCCTGTTATCCTATTTAATACAGGGTAGTATAGCCTTGGGGAACTAACTCCTTGATCTTCTACCATTTATTTTTAAAACACAAAACCCCGTCTTGAATATGATAAACGTTCAGGTAAAACATATTCTTAACGAGGTATTGTGTCTGAACGTTTAATATTAACCCCTTAATACTACCACATAATCTAATTCTCTTCAACCCATTTAATAGTATCATTAAGTGCTTCTATGTAGCCTTGATTCTCTCTTTTTATGAACTTAGTTTCTTTTATTTCACTCTCTAAATGTTTTATTAGATCGGATATGTCTATTGCTCTTTTATCTTTGAATCCTTTTACTGGATGGTCATAAAGAATCCCTTTGATTTCTTCAACTTCTTATGGACTCATTCTTTCAAATGGTGATTCTCCATCCTTTAGTTCTGATAGGTTGTTCATGTTTTTGTTGTTTTAATTTGTAGTGGTAATACATTTAGTCTTTAATCATATTTATTATAATTACACTTGCATCCTCTTCTATATAACCTCGTTCTTTTAGTGTTTTATTTAGGTCTTTATTAACATCGTTGAAGTCAAAACTACCGAATAAACTCTTCTTAATAGGTGTCTTAGTTATATACCCGAACCCAGATTTAAGGCCTTCTTTACTTGTCCAATTATATATTAATGTATATGTGTTCATTGTTTTTTATGTTTAGTTAATTAACTTAATTCTTCTGGCATATGTATTGGGAATAACCGGCCATTATTCCATTCTCTAAATCTTATTAATCCCATTGCTTTAGTCCAATTATGTTCATCTCTATAAAATTCTATTAGTCTATTTATCTGTTCTTTTGTTACAAACATTTTATTTTCCAATTATTTATAATTTCATCGCCTTCATCCCATTGATTATTTTTATAATGATAAAAGGCATTATGTAATTCTAGTTCATCAACATTTAAATATTTACTTACTTCACGTTCCCTTAGTTTTCTATCATCTATATCTTGGAATAATAATACTACTAAGTTTATTTTCTTATCATTAAAATTTAATTCTTTGGGTAGTTGGCTCAGGTGTTCTTTGACTATGGAGATAATCATAATATAATCCTCTTTCAAGATCGAAAGCCATTGTAACATAACCCTTAATGCCTCCCTCTCTGTTTTTATCTAAATATAATTTTGCTAGGTTTAATTTACTTGATGGTTCTCCATCTCTTCCAAACATAGGTTCCCCATTATCGCTTATATCTGGGATTCTATGAACAAATATTATATTATCAGGCTCTCCCTGTAATGATGCACTTCCTTTTAGGTCGCTCATTTTAGGCCTTCCCTCGTCTTTTTTCTTTTGTACATGTGCTATTAAAAATACTATCATCTCATTTCTAACTGCAAATTTCTTTAATGCTTTAACTGCATGCCTTATTGATTGCTCTTCACTCTTCCCATCTTCCATCCTGTATATATCATCAAGGTGATCGATAAACACCATGTCTATTCCAAACTTCAACTTGGCTTCCAACATCTTCGATTCTATCCATTCCACTGACTCATATACATGCTTCTTTGGTAGGTAAAAATTTAAATAGTTAGGATCCTTGAACTTATCTGTTTTCTCTTTTAATTTCCTTAATACGTTTGTAGGTGTTTCTTCAAACATTAAATATAAGCTCTTTGTTTTATATTTTTTATATAATCGGTATATCAATGTCCTTATGAATGAAGACTTACCCATCCCCGGAATCCCGGATATTAAATTAAGTTGGCCTAAAATAAACCCACCTGTCATCTCATCCAATTTCGCAATTCCAGTATCTCTTGTCGTCCCTGCATTCTCGGTATTCCTTAACTGTTCTTCTAACTCTTCATATAAGGTGTTCGCAAAAACTATTTGATCTTCACCATTATAGTTTCTTAGGTCTGACTCGTTTTGTCTACCAGCTGATATATCCTTTACAAGTTCCTCTGCCTCACTTACTGTCTGCATTATCTCGGTCCCTTCATTGAATCCCATCCCCTGTATTTTAACCCCAGCCTCTATTATTTTTCTTAATAATGACTTATTCCTAACAGTTGAAACGTATTCCCCTATATTTGCATTTGTTGATGGGTGTCCATATATCTTAGCCACATATGCCATTTTAAGGCCTTTGTTTTTTGTTCTTACATATTCACTCAGTATTACTAGATCAACCTTTCCTTTTGATTCATAGACCTTATTAACCACATCTATCATTACTTTATTCTCTTTGTCTATGAAGTCACTCTTTTTTAACTGGTACTTTTCTATTAACGAATTATCCCTTAGAAAACAAGCTAGGATTGCTTTCTCGCTCTCTATGCTCTTTGGTATTTCCTGGTATTGTTGTTTCATTTTTTATTTTGGTTAGATACCATTTGAGAGGTAATATGAATGGTATTCCCCATGTTTTATTTTTATTTATCGCTCCAAGAACTGGACTTGCTATAAAATGTTCACCCTTCACCAACTCTCCTAAATGGAAGTCTTCGGTCTTATATTTATCTTTAAACCATGTACAAAACCCTTTTAAATCATCATCCCATTTTATATATTTACCGTATGTCATTCTACTAATTTTAATAAATTTGAATACTCCTGTTTAGTCCCCTTATACTCCTTTGGGATTTTATGTCTTTTACCATTAAGCTCTACATATCTATCTGATTCTATATCATCATTATTAGGATCGTTCTCAGTCCAGAACTTTCTCAACTGAACAAAAGTTAACCTCCCATATTTCTTCTCATCCCAACTATCTTTAAGTCTAATATACCCTCCCCATACCCTTTCTTTGAACTCATCCGTTTTCTGCCGCCCCTCACTCTCCTCAATATCCTTTCTCATATCCTTTAATGCTTTGCTACTTGCATCCCCACGCATTATAGTTGTAATTCCTAACTCGTTTTTCATTCTTGTTAACAAGTCATATACCCAACTAGCAGGCCTTCCAGTTTTCTTCGATGCCTCAACCCTTATTCTACGCTCTTCCTTCTTTTCTCTGATACAATCAGGATCATCCACCATATCACTTGCTAATTGCATTCCTTCGATAATTGGTATTTGTTTCTTTGCATTTTCAGACGACGACGACTTGTCGTCTTTTGTGTTCTCTTCTATGTATTCTATGGTTTGATTATTTTCAATAGCAGGGTTTGATTTTTCTGATATGCAGGGTTTGATTATTTTCAAAGGCTGCCTTTGATTTGGGTTATCTGTTAATGCCTTCAACTCTCTTCTTCTACCATTGAACCCCCCATTAATTACATACCCTTTCTTAATCAACTTACTAACTATTATCGAAACCGTATTAGATTTTAAACTCCACCTTTCACCGAGTGTTTCATTTGTATTGTAGCATGTTGTGAAACAAGCTATCTCGGAATATATTATCATCTCTGACATATTCAATGACTCGTCTTCTATAATATGTCTTGGAATCCATACCCCTGTAAATTCTCTTTTTTCATCTGGCATTAGTTTGATCTATTTCAATATTTTTCATAATCAAAGATAGTGTATCTCGATCACTTGATATTGCTATTATCATATAACCATCATGTTCTTTGTCCATTGCTAACTTCATTTTAAATTGAAGTGCTTTATGTAGTTCTTGAACATGGAAACAGTCTTGATCTTTAGAATATTCCAAGACATATAATTCCTTTTCTTGCATTGTTTTGTTTGAGAATAAAAAAATCACTTATAGTTATGTCTCTGTCTCAACGAGATAGATTATTTGGGCAAATATTCTAAGACTTAGAGACACACCTATAAGCGATCTTATCTTCTCGTTATACTCCCTTTGCCCGGGGAGTTTCTATTCAATTAATTATATTATAACTTATTAATCCCTAAAGATCAAATCCTTAATCCAATCATATCCACTAATAAATATATCCTTAAGCTTATCCCAATAACGATATATAAGGTAGTGCATTATGACGGTTAATACTAAGGCTTCTGATAGTTTATCCATGTTTTTATTTAAAATTAATAATATAAATCAAGTTATTTTTAATGTAACTATGTATTTATAATTGTCATCAATCTTTTCAACTTTGATAATTTTGAACATTTTCTGCTTGGAAACATGTACTTTATTACCAATCTCGTGACCATCAGAACATATGATTATATTATCTTCTGGTACTACATCCGTTTGCATGAACACTTTACCGCTTGTATAAGAATATGCAATTAATCCTTCATGAAATGGACAATCTGAAAACATAGAACAAGGCTCACCATCAACACGATTAGTATATATTCCTTTTAAAAATCCACTTAATTTATCTTTCATGTTTTTATTAATTAGTTTTTAATCTAACTCCTTAAGTACCGGAGTTACTACATCTACTTCATGTTCTCTTT
>Ga0307928_10003601_pt1 | contig 11823 bp, 26 predicted proteins | sample AceLakmetagen232_FD_201815 | JGI IMG/M metagenome (GOLD analysis project Ga0307928, IMG submission 201815) | Saline water microbial communities from Ace Lake, Antarctica - #232 | ecosystem: Environmental > Aquatic > Non-marine Saline and Alkaline > Saline | place: Antarctica: Ace Lake...
CCAAACCATAACATCGCAATAATAAATATATGACTAAACCAAAATATAAAATAGGTGATAGCGTGGTTGCTAAAATGTGGTTTTATTATGGATTAATGGAAATATTAGAAGCATATTGGAATGACGAAAGACAAGAATGGATATATACGGTTAAAGGCCGCAACGGATTTGTTAGGCATTGCAGAGGAGAGAGTGAAATTATATTTCCTAAGCAAGACTAATAAATAACAAAATGAACTACTACACAATAACACTAACAATTTCAATAAATTAATAAAGGATAAATATATGAAACAAAAATTAGAAAACGCAATTGAATATGCCGAAGAAATGTTAAAAGAATATAAAACAATAGGAAGCGATGGAGTATTTGCTACAATGCACATTGAAAGAGAATTAGAACACGCACAAAAAGTTCTAAAAACTTTTGATAAGAGAAGTGAAATTGAGGTTAAAGAAATTATTGAATCTCTAAATGATATTAGTTAAAAAAATGAACTACACAATAACACTAATCATTTCAATACTAATAATCCTTTTAATCGCAGTAGGAGTATGGACAGGTTTCTTTGAAGGAATACTGCAAGGATTTTTCAATACAATATGAATAAAGAACAAGAAAAAAAGTTAAAACAAATTTTAATAAAAGTAAGGAATGGTAGCTTTATAACTCCTGCTATATTTGAAATTTCAAAACTTTTTAAAGAAGAATATCAAGAGATTATAGAGACGATAGAGAAATTAATTGCTAAAGAAATGCTTATCTGTCATAAAGAGAATCAGCCAACTTCTCGTTTAACAAGTTTAGCAGTTAAAATTAAAAACCTAACTAATGATAAATACGATACTTCAAAAGTAAGCATTCCTAATAGTGAACCAGAACAATAAATATATGAAAAAAACTAAAAATGAACTGTATAATTTATGGATAAACATAAGTTCAATTCCAGGTTGGTATCGTTTATTAAAAATAGTAAATAAATATACTAATCAATATGATAATGAAGATTTTACTTATTTAGAAGAACTTGATACTGATTTTCTTGAAATAGAAAAGAAAGCTAAAAAAGAATATTTTATTCAAAAACAAAACAATAATAAAGAAATGTTAGAAATGCAAAGAGCATTAAAAGAGCAAGGTAAAGAATGGATTAAAAGAAGAAGAATAATTTTTTTAATACAAGAAATTAAAAAATTAGAAAGTATAACAAATTCATCATATAAAATATATTTTGAACAACAACAAAGAGATGTTCCTTTTTGGTTAAGACAGGTTATCCTATTAACGAATAATCCAGAAAAATTAATTAAGCTACGAGGAAAACTAATTAATGAACTTTATTTTTTACAAAACAAAAATGAATTAGATAAGAATCAACTTACACACGAAGAAATTGTTCATGCTAGAAACTATCCATTTGAAAGATTAATAGAAATAAATAAAGCTGGATTTGCTAAGTGTCCTTTTCATGATGATAATCGTCCTTCGTTTTGGGTGAAAAATAATTTTGGATATTGTTTTTCATGTGGAAAGTCGTGTGATACTATTCAATTTGTTATAGAAACGCAAAACCTTTCTTTTCCCGAAGCAGTTAAAAAATTAAACGGCATATAATTATATGAAATTAATTTATTTACTAATCTTCTTTTTAGTCGCACCGATAATTATATGGGGTGGAGTTTTGTTAATCGCTTGTTTACCTTCTTGGGTTATTATAAGTAGTTGTTCTTTTCTTATGATATGTGTAATGATAAGTATTTACGATAAGTAACTAAAATATTAGTTATGCAGATGTAACCGGGTTGATTTATTTTTTAAAGTGATATATTATTATAGTATAGAGTAATTATTATCTTTGAGCAAAAGTAGTTCCTATTAAATGCAATTTTACTACTCGCTCTATCTTAACAATCAAATCTTGACATAAGCAGTTCCTATTACAAAATAAACATTTTCAAATTACTGCTCGTCATCATTATTGGGAAGTAGCTCAATTGGCAGAGCACCAGACTTTTACTTTTCGTTTTTAACATAAAAAGTTCCTATCTCTTACTAATCTGGTGGTTGTAGGTTCGATTCCTACCTTCCCTACAAAATATAAATTAATAATTAATAAATAAAAAAATATGAAAGAAACAATTAGATTGTTTAAAGCAGTCCCAATAGAAACAAAAAAGAAAAAAATAGACAAAGAGATACTAAAGAAAACTATTGAAAAAGGATTCATTTTATCTCCAGAGGTAACTTATAACTATCCTGACTGCGATAGCTTAATTAAATTAATTGAAAAATCTATCGGGATAACTGCTGAAAGATTAAATAACTCTTTTCATAAATCTTGGGTTAAAGTAAAAGAAGCTGATATGGAACAATTGGTAGTAGAACAAATAGCTCATTATCTTACAACTTATGGTAAAGAACAACCTACGGAATACATAGAAGAAAAAGGAGAGCAATGGGGAGTAGATAATTTAGGTGGAAAAATAATTGGATTAAAAGATTTTAAATCAAATAAAATCGGAAGTGATTATATTTATATTCCAAAAGAAAAATTAGAAATTCCAGATTTAGATATAGATGACTTAAAGTTAATAGTTATAAAAGGATATACCAAAAAAGAATTAAAAGTAAAATTATTAGATTTGCTTAATTCAGGAATTGCTTTAGGTGAAGATACTATAAACGACATTGTTAACGTAGCTATTTTTGTAGAAGTTAACGAAAAAGAAATTGAAGATATTAAAAATAAAGAAGTAAAAACAGCTCTTTATGATTACTTAAATTTATTTCCAGAAAATCCAGTTGAATTTTTAAGATATATTGTTTATAAAATAACAAGTAAAACTCTCTTAATTAAGAATTTAGATTTAATAGATGCAATAAAAGAAAAGAAAAATTTAGATATTATTAAAATATTTAATGAGTATGAGAAGAAATATGGTTTAGAAAGATTAGCTGAAATATTCTATCGCTTTAAACCAATCTTTTTAGCTTTCAGAACTAATAAAAAATTAAAAGTTATAGTAAATAAGATAAGAAGATTAGCTGTAAAAAATCATAAACCATTGCCAGAAGATTATCTTAATACTGTTACTTCAAAACTAAAAAATAATAGAAAAATAAATAAAGAAATACTTGAAAAAGAACTAAAAAAAGTTAATATATTTAGAAAAATTAGATTAGCTTATGCTTTAAAATATAGAACAAATGATAATGTTAATTCAATTTTATACAGAATAAGAAATGGTAAAGGTTATGCTACAAGCTTTGATTCTGGAAAGAAAAATGGTGTTAAGGTAGTATTAGATATAGTTATAGATTCTATTGTAAAAGATATTAATAAAAATGTAAAAGGTAAAAAGATTTATATTCCAGAATATATAAATTATTCTTTACCATCTACCGAAAAACAATTTACTGGAAACTTTCCATCTGGAACATATGTATCAATTCCAAAAGATATGATTGTTGGTATTAATTGGAAAAATGTAAAAAGTGACAGAATTGATTTAGATTTATCGGTTATTTCACAAGACGGAAAGACTGGATGGGATACAGATTATAGAACAGAAGATAGAAATATATTATTCTCTGGAGATATAACAGATGCTCATGGAAAAAATGGTGCTACTGAATTATTCTATGTTAAGAAACAAAGTAAAAAATCATTAATACTTCTTGTTAATTATTATAATTATGATAGTGATATTGAAGTTCCATTTAAAATAATTGTAGCCAAAGAAGAAGCAAAAGGATTTAAAGGAAATTATATGGTGGATCCTAATAATCTTGTATCTGTTGTAGAATCAAAGATTACTCAAAAACAAAAGATATTAGGATTATTAGTTACAACTCTTAATGGCAGTAGATTTTATTTCGCCGAAACATACATCGGAAAATCAATAACTTCTAGTAATTCAGATTTTGTAGAACATAGTAGAAAATATCTTTTTAACTTCTATGAAAACACTATTAATCTTAAAGATATATTAGATAAAGCTGGTGCTAAAATTATTGAAGATAAAGATAAAGCTGATATTGATTTATCTCCAGAAGAATTAGAAAAAGATAGTATATTAAAATTATTAATTAATAAAGATTAAAATTATGACATTAATAAAAGAAAATGATCACTTAAAAAAGAAATTGATAAAGAAACAAGCAAAAATAAATAACTTAATTAATAATAGTAAAATTCAATGGAAAAAACATTTTTTTAAATTATTATTAGCATCTTCTATCGTTATTCTAATTTTATTATTAACATGAAAGATATCTCAAACGTAATTAAAGCAGCTCAAACAATGACAGAGTTTCGTCGTAGAGATAAATACGGAAAGTTTCTTCCAGGTCTTAAAAAAAGAAAGAAAACTGATCCTGCAGAATTAACTGAAAACGGATGTGTTAACTTAGTAACAGCAATGATGTCTCATGTTTCTAAAAATATTGAAAATCCAGGTCGCGCCGTATCTATTTCATATGATAAAAATATAACAAATTATCTTAAAAATTTAATAGAATGGATTGGTAAAGATAATTTATGGATTACAAGTTGGTGTGAAATATATGATTTTGATGAAGGAAGAGTTAAAGAAGCATTGATAGATAAGATTGAAATAAAATTAGAAAAATATTAAATGGATAATATAACTATAAAATATTTTGAACCAGAAGAATGTCAATACTGTGGAACAAGAGGAGTAGGACTATCTGAACATCATATAATCAGAAGAAGTGAACGGCCAGATTTAATTAATGATAAAAGGAATAAGGTTTGGTTATGTAATATAAAGTGTCATTATAGAGCAGAACATGATCATGAATTTTATAAAAAACTACAACGAATATTTTTAACAAAAGAATTTTTAAAAGAAGTAAAATATAAGATATAACAACATGGAACCACAAAAGAAAACAATTAATGAAATAATAAAAGAAATCAAAGATCAAGTTGAACTTGCTCCTGGTATGATTGCAAAATATCGTAGTATTATTACAGCAGAATATACCTTTCAAGCAGAAACATTAAAAAATATTATGATGAAAAAGCCTAGTATTTGGATGGAAATTAGAAAAAAAGAAGATGTAAAATCCGATACAGCCGCTGAACGATATTGGGGTATGACTGAACTAGGACAGAAAGAAATAGAATTAAAATATCGTTTAAAATATTTAGAAAAATTAAGTTCTTCATTACGACAACAATTAGAAGTAATGGACTCCGAAATAAGAGGACTTTATTAATTATATGAAAATATTCTGGACCAAAAAACAATACAATCAATTTAAAGATCTATTAGTTAAAAGATCTTTCGAAGCTGGAGAAAAAAAAGGAATTAAAAAAGGTCGAGAAGCTGGAATAGCAAGTGGTATTCGTGCTATAAGAGAAAATTATACTCTAACAGAAAAGAAGGGTGGTGAAAAAAATGAATCCTAAAAAAGAAGAAGTTGTAGAAGAAAAGAAGGAAGAATATCATGGGTATACAACTAAGGACATAATAATAAATGTTACTATTACATTAATAATTTGTCTTACAGTATTAATAACAGCTTCAATCGTGTTTGATAAGGAAACTGAAATAGTTGTTGAATATAAACAATTAGAATTATGTTCACTTAATGAATTAATTGTTGGTCAACAATATGAAATAAATGGAAAAACTATGATCTTAGAAGATCTATCTAATAATTATAATAGACAAGATGATCTAAAATTATATTTTCAGAAAGTAAAATAATGTATAAATGTAAAATTTGTAGTAAAGAATTTAAAGCTTTAACTAATACTCATTTAGTTAGACATAATTTAACAATAGAAGAATATTGTAGAAAATTTCCGGAAGAAATTCAAAAAGTTAAAATTTTTGGGAAATCATTTAAGAAAAAAAGAATTCCTTGGAATAAAAATCTTGTTTTTGTTCAAGAAAATTATTATACAAAACCTGGATATTATGAAAAAATTAGAAAAGATATATTAAAACGAGATAATAATAAATGTCAACGATGTGGAAGCAAAATTGATTTAATTGTTCATCATAAAATTCCTATTCCAAAAGGTAAAAGTATTCCTGAAAATTTAATTACCTTATGTAGAACTTGCCATAGAAAAGACCATAGTGTTCGATGTCCTTTTTATAGATTTGTTGCTACGAAAACTATGGAATTCGAAGCTGGACATTATTTAGAAAACTATAAAGGTCTTTGTAAAAATCAACATGGACACAATTATAAGATAGAAGTAAGCGTAGGTAGCGATGATTTAAATGAACAAGGAATGGTTGTAGATTTTGGAAAGATTAAAGAAAAAATGAGTGATGTTTTAGATTCTCTAGATCATCAAAATCTAAATGATATTATTGATTTTAATCCTACCGCAGAAAATATAGCCTGGTATATATATTATTCATTAAAAGGAAACTTAGAAGGATTATTAAGTGTAAAAATTTACGAAACATCCGATTCATCTATAACATATACTCAATATAATAATTTAGAATCTTTTTCTACGGGAGTAGTTGTAAGAAATTAATCTAAAAATACATGACATTACCTATAATTGAGAAATTTATAAGTATTCAAGGAGAAGGACATAAATCAGGACAATTAGCTTTCTTTATTCGTGTAGCAGGATGTTCACTTAATTGTACCTGGTGTGATAGTAAATTTGCTAGTCAACCAAAACAAAAAGAAATAATTCATACAGAAGTAGAAGATCTTTTAAAGGAGATAGAATATCATTCACAAGAATTAGGAACTAGACCTGCTATTGTTTTAACTGGTGGTGAAATTCTTTTATATAGAAAACAGTTAGAAGAACTAGTTAAAGGAATATATGATAATCCTATTCAAATAGAAACAAACGGAACTCAATTGCCTTTACCAGATTCAGGAATTAATTTAGTTCATTATAATATATCCCCTAAATTATCTTCATCAGGAAATAATTGGGACAAAGCAATAAAACCAATTACTCTAAATCAATTTCTTAGATCAGGAGATGGAAGACCTACTTTTAAATTTGTAATTAAAACAGAGCAAGATTGGGAAGATATGGAAAAAGTTATTGAATTAGTTAAGATTCCAAAAGAATTAGTTTATATAATGCCTGAAGGAACCGAGAATAAAAAACTTAGAAGTAATGCTATTAATCTTATTGATAGAATTATAGAATCAGGATATAATTTCAGTCCAAGATTGCATGTATATTTATGGGGAAATAAAAAGGGAGTTTAATAATTTAAAAAGGAGAGAGCCATGAAAGTGTTTTTTATAAAATGTTCTGTATGCGGAGAAATGAAATTCGTTAATCCAGAAGTATTAAAAAAAAGAATACAAAAATACGGTTCTATAAAGAAAATAGAATCACGATGGAAATGTCGTAATTGTGTTAATAAATTAAAAAAAATAAATGAACAAAAATAAAAAAGCAATAATAATATTTTCTGGAGGATTAGATAGTACAACTTTACTTTATTATCTTTTGAATAAAGAATATGAATTAGAAGCTATTAGTTATGACTATGGACAAAAACATAAAAAAGAATTAGATTGTGCCAAAGAAATCTGTAAAGATTTAAATATAAAACATGATATTATAGATATATCTTTTATTGGCAAGCATATTAATTCAAGTTTAACGCAAGATGACCAAGAAATTCCTGAAGGACATTATGAATCAGAAAATATGGAATCAACAGTTGTTTATCATAGAAATTTAATGATGATGACAATTGCTAATGCTATTGGATTAAGTAGGGGAATCTTAGATATTGCATATGCGGCACATGCTGGAGATCATATTATTTATCCTGACTGTCGTCCAATGTTTGCTGACTCTGCTGAAATTACTTTAAATATTAGTTCTGATAAAAAAATAAATATTATTAGACCTTTTATAAATATAGACAAAACAGATATATTAAGAATAGGATTAAACTTAAATGTTCCTTATGAAAAAACATGGTCTTGTTATAAAGGGAATAAATTGTCTTGTGGAAAATGTGGAACTTGTATTGAAAGGTTAGAGGCATTTAAAGAATGTAATATAAAAGATCCTATTGAATATGAAGGCAAAATTTAAAAAATTGTATAGTAAAAAAGGAGAATGGATTGGGTGCGAAGAAAGAAGAATTATGAGTTTAAAAGAAATGAAAAAACAACATTCTTATTTATATGAATTATATTGTAAAAATTACTTAAATAAAACTAAACAAAAATATGAACATGGATCATAAAGATAAAATTATACCAAAAGAATTTATTAGCTGGTATGAACTAGAACAATATTCTAAGATGTTAGCTGAAAGAATAGAATATATAGATGAATTTAAATATGATACAATAATTGCTATTACAAGAGGTGGTTTATTTGTAGCTGGATTATTATCTCATTTACTTAATGTAAAAAGAATTGAAACAATAGGTATTGAATATTATACTGGAATAGGTAAAACAAGAAAAGATCCTAAATTAATTAAAAATCCCATGATAGATTACATTAAAGATCAAAATGTATTAATTGTGGACGACTTAGTTGATAGCGGTAATACAATGGATTATGTTTTGGGTTGTATTGAAAACTCAGGAGCTAAGAATTTAAAAACAGCTGTATTGTTTAAAAAACCAATTAGTAAACTTGAACCAGATTATTATATTAGAATAACTGATAAGTGGTTAGTATTCCCTTATGAAAACGAATAAATTTATATAAATATGAATAATTTATTAGCATTAGGAACAGGATTAATAGTAGGAATAATATTTTCTTTATTGAAGTTACCTATTCCAGCTCCAAATGCTTTAGCTGGAATATTAGGTATAATAGGAATATTCATCGGATATAAATTATTTCAATAATATGAAAAATAAAGAAACATATAAACTAATTAAAAGAAGTGAAAGACATTTACAGTCTGGCAGATTTAATGTCATAGCTACAGTTAGAAAGAAAAAAGGTAGAGAATTCATAAAAGATTTTATGAATAAGCATGGCATAAAAGATTCCTTGTATTATCCAAACATATTACTTGAAAGAGATGGAATAATTTATCTTGTTATATTTTCAGAAAAAACTAAATTTCCTTTTTCAAAAACTAAAGGAAAATCAGTTTCAGGTATTGATTGGTTTAAATATAAATTAGCTGAATACATAGAAGCTAAAACAGGGTTTCAAGTAGGTATCATAATGTATAGCAAAGAAGAAGATTCTTTTATATTCAGACAAATGAATCAATTACCAAAACCAACTTATTGGTTTAGAGATTATTGCTTATTAACAGAAATTAAAAAACAAGATCCTACCGTTCCTTTATTAAATTGTATTAAATGTATTAAAATTTTTCCAGATATAGCTCAACAATGTATTAAAAATAAAAAAGGAAAAGTAATGGCTATATGGGAAGTAGATCAATTTCAAACAGATAGATTAACAATTCAACCTCAACTATTTGAAAAGAAAATTGAAATTAAAAAATATTAATTAATCGGCTCTTAATGAGTCCAAATATATGACACCAGATCAAAGTCCGTTGCCTCCAGAGGCACAAAGTCCAAGTATAAATAAAAAAGTAATAGAGATGAAAGAAGAAGTATTTGATTTCTTTACTGCTCTAAAAAGAGTAGCAGAAGGAGCAAAGATTAGTAGAAAAGAATGGGATAATGTTAAAATTTACGGTGAAATGAAAGAGGAAAAATTAATGTTATATAAAGAAGATGGAGTTAATCGTGCTTGGTTTGTTAGCATAGGTGATATAACAGCAGAAGATTGGTTTGTAATAGATTAAAAATATGGCACAATCACAAAAAGCAAAACAATTAATATATACAGAGGTAAGGAAATTAAGAAACAAAGCAAAACAAAAGAGATATGAAGCTGATAGATTTGATAAGCAAGCAGATGAATTAGAAGGAAAGGAAAATAAGGAAAATGAATAAAAAAATATACTTTGACTTAGAAACAACTGGAGTAGATCCTATTAAGAATGGAATTATACAAATGGCTGCTATTATTGAAGTTGATGATAAAGAAGTAGAAGAATTTAATTTTAAAATAAAACCATTTCATGACGATATTATTGAAGCAGAAGCATTAAAGGTTTCAGGGACTACAACAGAAGATATAAAAGGATACGATGATCCTCACCCAACTTATAACAAGATAGTTAGTATATTTGATAAATATATAGATAAATTTGATAGAACAGATAAGTTTATTGTTTGTGGTTATAATGTTAGATTTGATATGGAGTTTTTAACATCATTCTTTGTTAAAAATGGAAATGATTATCTATTTTCTTATTTCGGACAACCTAAAGATCCTTTTCCGGTTATTCAATATTTATCAGCAATTGGAAAAATAAATTCAATTAATAATAAACTATCTACTATATGTGAATATTTTAAAATAGATATTAAAAATGCTCATGATGCTTTAGTCGATATCAGAGCAACTAAAGTATTAATTGAAAAATTGGATAAAGTATTAAAAGAAATAAAATTATGAAAATAAAAATTACATTTGAAGAGTTTTTAGCAGAAAAACATTGTGAACAAAATCCAGAGATACTTGATGATAATTTACCTGATGCTTTTGATGATTGGTTAACATATATAGATGTTCAAGATATAATTGATTATGGTGATGAATATGCCAATAAAATAATTATGCAAGTTAAAAAAGATTTAATTAGAAAATAAAAATATGACACAAAATCAAATTAACAATTTAGAAAAACATTTTAAAGAAATTTTAGAAATAATAGGTGAAGATCCTACTAGAGAAGGATTAGTAGAAACTCCTTTAAGAGTAGCTAAAGCTTATATGGAATGGTTTAAAGGATATGAAGAAGGACCTAAATATAAGTTATTTACAACAGAATACGCAGGAATGGTTATTAAGAAAAATATTCCATTTACAAGTTTTTGTGAACACCATATAGCTATGTATAGAGGATTCATTAATTTTGGATATATTCCAAATGGTAAGGTTACTGGAATATCTAAAATTATTAGAAGATTTCAACACATAAGTAGCAAATTAACTATTCAAGAAAATTTAACTGAAGAATTAATAAATGATTTTGAAACACAAGTAAAACCCAAGGGTTCAATTATTATAATAGAAGCCTTACATAGTTGTGAAGGAAGTAGAGGAGTTAAAGTTCCTAATGTTCCAACAATAACTTCTTCTGTAAGAGGTTGCTTCTTAAAACCTGAAGCAGGTAAAACACCTAAAGAAGAATTTTTAAAAATCATTGGAAAATAACAACCTATAATTATGGTATAGGTAAAAACATATGAAAAAAATAACAAAAGCATATTACAATCCTAAAGCACTTAAAGAAGAATGGGAAATAGTTGAAATATTAGGTAAAAGAGAAAAATGGGAGAAAGAGCTTGATGACTTTACTTATACTTATCTTATTAAAAGAGATAATGGAGAAATAGTTGAAGTAGTACATCTTTATATAATTAAATAAACAAAGGAATAAAATAATGAACAATATCCCAGAAACAATTAATAACGTTTTAGAAGTTCTATCAACAAAGTTTGGAACTTCAGTGGATCATCTATGGCAAGTAATGATTCAACAACAAATTTATGAAGGTAAAATTCATTTAGTTATGGGTGTTTTACTTGGCATAATAGTAATGATTTCGATTATAGCAGCTGTATATTATAGAGAGATAGAGCCTGATAATACTTTATGTTTTGCTACTCTTGGAATAGTAATGGCTGCTCTTTCAATTATAATTTTATCTGTAGCTTATCTAGAATTTGTTAATCCAGAGTATCAAGCCTTAAAAGAATTTTTAGCAGTTAT
>Ga0307928_10003602_pt1 | contig 11818 bp, 19 predicted proteins | sample AceLakmetagen232_FD_201815 | JGI IMG/M metagenome (GOLD analysis project Ga0307928, IMG submission 201815) | Saline water microbial communities from Ace Lake, Antarctica - #232 | ecosystem: Environmental > Aquatic > Non-marine Saline and Alkaline > Saline | place: Antarctica: Ace Lake...
AACCTATTGCAGCTCCGATAAGGCAAGCCCACATGAGCTGTGTACCGAATCCGCTGTAAGCCTCACTGACGCCCTCACACGCTGCCTGTACGTCTTCCCATGCTTCCTGTAGCTCATTACCCTGCATTGCTCTCTCCTCCCTTTGCTTCTTTGATCTGCTGATTGATGTAGTCCTTCTCCTCGAGAACGCGTATTGAGGTAAGTCTGCCGTGATCGTCATACCAGGGTACGAATACAAGCTCCTTGTGTTTCTTGAGGTAGACGACGCCGTGAGTACCTACTTGGAAGTGACCGAGGGGAGTAGAGTCCTCTCGGAATACTGGGACGATCTGCATACTCATGTCTTGAACCTTCGCTGTTCGTTTTTCATATCTCTCCTCTCTTGGGGGTATGGAGCGTAGATTGAGCGAAGCTCAGTACCCCCCTTACGTCTTTAACCATTAGCCATGAAAGATCAAGGTCTTGAAGTTCAATGGCTGCTTGTTGCTTTTCGTTTTGATCTTCATCGCGACAAAACCTTCTTAGGTCTTAAAGCTTGCCATAGAATCAAAGAGGGCTGGGTTTTGATCAGCCTTTGATCTGGCAGTTAATGGATGACAACGATGATCTTGGATCTACAGGTCTCTTACCCTTAAGGGTATCTCGGTGTGTGTTATGGCCGTTTTTGAGGCTTGTTACGCGACGTAGCGCGACACCCTGGACATCGCAATAACACGATCTTTCACCTTTCGCCTGTTCCAAAGTCATAACACCCCAAACAGCCCCTTGTTATGGTCCGAAAATCCGGCCTTGTTATGCTTTTCTGAAACCGTCACCTTCTGCCCTCCCTGTCTGCCCTTCCTCGATTCTCTCTCTACGGCTAATTTCGCCCTTTTTGGGGGGTCTGTCGCGTTTTCAGCACCTCTTTTTTCGTGAATCCTATCCCCACGGTCGTTTGAAGGTGCTATGCTACTGTGTCGCTTTGTCGCGCTCTTTTGCTCCAAAACACCTCCAATCCTTAGAGCTTGTCACTAATCTGCCCATTGCAACTCAACAGGCCACCAATTTATCCTCGTTGAGACGATTCTGAACCGTCGAGTACCTACTCTGATGTCCTCATACGTGCCCTTCACCCCGCCCGGTGATGAGACTCCCAGCTCTTGAAATAGCGCCTCCCTCGATTCCTTCCTCGTCGATCTGAACGTCCCATAGACTGCCTCCTCAGCTCTCGGTGTCACACTCACAGCTATCCATCCATCTGCCAGCCGTGTACCCGCTGCGGTCTTCCCGCTGCTCTTCGTCTTCATGCCGCCGTCCCCTCCTCTTGATACCCAATCGACTCCACGTACTTCCCTTGGATCCGGTAGATGATCTCCTCAACGCCTGAGATCTTGCGAGTAGGCCCCCCGAGTACTCCGTCAGCCGCAACAGACATCGTGAGCTTCCCGTACACCGCGAACCATAGGACCATCGACATCTCCCCGGCTTCCTCATACGCCACGATCCGCGTCACCTCTTGCCCGAAGAGCTGACAGCCTACCGTCAACCCCGGCTGCTCTGCTTCTTGGAATGGGAAGGTCAGCATCGTGATCTTCCGAGGGTCGTCTATCAGCCTTGTTGGGTGTGCCTTCGATGAAACGATGTCTGTCGCGTACTTGGTTGCCGGGATCACGTTCAACGACCAGGCTTCAAGGCTTTCGTGTCCTGAGCACAACGCGATAAGTGGGGTGATCTCAACTGCTACCCCGGCATTTACAATGTCCTTCATCGTTGAATCAAAGATGTGAACCTCTCCAATGGCCTGCCTTGTATCCCCGTGCAGCAGTAGTTGGTATTTCGTCGTGTCACTCATCCTGTTCCTCCTCAGGAGCCCACGGGCAACCTGGCCAGCCACCGCGCCCTTTTGCTTCCATCGTCCCAGCTTCAAGCCTTTTGAGTACATTGGCACTCGTCGGGTATGACATTCGGACACACTGAAATCCATTGCCTCCAACTACTAGGAACGCGCAACACGCTTTACCTTCTCCAAGTTTGCAGATGGACTTCGCTTCGTCTCCTGTTAGCATTATCTCTGTCGAAAAATCACCGACTATCTTTTCCATGATTACCTCCTCTTGTTGAACCTAAGCGGCTGTCGGGAGTTCTTACCCGACGATTAGGGCTACCTTGGGTGTCAATCCGGTGTCAATCAAACTACAAGCTGGAAGCCCTTCTCGCGCCATTCGCAGCCGCTTTCGGTTCGTCACTCTATCCCTTCGCTTCTTCTCGTTCGAGATACTGGATGATGGCCTCAACTACCATGTAGTTGCAGCTTCGATCTCGTTTCTCGCCTAACGCGATGAGCCGCTTTATCGGCTTCGCTTCGAGCTTCCGCTGAGGGATGTAGATGCTCATCTTGTCTAGCAGTTCCTTCTTTGCCATAGTCGATCTCCTCTCTCTGTGTTAGTCAGTACCCGGCAATGTCGGCTCGATCTCTTTCTTGAGCCTGTCTCGATACTGCCGGGTGAGAATCCGGTCCTCTTCTTCGTCAATGTTGAACTTCTGCTTCTTGAGTAGTTCAAGCGTCAAGTCAAGCTCCCACGGCGTCACCGTCACTTTGATCTCTCGTGCTTCCGATCTTGGCATTTCCCTCCTCTCAAAATGGTGCTATGTCCGCGACATCGGATATCTTCACCCATGCCCCCGATTCCAACTTATCCACAAGGCCAGCAACTCTCATCCTGTTCAACGTCGTTCTGATCGTTGCCGTTGCCTCTCCTAAATCCTCTGCTATTCGCTTCGTCACAGCACTAGGTAGGTCACCAAGCACCTGTAGAATCTTCTCACGAATCGTCATCGTTCCTGCTGCTGCTGCTACATCCTCTGCGTTGGCTCCTACTATCATTGTGCTGCCATGCTCAAAGATGAACTGCAGGCCGATAGGCTTCTCTTTGGGCCCTCCATTCATTTTGATGTGTGTCATGACAGCACGGACACATCCATCCTCTGTCTCTGCATTGATTTCCCATATCGACCTCGCTGCATTCTCAAAGAAGACAGAGCCGAAGACAGATCTATTCGATTTCCCCGCCTGCCCTTTTGCCGTGTGCGCAATGACGAGGCTGGATACGTTCAACGATCGTAGAGCGCCGAAGAAGTCAAGCGCCGGCTGAGGTGCGTTGAGATCCCCTCCACATGCCGGCCCCAGTGAGTCGACAATCACGAAGTCATATCCGCCGGCTAGGATGACAGCGCGTACTTGCTCCGTGTCACTCGCTAGGGTGCGGCTGCAACGCCTGTACGCTATCTGCGCACTCGGTAGCCCCGTCCCCTTGCTCAGACACCTAAACCGCCATCTGAGCGTCCCCGGCGTATCTTCCCAGTCTAGGTATAAGGGCTTCGTCGCTCCCTTCTCAGGCTGAAAGTCAAGCAGGCGCCCCATTTGCCCAAGCGCCAGAAGGTAGGCGAACGTCTGAGCTGTATAGCTCTTCGTGCTCCCTCGATCGCCAAAGAGGATCACCGGCTGCTTGTAGAGAAGGATAGGGCGCAGTACGTAGCTCGGAGGCTCTACCTCGTCTGAGGTCGTAATCACCTGCACAGGCTCGCCTTGTTGAACCACCTTCGTTACCGCGTCACATAGCTGCTCAAGTACCTCAAACCAGTCTGTGATGTTCGCTCGTCCCTCAAGTACCTTCTTCCACTCCGATCGCGTTCTCGTCGATGTGAAGTTGAATGTCGCTGAGTGTAGCTTCTTCGCTTGCCCTGATAGCGTTGAGATGATCGAGAGGAAGCCGTTGATTCTCCCATCGCTGTGTTCCTTCAATCCCCGGACGTGCGCCTCGATACCGATCGTGCCCCATAGAATCTGAGCGTTCGTTCCCTGTGCCTGGACGGTAGGTAGAGCGATTGTCTCCCCGGCAAGCAGCTTTGCCTTCTCGCTGGGGTACTCCCACGCCTGCTCGACCTTCCTCAGTGCATCCTTCTCGGGGAATGGAGGATCGCACGACGCCGCTGCTTTGAGGATGAGGGCGTCTGCTTGCTTACGCGTGATCTTGTCACGCCTCAGCAGACACGCGTATCGGAATAGGGCAACGTCTCGACTGCCTTCGTCCACCCCCGTTAGGATCGCGTCAGGATCACGTAGCGCATCAGTAGGTGTAGTAACCCCCTTTCGAGGGTTGACGCTACTAGCGCCCTCGTGGATAGCTTTGAGTAGCCAATCAGGGGGAAGGGTATAGCCGGTACTAAGCTCGCTCGACGCTTCCCATTCGTATGTACGCCCGGAGACGTGCCGACTGGGAGGTGCTACCACGTAGCCACCATCGAAGCGAAGATCCAATCCTCTACCTATCCCAACAGCGTTCTTGACACCCTCACGCTTGTCAGGTGGGAGATAGAAATAGTAGTGGCGCCCCCCTCCCCCTGTCAGGACCATTGCCGTCTCAGGCATAGGTCCTTCCGTCTCTTCCATCTGCTCGATCGTCTCAAGTCCATCGTGTTTCGTGTCTACGTCGAGGACGAGCAAGCCGTTGCCGGTAGCGATACCTACATTCGCATCAGGCCACTTCGCCCACCATGTAGCTATCTGCTCGACATCGGTCGTCGCGTCCTTGACCCCGTTCTTTGTCCTCGGGTGTTTCCCCGGGCTGCCGCAATCGGCTTTCCCGCACGTGCATGCCCCTGCTTCGTCGATCGAGTGAAGAGGGAAGACTCGTAGATCCTTTGAAGCGTATTCAAGTGCTGTGTCGTGTGTTGCGTTGACCGCAGTAGTCACGTCGCTCCCCTCGTTTTCAGTCTTCCTTCAGTAGTGATATAAGCCAGTCTCGGAGAATAGCCAAAGGGTTGTGCTTGTCCATCTCAAGTGTCATCTCGCTTGTAACAATCGCTAACATGCTTCGCGCCTTCTCACGATCAACCAGCACCTTGCCGGTCGGTTCCTCTCCACCGTTCCTCGATGACGATCGTGTTGCCTATTGCAAACGCTGATCCGGGGATTGAGTTGTCCTTATCCCATACCAGGAATACAGGATCGAAGTTGATGGAGAGAGAACTGATCGTGACATCTGCTGATACCACGTACTCGATCACCTCGATAGGCCCGAACCACATAGCGACAACGAGTGAGATCAATGCTATTGCTGCGTTGAGGGTCATAGCTCATCAACCACTCGAGAGATCCCCAGCCGCCCCATTGCTGCATTTGCTCGATCCTTCGGGAGTGACATGAAGATCTTCTTGCTGACTACCTCTTGAGCGAAGAACGTCGCCTGGTTGAAGGCCACCTCTTTCGTCGGATCCTCACCAAGATCGCACACGTACACATCCCCGATACCATTCCACCCTGCTCGCATGAAGTATTTCTTGAGGTGGGATTTCGTAGCGAGTAGGTACTGCTGCAGCGAGCTGTCGTGGCAGTCCTTGATAAGCGCCGTCATGGGAAGACCGCTCGGGAATCGGACCTCTGTTTCTCCTCTGATGATTACGTGATCGTTGTAATCCCTGCGTACCCCGTCCATCGTCACTTTCTTGCGCTGGTATCTCATGCTGTAACCCTCCTTATGGGGAAGAGGGGCAGGACAGTCCCGCCCCTCCTGTGCGGCTACGCTTCAGTGGGCTCTGAGGGGCTCTCGTCTTCCTCGTTACCCTCCGAAGCTGCTGCTGGTTTCGTTCCCTGTATCGGGTGAGCTCCATCTGTCACTGGGTCACCATCAATGTCGATGAAGTTCTTCAAGCCCATCTTCTCGTTTTCGTTCTGAGTCGCTCGGCCTATGCTCTGCCGGTCCTCTTCGCTCAGAGGCATGATTGCGATAGCAGAGCGGACAGCACCCTTCACCATCATGTCCTCGGTGTAGTTTCGATACGCTGGCGAGAGAGGTGCTTTGCTTCCTAGCCTGATCTTCTCAAGCTCCTCGGCCCATCTGAACTTGAAGGACCGCACACCGCCGACCGTCCAGGTGACGTAGGCTCCAACGAGAGCCCCCTTGAGCGCGCCGTCCTTTCCGTTCTCCCCTCCAGTAGCGATCCAACACTTGCGGTCAGGTGTGGGCCTTGCTGGGGTGTGCTTCAAGATAGGGGTGTCTCCAAGCTGGTACTCGAAAACGTCTTGCTCGTAGACCGCTGCCGGCATGATCGACTCAACACGCCCCGAACGATAGACGAGCTGCACGAGCCCCTTCCATCCTGGGATGAAAACAGCCTCCATTACCTTTCGCCTGTGATCGAAGAATGGGACGATCCACGCTTGCCCGAGAGTGCCCGAAGGATCAAGGGCAAGCTCTGCCGAGGCGGTGAGCGCAAGGATCATCGACTGCTTCGTACACTGCAGTAACTTCGGCTCTTTCGATGTAGCTAGACACGCGAGCTTGAGTAGCCGCCCTGCGTCTAGCTTGTTTGGGAGAATGCTGTCCATCCCCTCTTGGAGTGCAACGGCGAGAGACTTCATGTTGCCCTGTGATCCGATGATGGCTAGTTTGTTGCTCTTACTTGCTGTCGGCATCCGTGTCCTCCTCGTCTGCGATAACTGTTACATCAGAGCGATATTTACAGAATTTATCGGCATAAGGCAAGACAGCTTTGATAGCTTCCTGTGCCCATTTGCTTGCTTCTGACACATCGAGTCGCGCTACGTGGAATAGCAACTGTGCTACTAGCCTATCACCTGCTTTTGCTCCTAGAGATCCACACCATAGAGGCCATGCTGAAAAATCAAGGTCGGCATGTTGCAGGTCGGCACCTTGCAGGTAGGCACCTTGCAGGTCGGCACGTTGCAGGTCGGCATGTTGCAGGTCGGCACCTTGCAGGTTGGCACCTTGCAGGTTGGCACCTTGCAGGTAGGCACCTTGCAGGTCGGCACCTTGCAGGTAGGCATGTTGCAGGTCGGCACCTTGCAGGTTGGCACCTTGCAGGTAGGCATGTTGCAGGTAGGCACCTTGCAGGTCGGCACGTTGCAGGTCGGCATGTTGGCCTTTATTTGGATCTAGTAACCATGAAGCGTGTCGTTTTACGATCGCATCGAGTTTCTCTTTATCCATCTTGGGACTCCTCATCGAGGTTGATCCCCGTGCCGTCACGCATGAAGACGGCTACCCCTTCTGCCTTCGCTTCTTCCTCAGTGTCGATCACACGCTCGAAGAAAACGTAGACGCCGTGCTTCTTCGCTACCTTGTCGAGCTTGCCACGGTGAACCCTGTCGTACAGTGAGCCTTGGTTGACGAGGATGATCGGTACGTCTGGATTCTGTGCAATCGAGATGGCGATGTCTACGTCCATCTGTTCGACCTGGCTGGCTTGCTCAAGTGGTTTGTTCTTCAACCTGACTACACCGTCTTCCCAGGATAGGCCACCGGGAATCTTGGCATCGGCAAGCAGCTTCTTCTTCTCATCGTCGATCTCACGTAGCTTGCCCGTGAGCTTCACGCCTTCATCCTTCGAGGCTACCAGCTTGCTTGCTACATCATCCCGGTCGAGGTTCGCCTTGATCTGGTTGTTGACCTCTTCGGACCCAGCTATCTGCGAGTTGAGGGGATCGAGGTCGAAGTCTTTCAGAGAGGCTACATTGTTTCGTAGAATCTTGTTCGCTTCTCTGTCCGATCCAAGCAAGCCCTTGGCTTTCTCTGCTATCTGCTTCGCTTCCTCTGCTGCTTTCTGAGCCACCTCTACTGCAGCCCACGCTGCTTCCTCGACATTTACCAAGTAAGCATGATGCCCTGCTGCCACTTCTAGCCTGTCGTTATCAGCATCGAGATCCCGACGTATCCGGTCGTTCTCAGCGTTGTCCTCTCTTTGCTGCTCAAGCTCGGCCATGAGATCAGCCACGGACACGAGCAGCTTGGGAGTGTCTGGATAGCTGGGCATTGCTTCGAGCCTGTTCTTGAGGGATTCAGTCGCTCGGTTGATGTCCGTGCGCTGTGAATAGATCTCGGCATGCTTCGCGTCCAGCTCGGTGAAGTCCAGCCCTGCGCACCTCTGAAGAAGTGCTATCCGATCCGCGTTGCTCATCTCAATGAGAGGTTTCAGGACCATGCTGTGAGACCCCATGAGCTTATCAAGCAGCGCCTTTGGTCGAGGTTGTGCTTGACCTTCTGCTACCCCTTCGAGTGGTGTGACTACGAACTCTTCTTTTAGGCTACCATCCTCCTGCAGTACCCCCGTTCGACTGAGAGCCAAGCCAAGCTCGTTGAGCTTCATGCTCAGTTCGTAACCCTCGGCCCCTTCGTGGACAGGCTCAGGAGGTGTGAGCTTCGCCCCCCCGAACAGGTTCGATACAGCGTTAAGACCGCTCGACTTCCCTGCGCCGTTCGGCCCTCCAATTTCTGTGCATCCTGGCACGAGTACTACGTGAAGGTGTGAGATCTTCTTATAGTTCTCGACTAGTAGATCTATCGTGCCGCCCTGCTTCTTCGCTACCATGTCTTGCTCCTCTCGTACGTTAGTTGGTTCGGCCTAGATGTCGAGCGCTGGCTGATACCGCTTGTCTTTGATGTTGGCGAACTTCTGATACCCAGGCGTGTAGATGACGGCGTTCTCGTTCTCAAGATCCTCGATGAGATGATCTACCGCGTGTTGCTTCTCTCCTCGGTCGGTACGGTCCTTGATGGCTTTCGTCAAGGTAGATGAGCTGATGGTGACCACCTTGAGCAGCTCCGATTCGTTACCCCCGAAATGCTCTTTCATCTTGTCCCACCCTGCGAGAGGGTCGATGACTGTCTTCCCCTTCACGTTGATAAGACCGAGTGCCTTGCCTTCGCCGTCAGGGATAGGACCGTTCGCCGCTACCTCTTGCTTGAGGTTCGCTTTGAAGATCTTGATGTGTGCTTCCAGCACAGAGCATTGAGCGTAGGCGTTCGATAGACGTTGCTCGATGGCGTATCGCTTGGGATCGTCCTGAGCGAGTCCGTTCCTTCCTGCCGTGGGAGGTGGGTAGCTGTCGAACGCCTTGACTGCCACACCCATGTACTTCTCACGAGCTGGGCATCCGATTGCATTCCGACACCACTTGCACGGCGTACCTGGTGCGAACGTCTTGCCGTCCCAGTTGCGGATCTTGTACTGCAGCTTATCCCACCACGCATCGATCTCTTCGCGGGTGTAGGTTGCCGTGATGTAGTACCGCTCAGAGAGCCAGCCAATGTGAAGCCGAACGAGGGTCCTTTCTGGGAACTCTTCGAGGGCATGCTTGGCGTAGCACTTGAGCTGATGGATTGAGCCTGACTTCTCTACGAGGACTTGAATATCCTCACCGTCGCCGTCTTCCATTTCCGCGATCTCGAAGTCTGGTTGCCCTGACTTCCAGTCGATGATGCCAATGGACACACCGTCAAGCAGTAAGCCTCTCACATCGGTATATCCTGACAGCCTGAGGATAGGTCCGTCGCCTTCTTCGTCCATCCACTTGCTGTACTTCTCAACCTCGACTGTCTCAAGATCGAACTCTCCTCGGATCTCTTGCCACATCTGAGCAGCGTAGATCCCCTTGATCGTGATGTCCTTCACCTTGTCGAGTACGTCATGATCCAGCGCGTACCCGGTAGCGTCGGGACAGTTGCTTAGATTCTCTCGTACGATCTGACCGGCAAGAGCGTGAATGGCGTTGCCTACCCTGGCTGGCTCTCCTGATGGTTGAACTACGATCACGCTGTCAGTCAGAGGGTAGGCTGCCCCTGCGCACTCGTTGATCCTCGGTGCTGAGCTAGGCCATATCCTCAGTACCTTACGTGTCTTTACTGTCACTTGAATCCTCCTCTCGGTTTGGATCGTACTGCCGTACTGCCTTCACAATCATATCCTTGTACGTCGGTGCTGCTTCGAGCTTGTTGATGACATCTTGATTGGGACCACCTACGCCCAGCTCAATGATGAATTTCCTCTTCGGTAGTGCTTTCGTCTGCTGTTCTGCCACGATCTCACCTCCTTTGTGTATGTGATGTACGTACTATACATCGTCCGGGCTCGCGTGTCTACCACCAAAGGAAAAGCGGATGCCTTTCGACACCCGCCTTCCGCTTCCCTAGAGCTAGAGGAGATCCCTAGAGGGCTAGAACAAGGTAGCTCCGAGGATCGACTAATCCCGTCGCCCCTTGTCTAGCAACTTGTGATCGTGATCGGCACTACGATCGCCGCTGAACGTGAACGACCATCCGGGTCACGCGCCTCATACATGACTGTCATCTTCCCGAGCAGAGTCGATGGCTCATCAGGGTCGATGACCGGAGTATTGCAACCCTGCGCTACGATCCCACCGCCTGGAGGTACTTTGGCATCAAGCCCTGCATAGCAGTACAAGACAGCCTCTTGCTCCATCTCCGTATCCGTCGCATCGAAGTGATTCTTCTTCACAACCGGGAAGAGATCTATCGGTGTCCAGATATCGTTGATCGGATTCCCTTCACGAGTGAAAACTGTATAGTCGATTTCCTTCCCGTCTTTGTCCGGGCCTCTGACGTTGACCCGGTAGCGCAAGAGATCGCCGTCTGGATCTCGTGCCCCTGATTCATCCGTAGGCGCACCGCCACCATCGCAGCCGTGAACCCTGTGCCTGAGGTCGATAATGAACTGACCGCGAAAGTCAATCTCCCCAGTCAAGAAAGGCGGGAAGACTTCAGGAGCAAGATTGCTCACGGGAGTAGGGTCTGGGCTCGGGGTTGGGATGATCGGATCTGGCTTCTTCCTCCCGAGGAACAGGAAGACAAGAAAGCCAACCGCCATCACTGCTAGTGCTATTCCTGACATGTCTACCTTCATAAGCTATCGCCCCCCCACCATGTCGCTCTTGCTCTTGATCCCGAGATGCCCCTTGATAAGCGAGTAGGCCAGTGTCATGAAGCCACCGGCTGAGACTAGATTTTGAATTACAGCCCAAGGGTCAGCGATCAGCGTCCTCAATCCACCGGATACCGCAAACGCTACGAGGGCGACACAGAAGGCCGCGACGTAGGCTATCCACGTCATCAGCTTATCACCGAGTCCATCAGGTAAGAGCTTCTTCAATCCCTGAGCAATCCACACACCAAGAGTACCGGCAAGCAGTGTAGTCACCATTGTTGCGAATGAGGACAGCTCCTCGTCTCCGACGATCTCTTGCGCCACCACGGCCACCGCGTAGACGGTCACCAAGGCCAGCGCGCACAGCAATACCACGCGCAGCTTCTTCATGTCTCTCTCCTTTCTCCTCTAGTTATGGGGTGCTGGTTGAATCCAACACCTGATGCACGATTGATTCTATCATAAGGGGTAGTTGTTCTTCGATGGCTGTCTCTACTTCTTGTGTGATATCCTGAGCTGGGGCTGTTCGCACGGTAGCTAAGTTCGCTACCACCCCGATGAGAAGTAGGATGATGGCAATGAGGGTTGCTGTTCCCTTTCGTCGGATCAGCTTGAGCTCACCGTTCTGACTCTTCTTCCAAGACTCCAAGCCAATCAACCTTGCGTTCTTGTCTACTCGGCAACCTTCCATCTTCACCCTGAGATCAGCTAACGTATCCCCACCAGTCACGTTTCTCCTTTGTTCCCTACTCGGCTTCTTCGAAGGCTCTTTCGAGATTTGCCTTCGCCCATGTCTCCCGTCCGTCATCCGGACGAAGTACATTCTTTTTCAACATCGTATAGTCAAGGTCGGATAATTCCAATGTCGTCTTACCTTCCCCGATCGCTCGGTCGATGTCTTCCCCGAGTCGCCAGATCCTCATGTAGTCGCCTCGATCGGGAAGCATGGGGATGACCTGACAGAGCAGCTCCCCGATGGTCATAGGGTGGCCGTCGATCGTAGGGGCCATCGCAGCCCGTAGAACCCTCACCTGTTCCCCGATGTTTAGCGTCCTCTTCTTCTTCGCGGTCATGCTGTTCCTCCTATCCTCCCGATATT
>Ga0307928_10003603_pt1 | contig 11817 bp, 16 predicted proteins | sample AceLakmetagen232_FD_201815 | JGI IMG/M metagenome (GOLD analysis project Ga0307928, IMG submission 201815) | Saline water microbial communities from Ace Lake, Antarctica - #232 | ecosystem: Environmental > Aquatic > Non-marine Saline and Alkaline > Saline | place: Antarctica: Ace Lake...
GGGTAACGCGAACTTTTTTCGGTTTTTAGGGCAAAAAATTGTAAGGTAATGGATAAAGGGGGCAACATGGAAATTAAAATGGTAGATATTAACACGTTAACACCATATGAAAAGAACCCACGAGTGACCAATATGAATCATAAAAGATACGAAGAACATTATTTGGTTTACGAAGACGGTAAGATTTTTTCTGAAAAGATTAACAGATTTCAAAAACCGCGAGTGCATAGTAATGGTTATTTGAGATGCACTATAAATGGGAAAGATAAATATATACATAGGTTAGTAGCAGAATGTTTTTTACATAAAGACGATGGACTTTATGAAATCAATCATAAAGACGGAATTAAGACAAATAATAATGCTGATAATCTCGAATGGTCGGACAGGGCAAAAAATTGTCAACATTGTTTTGATATAGGGTTAAGGACGTCCATCCAAATGAGAGAAATTTCTTTATGCGATGCTGCCGTTGAGGGGAGAAAGAAAAGAAGATCCTTTAACGATAAACAGGTAAAGGATATCTTACTTTTGATGAAAACCGGTGTAGGTGATACGTTTATTTCTAAAAGATATTGCATATCAAGAGGTGCTATATACGCGATAAGAGCAAAGAAAACCTATAAGGAGTATGAAAGATAATATGAATATAATATACGTGATACTACAACGGTTCGAAAAATCGACTGGGGAGAAGGGAGTGCTTTTAAATGGCGGGACGGAAACCATATCCAATAGCATTAGTGAAAGCGACGAATGATAAACAGCATGCAACAAAAAAAGAGCTGGCTGAACGAGCAAAAAATGAACCAAGGATAGACAGCGCGAAGTTGACATGTCCTAAACACTTGAACGAAGTTTCAAAAAAAGAATGGCGAAGAATTGTCAAACTTTATAAGCAACTCGACACTCCAATTGTGACCGACTTAGACAAGACAGCGTTGGAAGTTTACTGTGAGAATTTCTCTATCTTCCGAACGGCGATGCAGGAAATAAAAGACTCGGCTCTTTTATACAAAGACAAAAGTGGCGAGGCGCGCAGAAATCCATATGTATTAATTGCGAACCAAGCGTCCGACCAAATGAAAAAGTACGGAGAGATATTACTTCTTGACCCGGTTTCGAGGGCGAGGTCAAGTTTGGCAAAGAATAAAAAGCCGGAAGACATGACTCCTATTGAGGCTTTCCGGGCAAGGCGAGCACAAGGCGGGTGATGACATATGCCATTTAATAAAAAAAAGGCGTTAGAGCCGATTGAATTTATACCCTTACTCAAACATACTGGCGACTTTTATGGTCGTTATTTTACGTTATTAGACTGGCAATACGATATATTGTGGAATGTTTACGGTGAGCAGACGGATGATGATATCCGACAATATCAATATGCGTACTTAGAAGTGCCAAAAAAAAATGGAAAGACAGAGTTGGTTGCGGCGATTGCATTATATCACCTCGAGTGTGACCCTCCGGGCGGTCAGATATATTGTTGCGCGGCGGAAAAAGGGCAGGCGGGTTTAACTTACAATGCAGCAAAACAAATGATCGAGCAGGATGAATCGTTGAGTGATCACTTGATTGTTAAAGATAGCAAAAAGGAAATTTTAAATATAGACACCGGCACGTTCATGAAAGTGTTGAGTGCGGAAGCATATTCGAAGCATGGATTGAATCCAACCGTCGTTATTTTCGATGAATTGCACGCTCAACCCACCCGAGAATTGTGGGATGTAATGACATTTGGTGCGGGGTCTGCAAGGAAAGAACCGCTGTGGTGGGTAATAACAACGGCGGGAGATGACCCGGACAAGCTGTCTATTGGTTGGGAGATTCATGAAAAGGCACTGAAGATTAGTGACGGCAGAAAAATAAATGAACAGTGGTTTGTTAAAATATATGGAGCGCCTGAAAACGTAGACATTTATGACGAACAAGTTTGGAGTGAATGTAATCCTTCTTTGGGCGTTTCGATAGATATTAAGACCCTGCGAAGCGAGGCTGCAGACGCAAAAGATAGTCCATATTCAGAAAAACTCTTTAGATGGTTGAGATTAAACCAGTGGGTTGCGTTTAAAAATGCAAGCTGGATTCCATTAACTTATTGGGATATGGCTGCCGGCGCTTGGAGTTTGTCTGACATGGCTGGTAAGTATTTTTATTGTGGTCTTGATTTATCGAGTACAACTGATCTGACCGCGATTTGCTTATTGTTTCCGCCTCAAAAAGGGTTGGATGAATATCGCGCAAGTTTCAAAGCCTATATTCCTCTTGACAATATTAACGATAGAGTGCGCCGAGATCATGTTCCATATGATCAATGGGTGCGTTCCGGAGATCTAATGGCAACAGAAGGGAATGCGGTTGATTATGAAACCATTAAATTACAAATATTATTATTTGCAAGACAATATAAGCTGAAATGGTTGTGCGCGGATAAATGGCAGTCTGAAATGATGAGGCAGGAACTAAAAAGAAAAGGGATTCGATCGTTAGTTGTTGAACAGACGATGGCGGGAATGACGTCGGGCATGAAAGAATTTGAACGCGCGTTGCGGGCGGGTGAATTAACTCATGACAAAAATCCTGTGGCACGATGGTGTTTTGGAAATGTAGCAATTGCAACAGATGGAAACGAAAATATTAAACCGATGAAAAACAAGTCGATTGAGAGAATCGATTTGATGGTTGCGTTGATTGATGCAATGGCTGGCGCGTTTCAGCTAGAGCGTAAGATTAGTGCTTATGAAGAACATGGAATCAGAACTTCTTAAATAAGGCGGTGAAGAATTGAAATTTAAAATATTAGGAAAAAGCTTTGAGCTTCGATCGAGTTCTGGATCGCTCCCCGCTCTTTCAAATGATAGTGCGTGGATGGCATATTTACAAGGCAGGCAAATGCCGATGGACGCGTCTACCGCTATAAAGGTGGCGGCTGTGTTGCGTTGCTGCGACGTTGTTTCAAAGACGATGGCAGCATTGCCACTTAAGCTATTAACCCGGACAGAATCGGGGGATAAGCAGCCGAGCGATGACCCTTTGGCGGGAATGATTGGGCAGATACCTAACAAATATACAACAGCATATTCGTTTTGGCATATGTATATTTTTAATTTAATGTTAACGCCGGGCGCATATGCGAAAATCGAAAGAGATAAAAACGGCTTTATTGTTGGTTTGTGGAACATTCCAACGGCAAATGTGAAGGCACATTCAAACGTAGAAAACGGAGAACCGTACATTGATGTCTGGGCAAACGGCGCTTATTATGAGCGTTTGCGATATGGCGAGTATATGTTTACTCCAGGACTTTTATTTGGGTCAAGTACATCTCCGGTCGACCCAATTAAACTGGCGGGAGATGTTTTGGGTTTGTCGACTTCTTTAAATTCTTTTGCTAAGGACTTTTTTGAAAATGGAAGTAATCTTGGTGGGTTTATTGAATACGATGAGGCGGTCGGTGATACCGCGTATAAGAACTTTAAAGAATCGTGGAACAAAACTTATAAGGGCGTTACTAATCAGCATAAATGGGCGTTCCTTGAAAGTGGATTCAAAGTTCATCAGTTAACGCAGCAATTAAAAGAATCACAAGCGTTGGAATCGAGAGAGTTTCAGGTTCTTGAGGTATGTAGGGTGATGGGCGTTCCTCCCCATAAAGTTTTCGATTTGAAGCGGGCATCGTTTAATAATATTGAGCAGTCAAATATTGAGTATGTGCAGGAAACAATATCCCCAATGTCGGTAAGAATTGAACAAACGATAAACAAAGATTTACTTTCTGAAAGGCAGCGGCTTAACACCTTTTCTAAGTTTATGGTGAATGGATTATTGCGCGGGGATATTGCCGCGAGAACTGCTTATTATAACACGATGAAACAAAACGGAGTATTTAGTACGAATCGTATTCTCGATCTTGAGGATATGAATCGTGTTTCAAAAGAAGAAGGCGGAGATGTGTTACTAGTTAATGGCAACATGATAAGTCTTGCAAATGCGGAGAAAAACCTTCCAAAGTCAATGCAAACGCTTAGTGCTCCGGTTATAAAAAAATAAACGAGAGGAGAAAAAGAAATATGCCTGAAAAAGAAAAAAAACAAGTTGAATATCGAATGCTCGATGTTGAATTAAGAGCTGAAGATTCCGATGATGGGAAACTAATTGTTGAGGGTTATGCGGCAAAATTCAATGTAATGTCCGAGCCTTTAGGCTGGTCTGAAGTTCGAGAAACGATAGACCCGGGAGCATTCAAAAGATCACTTGAAGAAGACAAACAGTTTTTACACTGGAATCACAACACCGACATAATTTTAGGATCAACCGCTGGAAAGACACTTGAATTGTCGGAGGACGAAGTTGGATTGAAAATGCGCGGAGAATTAGCAGATACATCATGGGGGCGCGACACGCATGCATTGGTTAAGCGTGGAGATGTAAAAGGAATGTCTTTTGGTTTCCAAATCTTGAAAGAAGAGTGGGATGAAACAGACGAAAAGAACATTAAAAGAACATTAAAAGAAGTTAGATTATTTGAGGTGTCAATAGTTCCTTATCCTGCTTACAAACAAACGGTTGTACAGGCGAGAAGTGCGGACGATGCATTGAAAGAATACCGGGACGCAAAAAAAAGCGAGCAGCCGGTGGTGGACGATATTTCGGAAGTATTGAAGAAGCAAGATGCGGAATTTAGAAAAATAAAAATAAAAGTTTTAACAGGGGAGTAAAAAAATGGACAATAAAAAGCTATTAGAACTGAAGCAAGAAAGAGCAACTGTGATCACATCAATTAGGGCGATCATGGACGAACATGAAAAGATTGAAATGCCTGCTGAAAAACGCGGCGAGATGGAAAAAGCAGAAAAACGGTTTGATGAAATAAACAAGGTTCTTCTTGAAGAAGAAAAACAGAAAGAAAGAGAAAGATCTCTTGGTGAAGCTGAAGTTAAACCGGAAGACAATCTTCCTGCAGGTGAGGAAGAAATAAGAAAGGCATATGTTAATTATTTGGTAAACGGAACGCCGACCGCAATGGAGCAATATAGGGCTTTACAGCAGGACGACCCAACACAGGCTGGTTATTTAGTTGCGCCGGAGAAGTTCGCAGCACAGGTAATTCAGGACAAAAATGACCTGTCTTTTATGAGGCAAATGTCAAACGTTCTGCCTCCTTTGAAGAAAGCCAGTTCTCTTGGTTATCCTAAAAGAACAGCACGGATGTCAACCTTTGCATGGGGTACTGAGATTGAAGCGCCGACTGCAGATACAGCATTGGCATTTGGTAAGAGAGAATTTATTGCAAAACCTGCAACTGGCGGGATATTAGTGTCAAAGACATTAGTAAGAAATGCTGCAATAAGTATTGAATCTTATATCAGAAAAGAAATGGCATACAATCAGAATATTCATGAAGAACAGGGTTTCTTAACCGGAAATGGAGCGGGTCAACCTTTGGGTGTATTTACCGCATCTGACGATGGAATAAGTACGGACAGAGATGTTTCGACAGGAAATACGGCGACCGAGATTAAGTTCGATGGTCTTTATGAAGCCAAATATTCACTTAAACAGCAATATCAGGTTGGCTTAAACTGGTTGTTTTCAAGAACCGGTGTGAAGCAGATCGCGAAACTGAAAGACAGTGAAGGACAATATATTTGGCAGCAATCGATTGTTTTGAGTGTCCCCGACATGCTTATGGGATATCCTGTGAAAATGTCAGAAAACGCTCCTTCAACATTCACAACCGGTCTTTATGTTGGCTTGCTTGGCAATTTCAAAGAAGGTTACTGGATATGTGATAGTTTAACAATGGAAATACAAGCACTTATGGAATTGTATGCTTTGTCGAATCAGGTTTTCTATATAGGCAGAGCAGAAGTTGATGGAATGCCTGTTTTGGAAGAATGTTTTGCAAGAATCACATTGAAATAATCGACATTGAAACGAAGCTGAAAGATCCGGGCAGGACACATAGAAAGACAGTTTTTTATTAAAAATATTTATTTGGAGGCGAAATACCTCCTCTAAAATTTCAGGAAAAGGAGAAACAAAATGATTAATTCAATACTACAAGATACTAAAATATTAAAAATTATGGACAGTCAGGCAGCGGGAGTCACTACAATTACAAGTGATATAATCGACATGCAAGGGTTTAGTGGATTATGTTTTATAATTAAACTTGGAACGGTTGTCGATGCGGGAGTGGTTCTTGCGACCGTTTATCAGGATACTGCTTCTGCGATGGGGACAGAAGCTGCTATAGATGGAACGGTAGGAATTACAGAAACCGCCACCGACAGTGAACAGTTACTTGTTTTGGATATCGTAAAACCACAGGAAAGATATTTGAGAATAAAGATTGCAAGAACCACTCAGAACACTGACATAGATTCTGTTGTTGCGATCCTTTATAATCCGATAAAGAAGCCTGTTGATCAACCGGCGACTATCGACGCAAGCACGCAGTCAGTAAGTCCTGACGAAACTTAAGAAAAATTACCTTATAGGTAAATAAATTTTTAAATAAAAAAAAGTAAAGATAAGGAGAAATAAGATGATACCTAATGGTTACAATACAATTCCGAGCGTTACGCTTTTGCAGGCGCTTGCGGCATCTTCCAAAATAATTAGAACGGTGTTTTATGTTGACGCTAATGCTGGAGATGATACAAATGATGGTCTTTCTTGGGAAAATTCATTAAAGACTTTAGGGGCAGCGATTGCCTTGAGTGACACAGATATCGCGGCTGATTCAGGTGGATGGGCTGCACGAAATCAGATTTATTTTAAGGGCGATAACAATGAGGCTCATAAAGAAACGATTGTTACTTTGCCTAATAAATGTGATGTTATTGGCGTTGGAAGTTATAATGACCGTGCATATCCGATAATGTTCGGAGCTCACCTTCTTGCTGACACTTCAATGGGCTGCCATTTTTACAACATGGGGTTCAGAAGTCTTGACGCTGGGGGTGCGGCATTTACTACTATTGCGGGACAAACTGGTCTGGAGTTTCATGGATGCACGTGGATTGGCTGGGGGACTACTGCCGCGACTTATGCGCTTGTCGCTTTAGTAAACGATTATTTAGTGATTGATAACTGCCGATTTTTAGGGGCATATTCTGTTGCTGCAATTAGCATCGGCGCGGGTGTTTCACAAGATCTGCTCATAATAGATAATCACATTGAATCAGGAGCAATTGGAATAAAAATTGGAGCATTAACTTGTGCTTCAATGCGTAATCCTTTAATTAAAGGGAATAGTGTTTTTTGCAAGACTCTTACTGTTGATGATGATAGTAATATATGCAGATTAGAAGATAATAAAATGGTAACTGAAGCTGCTCATACTCTTTCGTTGATTCTTGATTACAACAAAGCGTTATCGATAAACAACATGATTACAAGTGCGACGGTAACGGCAACATATCCTGAGCTTGGGTCGATTGCGACCGGATAATGGGGGTATATTATGAAGATTAAATTAATAACTATAATGGCAAGTCCTGCCGGGTGTTACCCGGCAGGCGCTGTCGTTGATTTGCCGGTAAAACAGGCAATGGAGATTGTACGTGGGGGCTTCGCGATTTCGCTTGAGTCAAAAAAGGAAGTTGTTGTTGAAGTTGCAACGGCTGCTCCGGTTATTAAAACGGCGGTTAAGCCTGTTGTAAAGGAAATAAAAACAGCGGCAAAAAAGACAGCGACTAAAAAGAAAGGGACGGTCACTAAATGAATAATGTTATCATAACGCCGGTCGTAACAGAGCCGCTTTCATTAACAGCAGTCAAGTTGAATCTGCGCTTGTCTTCGGACACATTGTCTGGCGATTTGGCGACATATCAATCGATCGTTCCGGGCGCACATGTTATTGCTGCGGCTTTTTCATTAGAAGGTACAGCTTTTGATGTTTTGGGCGATGTTTGTGTGGTCAACTTAAACTCAGGAACTTGTGGTGCAGGTGGAAGTATTACCGCAAAAATACAAGAGTCAGATGATAATTTAGTTTGGGCAGACTTTGCTGGCGGGGCGTTTACGGTTGTTACAGTGGCAAATGATAACGCGGTTCAGGAGATAGATTATACCGGAAAGAAACAATATATAAGGGTGGTTGCAACAATAGCTGCTGTAACTTGTGATTTCAGTTCGGCAATTATAGTAATGTCCGGAAGTGACGTTGAGGACGCTCTCCTTTCTTCACTGATAACGGCTTCTCGTGAATATTGCGAGTTGTTTACCGGGCGCGCGTTAGCGACCCAAACCCGAGAGGCTTATGGCGACTCCTTTGGAAGTAAACCAAGCATTTACTTGCCATTTGAGCCGCTTCAATCAGTAACTTCGGTGAAATATACGAATAGTGCTGGCGTCGAAACAACGTTGACTGCAGATACGGATTATATCGTTGACACCTATGAATCGAGAATTGTTTTGCCTTATGGAAAGTCATGGGCAACGTTCACGGCATATACGGTAAACCCGATAAAAATTAGATATATCTGTGGATATTATGTGTCAAATTTGATACCGGAAAGCATAAAGGCAGCAATGCAATTGTTGATTGCTCATTGGTATGAAAACCGCATGATACAAGACGAACGAACGTTGTCGAAACCACTCGCTTTTTCGGTTCGAAGTCTTTTATCAAATCACCGAGTAAGGTGGTGGGATTTTAAATGAACAGTGGGAAGATGAACAGAAGAATAACAATTTTAGCACCGACAATTACATACAACGATTTTAACGAGGAAGTTCCGGGAACATCAAAAGAAGTAATGACGCTTTGGGCAGAGGCAATAACAACCGGCGGGAAAGAATATTACGCTGCTCAAAAATTATATGCCGAGATGTCAATTTTATTTCGTATTAGATATACTCGGAATATTACCTCATTGATGAAGATAAAATACGGAAATAGAACATTGGACATGCTTGGCAAACCAATGGACAAAAACGGAAAAAGGAAAGAACTTCTAATTGCTGCGAAAGAGGTGGTTTAAGTGGATATAGAAGCATCCCTTGAAAAATATCTTTTGACACAATCCACGTTCACATCGCTTGTTTCGCGGAGAATATATCCAGAGAGTGTTCCACCGAATACAAAACTTCCTGCGGTAACTTATCAGACAATTACGGACGTAAAAAATCATGAATTGACTGGGCAGTTGGCGCTTGAAGATCCGATGATCCAGTTTACCTCTTACGCAGAACTAAAAAGTGAAGTGAGAGCAGTAACGAATGTCATAAAAGCAATTTTGAAAAATTACAATGGGACTTTAAATGATAACGTTATACAACTTGCAAAGCTGGCGTATCAGCGGTCTGGAGAGGAAAATAGTGAAGATGGGACAATACGAGTTTACACAGAAGATTTAGAATATCAAGTAAATTATGAAAAGGAGTAATAAAAATTGGCTAAAATAGGATTTGGAACAACCCTTACGTGGGATGCTGTAGTGATCGCAGAGTTGACGAATATCAATGGAATTGAAATATCCGCTGATATGGTTGACGTTTCGACTCACCAATCAGCAAACGGATTTAAAGATTTTTTACCGGCGATGTTAGATTCGTCTGAATCAGTTTTGCAGGGATTTTTCGCATACGATGACACAACCGGGCAGCATGCAATGTTGGTCGATATGCTTGCAAAAGCTGTGAAGGCGGCAATTATAACATTTCCAACGGCAACTGGGGCAACTTGGTCGTTTAATGCATATGTAACAAAATTTAAGATTGGTGACGCGGGAATCGACGGGGCAATACCGTTTACGGCATCATTAAAAGCAACAAACAAGCCGACATTTGCGGTTGCGACGTCGACCGGATTAACAACACCTTTCTTCTCGATTTCGGAAAGTGCGAATATTACACCAGATGCAATTGGAAGTGTTTACACCTTTGTGGCAACGGTTCTCAATGCCATTGCGTCTGTTACGGTTACACCGACAGCGGCGGCGGGAGTAATTACTGTCAACGGTTCAACGGTTGCAACAGGAGAGGCTTCTTCAGCCATTACGCTTGGGGCAGGAGATACTATTACAACTATAACTGTAATTGTAACGGAAACCTCAAAAGCACCGATAACTTACACCATATATTTGACTAGATTAAGCGCATAAAAAAGACAGAAATTTAATGAGGGGACGCGTTTGCGTTCCCTTTTTTTTCAGAAACAACCAATAAAAAAATAGGGGGATTTAAAATGAGTGCGATACCATTTGCAACAGTGAACTTAGATATACCTTACGAATTAAGACTTGATATGGCAGCGATGGTTTCATACGAGCAACTGACAGGAGAGGCTGTCTTTGCGTTGCTGGGAGCGCTGTCCTTTACGCAATGTGTGAACGTAGTTTGGACTTGTTTACATCAAAAAGACGAGAAAATTAAGCAGGAAGATGTAATTGATTTGATAGAGGAGAACTGTGATGTAACTACATTTGTGCAGGAGTCATCCAAGTTGATCACCGGTGCTTTCAAAAAGCGAAAAGGGAAGTCAGACCCAAACGTGAAATCGACACAAACAAAAAATTAGATCTTACAAAGGATTTTGAGTTTGCTGTCGGTGAAATGCAATTAAAACCACATGAATTTTGGGCGTTAACTTATGCAGAATTTTCTGACATGGTTGACGGATACAATCGAAAAGAAAAACGTCGGCGGGAAGAATTATTATTTACCGCGTGGCATACGGCATTATATACAAGATTAAAAGAACTCCCTGAACTCAGCGAAGTTCTCCGGGAAAAGGAAAAAACACTGGAAATAAAGAAAGAACCCGACCATGCGGCGATGATGGCAAAAGCAAAAGCTTTAACTGAACTGTGGGGAGGAAAGATCATAAAGACTTAGGGCATGCTGCCACAGAAAGGGGGCGTTTAGCAATGGCAATTCAAAGCGGCAGTAGTTTTGCCATTAAGGGGATAGATTCGCTGATAGAGGCGGTTGCTGAGATTGGAGATAAGGCGATGCCACATGTTAAAGTGGGCGCGGACAAAGGTGGAAGTCGAGTTCTTGCTGCTGCGAAAGCAAAAGTTCAGGTCGATACCGGGACATTGAAGGCGGCGCTTATATTGAGAAAACAACGTGTGAAACCCGGTAAAGTATTATATTATTCGCAGGTAACGATTCCGGGAACTAAAGCTGGTGGAAAAGGCGGAGCACATCACATCGTTCCTCTTGAATTAGGACATAGATTAGTTGTACGCGGAAAAACAGTCGGGTCGGTTAAGGCTTATCCTTTTTTACGACCTGCTGCAGACGAAAACAAAGAAGAAGTTATAGATGATATTATCGACGCAATGAATAAGGCACTTGGCGAGATAGGTGGGATGTTATGAGTAAAGTATTAAGGTCTTTAATGGTCAAGGTTGGGGCAGATTTATCTCAATTTGAAAAGGGCATGAAGAAGATGGCACGCGACCTTAAAATAGCAGGGCGGCAAATGCAAAACGCCGGAATGAAAATGACGCGAGGTTTGACTCTCCCAATATTAGCAGCGGCGGCAGCGACGATAAAATTTGCTGCGGATTTTGAAGTTTCGCTTGCGAAGGTTGACACGATAGCAGACACATCATCAAAAAGTTTGAAGGAATTAAAAGAAGAAGTTTTGTCGATTTCGGATGCAACCGGAGTCGCGGGAACAGAAATAAACGAAGCGTTGTATCAGGCAATATCTGCCGGAGCAGAAACGGCAAAGGCGACAAAATTAGTTGAGGTCGCTGTTAAGGCGGCAAAGGGTGGATTTACGGATACAACCACAGCGGTCGATGGATTAACATCAACCCTGAATACATACAATATGGAAACAGAAGAGGC
>Ga0307928_10003604_pt1 | contig 11813 bp, 9 predicted proteins | sample AceLakmetagen232_FD_201815 | JGI IMG/M metagenome (GOLD analysis project Ga0307928, IMG submission 201815) | Saline water microbial communities from Ace Lake, Antarctica - #232 | ecosystem: Environmental > Aquatic > Non-marine Saline and Alkaline > Saline | place: Antarctica: Ace Lake...
CATTTGAAATATTTGAAATTATTGGATTAGAAGATTTTTTTAGTGAATTTTGTTGAATAATATTAGCCTTATTATTTAGAATAAAACTAATATTTCCACTATTACTCAATTTTGGTGGAAGCAAATTTCTTTGATCTTTTAAAATTACTTTTTCACTTTTGGTTTCAAGGTTTTGTGCAAGTAATGAGGAAAATCTTCTTCCATTTACAAAATTATCAGTTCTAAAATAAATTGTTTCACCATCTTCAGAAAAAGTTGGTTCATATCCAGCACCGGAATGACCATTTAATTTTGTAATAGCTTTTTTTTTCTAAATTATAAGAATACAATCCTTGATAATTTGTTTTTGAAAAAATAATTTCTTTTCCGTTGGGATTGAATTTTGCGAAATAATAGCTTTCGCCATCAGTTGGGATTTCTTTGATAGATTCAACTTTTACATTTTGTGCTAATGAGAATGAGGCCAAAGCAAGTAATAAAATAATTTTTTTCATAATAACTCCATATTTTTAATTCAATTAATATAAATAAAATATTTTTTATATGTAACAAAAATATATTTAAAAATTGTTATTATTTAAATTTTGAATTCTGAGTAATATTTAATAAATTAAAATATAATTTATGCAAAGGTGAAAAAAATGCAAATTATTAGAAAAATAGAAAAAATGCAAAGAATCGCTGATAATTTGCGCAGGCAAAATAAAATCATTGGTTTTGTTCCGACAATGGGATATTTACATAAAGGCCATTTAAATTTGGTCAAATTAGCGAAAGAAAAATCCGATATTGTGGTGATGTCGATTTATGTAAATCCGACTCAATTTGGTCCGAATGAGGATTTTTCAAAATATCCAAGAAATTTTGAGCGAGATGAGAAATTAGCGAAAGAAAAAGGTGTTGATATTATTTTTTATCCGAGATCAATGTATAAAAATAATCTCACTTTTGTAAATGTAGAAAAAATTACAGAAATATTATGTGGTGCATCAAGACCAATTCATTTCCGTGGTGTTACAACGATCGTAACGAAATTATTTAATATAGTCAAACCGCATTATGCCGTATTCGGACAAAAAGATGCTCAGCAAGCAGCTGTAATTCAAAAATTAATTAACGATTTGGATTTTGATATTAAACTAATTTTGTCTCCAATAATTCGTGAAGATGATGGTTTGGCAGTAAGCTCGAGGAATGTAAATCTTACTAAGGAGAATAGAAGAAATGCTCCAATTTTATATAAGAGTTTGTGTTATATTAAAGAACAAATAGATCAAGGAAAGACAGATTTGATTCAATTGATAAAGCAGGCGAGAAAAATGATAGATGATATACCAAATGCAAAAATTGATTATTATTCTGCAGTAAGTTATCCGGAATTGAAATCGGTAAGCAAGTTGGAACAAAAAACATTAATTGCTTTGGCAGTGAACTTTGGGAGTGTGAGGTTGATTGATAATATGATAATTGAGAATTATTGGCAACTAACAAAAACTAACAAGAATGAACAAGGTAAATTAGAAAATAGAAATTAGAAATAAAAATATTATTGTTTATTATATAGCAAGATAAAAAAATGAGGAAATATGAAAAATAAAATATTACTTTATAACGGGAAAATATTTACAAAAAATGGAATAAATAAATATAACACAGCTATTCAAATAAAGGGTAATAAAATTGAAAGGATCGGTTCTGATGATGAATTGAAACAAATTATTAACAGAAATATAAAGACGATTGATCTGGAGGGCAAAGTTGTATTTCCCGGATTTATTGACACACATTTTCATTTGTCTGAATGGGCAAAAAGAAAAAAGATGGTAAATTTAGATAATTTTAATTCTTTAGAAGATGTATTAATTCATCTGCAGAAAAATATTCCTGCCGGCGAGTGGTATTTTGGTGGTGGTTGGAATCATAATGATTGGAAAGAAGATCGTTTACCAAATATGAACGATCTGTTATTTATCAAAAATAAAAAAGTTATTTTATTCAGTAAAGATTTTCACTCAGTTTGGATAAATGATCCTGTGTTGGATCTGATCGATACAAAAGAATTGGTTCATTTTATTCAAAAGAAAATGATAGAAACAAATAATTTAAAACAAATAACCGGAATAATTAAGGAAGAAGCAATAGATAAATTAATTAATCCATTGATAAAAGAAATTGAATCACCGATATTTGATGATCCAAAGGAATATTTTGAAGAATTGAATAAAGTTGGGTTGACTTCAATTCACACAATTGAGACATTCAAAGATTATCAAAAATATAAAGAATTATATCAAAATATTTATAAAAGAGGTCCAAGATTAGGATTTTTAATTTATGAAAGAGATAGAGAAGATATTTTTAGAAAAAAAATTAAAACAGATAATGGCGGAAATTGGTTCAAGTATTTGGGATTGAAGATTATTCTTGATGGTGCTTTAGGCAGTCAAAGTGCTTGGATGAGAGAACCGTATGAAAATAAATTCGATGATGTTGGAATAAATTTTTATGATGATGAAACATTGGAAAAAATTGTTGAAGAGGCAGAACTAAATGAAAATTCTATAGCAATTCACGCTATCGGAGATAAGGCATTAGAACAATTATTAAATGTTTTTGAAAAATATAACTTGTCACGGAAATCACAATATCGTATTGAACATGCTCAAATTATTCCTCCAGATCTGTTCGAAAAGATCAAATTGTTAAGACCAAAATTATCAATGAATCCGTCTCATATATTTGCCGATATTAAAATAGCTAATAAACATTGGGGAGATCGTTCTCGTTATGCTTATAGATTTAGAAGTTTATTAAATGAAAATATTCCATTCTCCTTTGGATCCGATGCTCCTGTAGAAAAAATAAATCCTTGGAAAGGAATAAGAGCGGCAGTTAAAAGACAAAATAATAATGGAGAATCATGGTATCCGGAAGAAAAAATAACATTGACTGAGGCGATAAATGCTTACACGATAAACGGTGCAAAAATTTCAAATGAAGATGATGTCAAAGGGAAATTGTCAAGTGGATATTTAGCTGATCTTTTTGTCGCTTCAGAAAATCCTTACGAAATTGATATTGATGATATTGAAAATATTGAATCGTTATTGACAATTATCGATGGAAATATTGTCTATAATAAATTATAAAAACAGAGATAAATTTTAACAATGAAGTATTTTTCTAAAACGCAGTCACCTTTATTTAGTATGATCGCAGTCATACCAATGGCTCTTTTTTATGAGATATTTGTTTTTATTAATAATAGATCTGACATAAATGGTATAAGAAACGGAGCTGATATTTTATTAAAAAGAATATTAGTAAAATTCGGATTCCATGGTTTTGAAGCTACAATATTACTTTTTTTAGTTCTTTTTATTTTAGTGTCGATTGTTCATAAAATTCATTTTAAGCATAAAAAACTTGGATTGGAATTTTATCCTTTTATCATTATTGAAAGTATAATTTATTCATTTTTATTGTATTTTATTACTCGTTACGTAATTTCAAATGTTGCAGTATTGATGATAAATTCAGAAACTGTTCAAATAATTAGTTACAGTTTAGGTGCGGGTGTTTACGAAGAATTAGTCTTTAGAGCTATTTTATTGCAGTCGTTTTTCATTCTTTTCAGAAATACTTCTTTGGATCCTTGGGTAGGAAGAATTATTTCATTGATCTTATCATCATTGGTTTTTGCAGGAGTTCATTACATTGGTAGTTTTGGAGAAGTATTTAATTTTATTACATTCTTAGCAAGATTCACAGGAGGAATGTTGCTTGGCATTCTCTATTTTTTTAGAGGATTTGCGATAACTTCTTATACACATGCATTTTATGATATATTGTTAATTTATGTTTAAATAAATAGATGGAGGTAAAATCATGAAAAAACGAAAATCGGCAGTAGCAGGACAATTTTATCCGGGTGGAAAAACAGAATTACAGGAAACAATTGATAAATATTTTGAGGAAATAACAATTGAGATTCCCGAAGAAAAGGAGATAATGGGAATAATTGCTCCGCACGCAGGTTACATATTTTCCGGATTTCAAGCAGCGAAAGCATATAAAAATATAATTGATAGAAATTATGAAACAGTATGTGTTATCAGCCCGAGTCATCAAGAATATTTTGAAGGATGTTCCGTTTATTCCGGGGATGCCTATGAAACACCTTTGGGAGCAATAAAAATTAATGATGAAATGAGAAAGATCATTGATAAATTTGATGTGATAAATATTTCTGATAATGGGCATCATTCCGAACACTCCTTGGAAGTTCAATTACCATTTATTCAAGTTGCATTATCAAATTCATTTTCATTGATTCCAATTGTAGTTGGCTCGCAAAATAATTCTACGATAAAAGGTTTATCAGAAGTGATAGAATTCTTAAAAAAAGAAATGAAAGATAAAATATTATTTGTAGCGAGTTCTGATCTATCCCATTTTCACAATTATGAAACTGCGGAAAAAATGGACAAAAAACTCGTAAAATTAATTGATGATTATGATTATGAGAAGTTGTGGAAAAAAATTCAGTTAAATGAAATTGAAGCATGCGGAGGCGGACCGATTACAGCAATGATGATGGGGTTGGATAATATTACCGATAGAAAGGCCAAGACGTTTGGATATATGAATTCAGGTGATGTGATTGCTGATAAAAGTAGAGTTGTTGGATATACTTCAGCGGTGATTTATAAATAAAAGAGGAGGAATAATGAATATTTCAAAAGAAAAGAAAATAGAAATGTTGAAAGCAGTAAGAAATCATTTGGAATATAAATTACTTGGAAAACAGAAATCATATTTGCTTGAAGATGAGTTTTATGATGAAAAATATGGATTATTCGTAACTCTGCATGAGGAAGGAGATTTAAGAGGATGTATCGGATTGATAAAAGGAATAAAGCCATTGAGAAGTGGAATAATTGAGATGGCAGAATCGGCTGCATTTCAGGATCCAAGATTTTCACCGGTAACAAAAGATGAATTAGATGATATAGAAATTGAAATCTCAATATTAAGTCCATTGAAAGAAATCGATGATTGGCAGAAAATAATTCCTGGGGAACATGGTGTTGTGATGTCAGATAATTTTCATCAGGCGGTATTTTTACCGCAAGTGGCAACTGAACAAGATTGGGATTTGGATACAATGTTAAGAAATTTAGCAATGAAAGCAAAAATAGATCCGGAATCTTATAAAGATGATGAAATAAAATATAAAATTTTTACAGCAACAATTTTTTCAGAAAAGGATGAAAAATAAAATGGAATTTATATTGATCGGAAGTGGAAAGGTTGGAACTGCATTTACTTATCATTTAGAAAAAAATGGAAATAAATGCATTGGAGTTATTGAAAAAGAATTATCAAATTATAAAATGTTTTCAAAAAATATTCGGAAAATAAAACAATTTAAAATTGATGATCAATTACCAAAATCCAATTTTATTATTGTTACCGTAAATGATGATGAGATTGAAAATATTGCAAGTAATTTAAGTGGTAATAATTATTTGAATACCAAACATATTTTTCATACAAGTGGTTTTTTATCTTCAAATATTTTTAGAAGCATTAAAAGTAGGAAAGTTGAATTTCACTCTATTCATCCGTTGATTTCCATGCCAAATGTAAAGTCAGCCATCGAAAATTTACCAAAAGCATATTTTGCAATTGAAGGTAAAAATGATATTTGGATGAATGAAATTGTAAAGATAATAGGGGGGAAGTCATTTAAAATTTTGGCAGAAGAAAAACCATATTATCACACCGCAGCAGTGATCATTGGGAATTTGTTTGTTGGACTTTTGAAAATGAGTCAGATTGTTGCCGAACAAAGTAATATTAACGAATCGACTTACATGAAATATTTTAATCCGCTGATCCAAAGTGTTTTAGATAATGCTACGAAAAGTGGAATTGATTCGGCATTAAGTGGACCAATTCAGAGAAATGATACAAAGGTTATTGAAAAACAAATTGACATTTTAGAGAAAATTGGTAATGAAGATATTGTAAATATTTACAAAGGTCTGGTTGAATATATAAAGAAGGTCAAAAATTGAGATATTTATTATAAAAAATTATTTAGATAAATAATTAAAAAACTGATAGTAACATCAAATCTATAATAAACATTACATTTATCATAAAAATAAATATTGCTAAAAATTCAGATTAAATAATTTTTATTTACGAGTTTAGAAAAACGACAAGAACCAAGATTACCCACCGCTATAAAGCATTTGCAGAATAGCGGTTAGGTGTATCTTGTGGTTAAGCTGTTACCAACTTTTTCTTCCTGGCTTTTCCCTTTCTTTTCGTGGACGAGCTTCATTGACTTTGATGTTTCTGTCTTTTACAGAAGTTCCATCTAACTCTTGTATTGCTTTTTTACCATCTTCTTGTTCGTTCATTTCGACAAATCCAAAACCTTTAGACCTTCCGGTTTCTCGATCTTTGATTATAATTGTTTTCACAATTGATCCATATTCTTCGAACATTTGTTTAAGATCGTCTTCTGTCACTTCATATGACAAGTTTCCTACATAGATATTCATCTATTCTCCTTAAATTCTCGCGTTTTTAAATTACACTACCGAAAAACCAAACGCAAAAGTTTATCGATAGTTTTTTGCCAACAGTTGGCAATATTATTTTATACATAATAAATACTCTAAACATATAATTATGTATTTTGATTTTGTTTAATATAGAAAAATGTTTCAACATAGATGGAAAAATTTACAAATTCCCTCTATGTGATAATAATGTGTTTATAAAGAAATTTTCAGTATGTAAAAAAAATAAAACCGAAAATTTATTAATTGTCTGCTTTTGCTGTTTAATTTTTATAATTCGTCTGTTCCTTTAATTTCTCTTTCCAATCCAACAACGTATTTTAATAAAATATAACACTAATGTCAAGTAAAATGTTTATTATATATAAAATTATTAATTAAATATAATATTTTGCTATAATAAATAAGTTTTAATATATTTAAACTCATTGAAAAAAATGATTAAATGGAAATTGAAAATATGAAAAAGAAATTAGTGTTAGCCACTCGTAATAGAGACAAAATTAGAGAAATAAAAAATAAACTTGGAAAAGATATTGATATTTTAACAATTGATGATTTTGATCATATTCCTGAAGTTATTGAAGATGGTGAAACATTAGAGCAAAATGCAATTAAAAAGGCAAAAATTATTCATAAATATACAAAATTACCAACAATTGGAGATGATACGGGTTTATTAGTAGATGCGTTAAGTGGGAAACCCGGTGTATATTCCAGTAGATTTGCAGGAGAGAACGCAACCTATGATGAAAATGTTGATAAATTATTAGATGAATTAAAGGGTGTTTCTTGGGAACAAAGAGATGCTAAATTTATTACAGTGGTAGCATATATGGACAATAATTCAGAGTGGACCGTAGAGGGAAAAGTAAAAGGAAAAATAATCAAACAAAAAAGAGGGAATAATGGATTTGGTTATGATCCGGTTTTTTATTATGAAAAATTAGGTAAGACATTTTCAGAAATGGATATAGAAGAAAAAAATAAAATCAGTCATCGAGCAATTGCATTAAAAAAATTTGTTGAAAAATATAAAAAAATAAATTAAACTAATGTTTAGTGATAATGAAAAATATTTATTATATTATTTGAAAAAATTAAGGAGTAAAATAATAAGGCCAATTTGTTAAAGAGAAGATGAAATTAAATTCGAAATTATAATGTTGAAAAAAATATAATTTGAAGAAAATATTACTGACAATTGGTCTATTAACATTTTTCATTAGTTTGTCGTTTGGACAAAGTGGAAATAGTTCTTTAGGTATTAAATATTCATATCGACCAGCTGGGGTTATGCCAATATTATTTTCGGCTCCATCCGGATTCGAGAAATATAAATTAGATACAAACAATCCAATTTCTGTTGCTATGCCAAAATTGGTTAATGAAATAAAATTATTTCAGTTAACAAATGATAATGGTGATGTTTTGATCCAATATGAAAAAATTGGAGATTATTATGTAACCATACCTTCATATATTTTTCTAAGTGATTATTATAAACTTAAGATTGATCATATAAAAAGGCAAGAATGGAATAAAGAAATTGCTAAGGAAGTTACAAAAGAAAAAAAAGAGCAGGGTGCTGTATTCGAGATTGGTGCCGATATTGCCGGTCAGAGAGTATCATTGAGAGTTAATGGAAATATAACAATTTCAGGAAAGTATAATAATCAAACTCAATCTACAAGATATACTTCATCGCAAGAGGCGGCAAAATCAAATAATTTTGTTCTTGACCAAACACAAAGTTTCAATATCGAAGGGAGAATTGGTGACAGAATAAGCATGAAAGTTCATCAAGATAGTGAGAATAGTTTTGATTTCGAAAACCAATTAAAAATTTATTATACGGGAAAGGAAGATGAAATTGTACAGAGAGTAGATGCCGGGAATATTGGTTTATCTTTGCCTGCAACTAAGTTTGTTAGTGGAAAAGCATCCAGCAGTGGTTTATATGGAATTAAAGCATTTATGAAATTGGGACCTGTTGATTTGACAACTATTATATCTGTTGAAAAAGGCCAGAGTAAAGAAAAAACTTGGGGTGGTGGTAGTGAAGGGAGTAGTGTAAAGATCAATGATTATGATTATATTAAAGATACATATTTTTATCTTGATGAGTTCTATCTTAAACAATTATATCCATTAGATGGAAGAGAATTTAAATTTAATTCGGATAAAATAGTTACTGATTTTTATTTATATATTTCATGTACCGAAACAGAGCAATCTGCATTCAATGCAGTTGCCTATGTTGATCCTTCGGATACATCTCAATATACAAACGAAACAGAAAAATTGTTTTTTAGAAAATTAGAGCAGAAAGATTATGAATTAAAATCAGAAATGGGAATTGTTAAAATCCAAACAAGTTTTACACAAGAAAAAGTTTTAGCAGTGGCTTATCGGACAGATGATGGTACTGAAGTGGGTGATGTTGTAGAATCTATGGATGAATATCCTCAAAAATTAAAATTGATCAGACACAGTTCTCCAAATCCTCAATATAAAACATGGGATTTAGAATTAAAAAATGTATATAATCTTGGTGCAAGAGGGATCAATGAAGATGGATTTGACTTAAAAATATATTATAATAATGGAAATGTTAGGCAAAACGGAAATGAAAATTGGTCATCTTTTTTACAGCTATTTGGATTGGATAATGATGACGATAGTCATTCAGGGAATCCAAACGGACAGATTGATATTGAAGATAATTCGAATGTAGTAAAACTATTTGATGGTGAATTATGGTTGCCTTTTACTTATCCATTTGAAGCGGCGTCTAAAGCTGATGATGATATGAATGCATATTATAATGATGAATTAGACCAAGATACAACATTATCGTCTTCACTTTTATATCATGGTGATAGAGCATCTATTACCGATATACAAAATGAGAGTAAATTTATTATAGAAGTTACATATAAAAATAGAAGTGATTTTATTCAATTAAATGATATGATGATAATAGAAGGCAGTGAAGAAATTACGATAAATGGACAAAAATTATCCAAGGGAATTGATTATGAAATTGATTACTTTGCAGGTTCTATACAATTAATAAGTACAAAAGCAAAAAATCCTAATGGAAAATTAAAAATCACATACGATTCTCAACAACTATTTCAATTAGATAAGAAAACAATAGCAGGAATGAGAGCAGAATATAAGTTTGGTAATAATTCGTTTTTGGGTGGAACATTTATGTATTATAATAAGTCGTCTTTAGATGATCAAGTTCGGATCGGTGAAGAACCATTTAAAAATTATATTTGGGATCTTAACGGACAAGTTAGTTATGATCTTGATTGGATGACTTGGGCTATCAATGCTTTACCACTTATTAGAACAGATAGTAAAAGTTCAATAGAAATAGATGGTGAAATAGCACAAATTATCCCTAATCCTAATACGATCAGCAATGAAAGTACTGGTGATCCCAATGGAGTGGCTAAAATAGATGATTTTGAAGGAGTAAAAAGAGTTACTTCAATGGGAATTATGTATAAAAGTTGGAAAAGAGCAAGTAAGCCAACCAATACATTTTTTGACCATACCTTTAGAGAAAGAGGATTCTTGTTTTGGTTTAATCCATATAATAAAATTGATGTAAGAAATATTTGGCCAAATAAAGAGACAAGTAATACTGAAGATAATGGTATTAATATTTTAAATATTGTATTAGATCCGGAAGTAAATGGAATTACTGGTGATGAAACAAAGGTAGATCCGAGACAGACATGGGGCGGTATTATGAAACCGTTATATTCCGGTTCGTATAATCAAACCAAAAGTAAATATATTGAAATTTGGGCAAGGGGAGAAACAGGAACGATTCAAATTGATATTGGTAAAATTAGTGAAGATATTAATAACAATTATATGTTGGATACCGAAGATGGGTGTGATACACTAATAAAAAAAATGAAAAATGATATAATTGATGAAAAAGGTGGAAGAACAGAAGATATTGGAATAAATTTATTAACAGATGAGGAAGAGATAGCATTGGGATGGGATCCCAAAATTGACAATTTTATTAGGGATACAGAAAATTCAAATAGTAGCAATGCAGAATATCGTTATTATAATGGTACTGAAAATAATGCTGAAGAAACAAATAACTATCCCGATACAGAAGATTTAAACAGAAATGCTAAAGTAGATGTTTTAAATGATTATTTCACTTACGAATTAAATCTTGAATCAAGTTCTTGGATGATTTCAGAAACTGAAACGGAAAATGGATTTAAAACAGGTTGGAAGTTATACAGAATACCACTAAATAAAGCAGTTGATTCTATTGGAAATGCTAATTTGGCTCATGTGGAATTTATGAGATTATCTTTTGGAAATGTTGTTAAGCAAGATACTGTACAAATCGCTTCTGTAGCAATTGTTGGCAATGAATGGCAGGAAATTGGTATAACAGATACTATTTCATTAGGATATCATAAAGATGATGACATGTTTGCTATTACAGTTGTGAATACAGAGGAAAATGCAGAATATGAGTCACCGGAAGGTGTGCAAGGTAAATTAGATAAAATAAATAATATCCGAGCAAGAGAACAATCGTTATGTTTGAAATTAAACAATTTGCCATCGGGACAGGAAGCCGCAGCAGAAAAATTATTATATGAAGATATAGATCTTTTAATGTATAAGCAGTTAAAAATGTACATTCATGGTGATTATAATTTACCAAGTGAGAATACGTCTATTAGTGTAAGTATTAGATTGGGAAGAATAATAAATAATAATTTTGAATATTATGAAGTTGAAACACCGGTCTATAATGGATGGGATAAAAGAAATGAAATATTATTGGATTTTGAAAAATTAACAACATTAAAAATGAAAAATGAGTTTGATGGCGAAGTTTATAGAAATCCGAAAACAGGTGTGAAAGAATATCATCTTGTGGATGAAAATACCGGAGAATTTACAGGCCAAATATATAGAATTGTAGGGAATCCTGCATTATCAAGATCAAAAAAACTTATTGTTACAGTGAAAAATAATGACCCATTTCAAAATTATACTGGTGATGTATGGTTGGATGAATTGAGAGTCAGCGATACAAAAAATGAAAAAGGAATGGCAATTCGTGGGCAGATAAATATGAAATTTGCTGATGTTGCCAGTTTAAATGTGAACGCTCAAAAAAAAGATGCTGAATTTCACGAAGTAAATAGA
>Ga0307928_10003607_pt1 | contig 11808 bp, 7 predicted proteins | sample AceLakmetagen232_FD_201815 | JGI IMG/M metagenome (GOLD analysis project Ga0307928, IMG submission 201815) | Saline water microbial communities from Ace Lake, Antarctica - #232 | ecosystem: Environmental > Aquatic > Non-marine Saline and Alkaline > Saline | place: Antarctica: Ace Lake...
GGTTGTCCCACCTTAGAACATCAGATAAGTCGGTAAATGAGGTGTCTAGTCTAGTGTCTAAGCCCTTAAAGTCTTTGGTTAAATCAATCGTGGGGTAGTCAGGGAAGTTAGAGACCGCTATGGTCTTGGGGATTGCGGGGAACTTAATCTCTGGGGGCTTAGGATATTCGGGAAAATTAGCTACCCTTATCGTCGTGGGAAACTTAGTCTGCTTGGTGTCCCTCACTTGCTGGAGGACATCCGTAAGTTTATCTAGTTGTTTATTGAACTCTGGCACTTGACAAGAGTTATTGGATATGATATAAGATAGGTATGAGTGGATGTTTAACTATCATTTTATGGTTGGCTTTCTGGGCGATATTATTCGTTTATCTTCCTGTTATCGCTTGGCTTTTAATTATTTTGTTTTTACTGGCAATGTTTAGGGATTAAAGTCCTTTCGCCTTGTTGAATATGTCAGTTAGTTGGGGTTTGGTTTTAATGACAATTTCAGCCTCGTTTAATACTTGGTGTATTATTCTGCGACTTATGGTTGCTTCAATATCGATATCAGACTTATTAACCGTTTTTTCAATTACCTGTTCGCCAAACTTTTTAGCCACAGACCGCTCAGTTGTCCAGCTTTGGTTCTCGATGTTAATTCTTGGGTCGACATCTATCTTGTTAATGTCAGCATCCCTTGGAATCCCACGATAAACCCTGATTTTGTTTGGGAGTTCTTTCACTTCGTCTATGGTTAATTGGATGGATTCTTTTCCATACTCCTTAAATGTTGCCAAATCTTCGTCACCCCTACCCAAGAAAGCTTCCTTATAGGCTGGGTTATTTACAGCAAACTCCTCCGCAGTCTTGAACTTGGTAGGGTCTAGTTCTGCCGCCTTAGCGGTTGTTTTAGCTCCTCCGCTAGGAGCCTTAGCTTTTGGGATTGGTGGGGTTTTGGGTTTTTTTCCAGCTTCGATAAACTTCTTAATCGTAGCTTCTTTACCAACCACCATCTCTCTTATTGTAGTGATGAATTCATTGATAGCACCGTGTTTTGAGATTGATGACAGTGGCAATTCACCTGGAATTTTTTGTCCCAGTGCTTCCTTAATTGCGATGATATTACCCACCTCATCATTTATATTGATACCAAGCTCTTCGCCAATTTCTTCTAAGAGGTTACGCATTTGCTGTTTATTCTCAGTACCAGAACCAGCAATCACACCTTCAGCGGTGGTTTTTAAGTTGCCTTTTTTGTTTAATAATTTTTTGCCTAATTTGTCATAAATATCATAGTATCTACGATAAATGGCATACGCACCAGATAATTCTTTTGGTAAAATCTTTTCCATTGCGTCTAGAGTGCTACCTGTTAATCGATTGGCAATTCTTGTGGCTTGACTTGTTTTACCTTGCACGGTGGGCAGTGATTCTGTAAACGCACCCAGTTCGGCACGTAGATTGATAACCTCATCTGGCGTTAGGTTGGTGGCAGCTCTAATCCTATCTACCATACTTTGAATAATCTTTTGTTCCCTACTTTTTAATACACCAACGGGAGCTTCAACCTTGAATGTTGATATAAACTTACCCGCTTTATTTCGGAGTTGGTTAATTTTAATCAATGAACTTGTTTCATTCAATTTTGTTGCTACATCCGATAGTTTTTGAGATAAATCAAATGTTTCACCAGCTTCTACGAATGGTTTTTTGGCTTCCGTGAATGCCTTGGCTGCGGTTTCTCTTATACCTTGAACGGCTTTAGCTGTTCTATCGGCTAGATTGTGGAACGAACCAATTGGAGCATCCTTAACAGTAGATAATGCTTTTTCAATATCTCTTGGGTTGGTTTTAGCTTTCTTTAGCAATTCTCTATCAACTCCAGAAACCCTCGAAGCAAGGGTTGTTCTCAACTCTTCCGTAGTTACTCTTGGGCTTGTGATGAACTCACCAGCTTTCACTGCTCTTTCTCCAGCCTTTGTTCCAGCTTTTTTGATACCACCAGCAACAAACTTAGCCTCCTGTGCTAATCCTTCACCAGCTTCCGTGGCAATTTGTCTAACAGCCTGTCCAGCTTCGCCACCAGCGATAGCTTTGCTACCGCCTTTAATGGCTTTCGCAGCGGGTTTTATTCCCTTAAATCCGAACATCCACAGCCCAATACTGGCAATGGCTTCCCAGTTAGCAGCAGCTCTTGGGTTTTCTTCTGACCACGCAATGTAGGACTCTGCACCTCTTTCGGCTGCCCTTAATGCCCCTTGCCCAGTCGGTGATGTGACAAAGGTTGCCAAAACATCATCAAGAGCACCGCCCTCTTCTCGTAGCTCTGGGTTTTTGGCTAACTCTATGTATCGTTGAACTTCGTTTTGAATATCAGCACTCTGTTGTGGGGCGATTTCATCAAATAGTTTAGCTGCTGCGGTAGCACCCTCGCCGATAACTTCACCAGCAATATCACCGATATTACCAACGGTTTGGAGTGCTTGTTCGGGAACTGTTTGTTCTCCACTTAATGTTCGTTGTGAACCAGCGTGTATCTGTTGAACTTGTTCTCCCATCCCCTCCGACAATCTAGTTCCAGAACCAGTGAAGATACCAGATGGTCTAAATGGATTATATTTAACCTTGTTCTTCATGGCGTTGGGGGCGGTGTCATTCCACCCCTCGACTGTGTGTCCCCCCTCGGTTAAAGAAGTTAGCGCTTCTTGGCTAGATGAAAACGCTCCATCTGTTATAGATTTCTGTACTAATTCTCTTGCCTTGTTGTAGTCTAAGAATGCCATTTTAATTTATTCCTTGGTTAGTCCAATAATCGCCGCTAATCCAGCTATCCGCTTGTGGGCTTGATGGTTGCACGTCGGTGCCAGAAGTTCCTTGAATGTCATAGCCCTGAAATCTTAAAGACCGTTCTATCTCTGCAACATCTACTCCAGCGCTTCTAAGGTCTTCCATTATGTAATCTTGTACAATCGGATTCTCTGGATAGCGACCCATAACATTTTCGTATTCTTGAGCCATTGCTGTAATTTTACTAGACAATAATTTGGATGCCTGGTTTATCACGCCAGTTATCTGCCTACTTGCGTAGTTAGCTCGTAGTGTCTGATATACCTTCTCTGTTTCTTGGTCAGTAGCAGTTGCACCTTTGTATGCAGATGCAATTTCCGATGCAACGATTGTTAGGGTGTACATAAAGTTGGTTATCTCCGGATGTCCTGTGTGTTTTTGATACCAGTTACTCAGCGCATTTATGTCGGTGAGGTTTGATGGAAGTACAACACCAAGCCCACTCTTTCGCACTCTTTGTAGTTCATCCGCATCTTTTTTAAGTTGGGCAAGATGTCCCATAGATGTATTGATTGAACCACGACTATTGAACGGTTTAGCGTTTGGGTCGTCCCATCGTTTCTGAGTATTAAATCTAATCTTGTTCGTTGTCTCGCTATACTCTGGGTCAAGCTGTACCGCAATAGCACTTATTCTCTGACGATAGACTGCACCCTTCATTCCAGAACCCAAATCAGAGAGTAGGGCATCCCCGCTTATAATTTGGCGAACATTTGCCTTGTCCTGTGCGTTTAAGCCAAGATAAATCTGTTTTTGTTGTTCTGTTTTATCGGTAAGAAACCTGCTGTCGGCATCAGCTATCTGGTCTCTGGCAACACCAGACGTTTGGGTTGGGTCGTAGCCCTCCACCTTAGCCATATTTTGAACTAAACGATTTAATTCAGTTGTGTCTTGAATTTGACTTTGGAAGTCTGTGTCGGGATTCAATCCAGTAGCCGCCGCTCCATAACCCCTACCGTTGAGTGTGCCGTCTTGGTTCACTCCACCCGACCACCTACGCATAGCAGTTTCGGCATCGACGCCCTGATATGATTTGCCCTCCGTCAGTAGTCTGCCCATAGCTGCGAAACCAGATTCGGGGCTATCAAACACTAGGAAGTTGCCGCCATCTTGGGCGTTCTTTATTTCTACCCCGATAGCACCATCAAAATCCTTCGTATAGTCCGAAACCTTGATGTTACCTGGATTGTTGTTGCGATTAGACCTTGTGGCTCCAGGATTGCTCTCTTCAGTGTTGTACGCAGGTAATCCCATTATTTGTCCATCTGGGTCTCCAATAATTGCTCCGTAGCTACCCGTTTCTGTTCCAGACTGTCCATATAGCTGTCTGTACGCCTCTTCATACGAAATACCGTCAGATAATGCCTTTGAGTTAGCTGTCTTGACTTTATCGGCTTCCGTTAGTCCGCCAACACCGTCAGCTCCAGTCGCACCAGTCCCACCCTTCAACCCATATCTATAATCCTCAACTGCACCCCTCAGAATCATCGGGTCAATCCCGTATTCTTCTGCCTTGCTATCAATAAGCTCTTGATTAGCTACGGGGTTATTACCCCAAGAAGCTACAATAGCGGGAGCGATGGAAGTGGCAGTCGTTATCATAAAGTCCTGTGCTCTCTTGTCATCCTCATCTAGTGCTTTCTCGTTGGCTAACTGTTTCGCAATGTAAGCGTCTTCTCTATCCCAAGCGTCTTGTTGGATAGACCGTGCTTCGTTAAATTTATCTCTGGCAAGTTGAGCTTGTCCGTCTTTAAGTGCTTGTTGAGCTGCTTTGATGGCTGATGACCGCTGGGCTTCAAAAAGTGCCGACTCGGTTCTGTGGCTCTTGGCGACTTTTAACATCACGCCTGTTTGTGATACAGCAGCTCCCAATCCACCGCCACTAGCGATTCCTCTCGCTTGGACATTCTCACCCTCTTGTCTATCTAGTCTTGATTGGTTAGAAAGGTCAGAAATGTTTGTTGCATCTTTTAGTGCATCATCAAATCTCTTTTGTAAATCTTCAATTTCAGCATCTTTAATCTCACCAGCAAGTTTAACATCTGCCTGAGTTTGTGCTTCGGTTTCTGGGTCTAGCTGAATGGCAAGTTCGTTCTCTGCTCCCCTAGCTCCCGTCGAGCTTTCCATAACTCTTGGGGCTTGTGGTGCTTGTGGTGTATCACCTGGTGGAAGTAATCTTGCCACACTTCCGTGCTTATAATTCGGGTCTTCTGTAAAACCCTTATCTATATATTCTTGGTATCTAGCATCGCCCCTATCTACTACATAGCCACTGGGCTTTCCCTGACCAGCCGTTCCCCATTTAGCTTTATCCCACCAGTTATCGTTTATGTCTGGTGTTTTTGTGAACTCTTGGGCTGGTGTTCCCTGTTTGGTAGATAGTTTCGGTGTGGAGAGTGGACTTCTGCTACCCGATAGCGATTTCTGTACAGAAGAATAGGCTGGTCTGCCACTACCCCCGAATACTGGCTGATTCAGTTTTTCCATTAAATCGTCAGGTTCAATGTACTGTCCTAATTCAATATCTTGAATATCATCAAACTTGCCGCCAGCAAAAGCTGCCTCGAAGTTTCTACCAGTATAACCACTTGTTTTACCGTATTTGAGGGATTGGAGTTTACCGTCTGTGAAACCGAATATATCACTCTTGGTGGAAGTTCCTAATCCTTCGATAAGAGCACCATATTCTAGTGGTTTGTTAGAAGCTAGTAAATCTGCTAATGATTGTCCTCTGCCAGCACTACCACCCGAAAAACTCGAAGCGTTGGCTATCTGACGTGGGTCTATTTTAAGTCTCGTAGCCGCCTGATATAGAGTTTCACCAGGCAAGACACGGAGACCCGTTGTCTTCCCACCTTTCGTGATGGGTTGGTTAAAGAGTGCTCGGCGTTTCTTGCCAGCAGCTAGACTCTTTAAGTATGGGTCTTTTCTTGCCATTATTTTAGTTTATCTGCTATGAACTGCCACGCTATATTTGCCCCGAAGATAACAAGCGTACCTATAACGGCTATCTTCCCGCTAAAGTTATCTATGAAGCTCTGATGCCTCCTGACCGTGCCATTGGTGGATTTAACCTCTTGCTTTAACTGCTTCAGTTCGTAATGAATGTTCTTTTTCCACTCGGCATCAGAGCCGAGGTGTTCTAGCACTTTATCTTGGAATTGTTGGGGCTTCATAATTTTGGTGTTGGTTTATTGGCTGGCATTATATTTCTATTGAGAAGTATGGTGCTGTTATGTAGGTTATGTAGTTGTTGGTGGTGGTTCCACTTGAACCGTGTCCAAACTTAATATCAGAAGCTGCGGCGGGTAGGTTGGTTGCTATGGTTGATTCTAGCGTGCCATTGACATAGAATTTTACATCTACTCCTGGGTCAACCTCTATCCTGTACACGTTTCTATTAGTCACTGTGATACCAGTTATTTCATCCTCTGTGTGGGCTGCTCCTCCAGCACCGCTGGATGTGTGGGCATAGAGCTTGCCATCTGTGTTGAATGAGAAGTTTGCACCTGCCACTGTCGCATCATCGTAGTCGTATAGCGGAGCTATGGTAGCTACGAGACCAAATCCGCCCTGTTCGCCACTTGCTCCAGCAAATGCAGCGGTAAATTCAACAATAATTTTCTTAGCATCATCCCATCGTAGGGTATCCCCACCAGCAGTATCTCGGTCTATGCTTGCTGTGGTAATTTGTGCTTGGTTCGCATCGCTGGTTGCAACCCAGCGCATAAAGTGTCCACCGAAGTATATGCCTGCTGTTGTTTCGTTGACTAAAGCCCAAATCGTTCCAGCAGCAGCAACAGTTCCTTGGATACTTCCTTGTAGGAACGGGATTGTAAACTCGTGATAGGTCTTATCTATTGCACTACCCGTTCCCATTAGGTTCTCGTGGTCGTGTAGTGCTGTGAAGCCAGCATCGGTTATGTCTAGTGCGTCCAGCCTACTAATAAAGCTTGCCCCTTGTAGTAAGAACTGTGTGCCATCGTAGATAATAATAGCTATCTGAGCGGCTTGAATATCGTTATCGTCTAGGTCTTGGAGTCCAGCATCGCCGTACTTCTTAATGCTTTTAGCACCGAGTGAGTTTACATTTATGGTACAAGCACCTGTATTGGCGGTATTAAACTTAGCTTTTAGAGTCATACCAGCCAGATAAGCAGCGGGTACAGGGTCTAGGGTTATTACATAAGTATCGTTAGCTCCAGCGTCAGCAGCGTAAGTTTCCACTCCTCGCTGTATGCCAAGTTCGGTTGCATATAGGTTTCCAGCACTAGGAGTACCACTTGTACCAGCGAGAGCGTCTTGTTGGTCTTCTGTTATCTGTTGGTTGTTACGAGGCACAAATACGAGGTCTGTGGTGCTTCCAGAGTTAGAGAAGCCTAGTGTAACCTCTACTGTTCCTGCGGTCTCTGATAAAGCTCCTGCGGTGTCAGATAGGTATTGAACTGTACCAGCGGTCATTGCTGTTTGGTTGGTGTCAATTCCACTTATCAGAACTCCGCCTGATATAGCCACGCCATTAGTTCCTACTCCTTGTGCTACACCTAATTGGACATTATCTGCTGTGGCGGCGGCAGAAGCGTCAGCGAGCTTCCATTCTTTGTCTGTGGTGTTGAAGTAAATTATCTCTCCTGCGGCGATAGTTTCACCCGCTGTACCCGCTATGATTACTCGGTCAACTGTTGTCGTTCCAAGAGCTGTTGCGTCTAGCAGGGTTTTGTTTACCAAGTCGTTACCCGTTACTGCTGCTGCGGTTGAAGCAGGGACTACGCTGTGAGTCTTTTTACCTGTTATCGTCTGTGCTCGGTCAATATCCACCATATTGTTTAGTATCTGTGGAGTGTCAGAACAAAGCTCTACGAATGTTTCGCTGTCGTTCCAGTCGTAAGCGGTTTCAATCCCCGTAGTGATTCCACCCTCATATCCACAAGCTCTCTTGTTAATGGTCGCTCCCGTATCTGTGATTGCTTCTGCGATAGTTGTGCCGTCAACCTCTATAATCTCTAGCTGGCTTCTATCGTAGTTCCTTAAAGTTACATACATCAAAGCGGGGACTACGGCACTCGTTAATGCTGTTGCGTCCCAATCCTTAATGTTATTGAGATAGAGTTTAGTCCCAGCCGCAGTTAAGCGTTGGTCTAAAATCTTTGTTGGTATGCTACGTACTTTAGCCATATTAAAGTGTTTTTACGTCTGTACTCTCTTTCAGTGAATCCACTGCTACGCCAAGAGACAGTCTTGTTATATCAAAGCGTTGGTCTTTGCCACTGTTCTTTATTGCGGTGGCAAAATGATTACTATATTTGTCGGGAAAATATACTACAAACTTAAAATGTCTTAGTCCTGCGTCATCTGGGTCGCCATAAACTGCTTCAGGTGAGATACCTAATGGGTCAGCTCCCAAGAAGTCAGAAAAACTCTCACTATCTATAAAATCACTCTCAGAGCCAGTGAAGGTAAATGATACTATCGTGTCTGACTCAAAGTCTTTGTAAAGTTCAAATGTTAATGAAGTGCCGTTTGAAATGTACCCCTCAACTCCGTAAGAATTTATGCTTTGTAAATCTAAATGAGACTTAGGTGTGAAGTTCATCCAGTTAGACTTCCATTCAAAAGTTATACCGAACTCGTCTGTTCCCTGAATATCATTTGTCCCCACTAACATTTTAAAAACATTGGGGGTTTTAGAATCAGCGTAGTAAAGGTCATCAGAGTATTCCGAGAACCCGAAGGCTGATAAGTGCCACAATCCCTCAAAGGAGCGGGTTATCTTATTCCAGACTAGGAGCCTGTCGTTAGCACTACTGCTTGATGATTCTTTACAGGCGAAGTAAATCCTGTCCTTAAACTCGTGTCCCCTTATTGATGAGAAGTCATAACTGTCTATTAGCCTTTTAATCACGAAGCCTAGATTCTCTGTTTCTGGGAGTAAGTCTTTGCTCTCGGCTCGTCTTAAAGTCGTTATCTCATTCTTAGGAGTTACGAAGTAAGTGTCGTCTTTCCCGCTAATGAACTTACCTTGTAAGCCAACACCTGATTTAAATGGTGTGCGGTCAACTTGGTCATCAGAGTCTTGGGTATAAGTCGAACCCTCCATATAGTTTGGTGTACCAACCAAGAAGTATTGCTCAAATCCCACTATGTCTTTGATACCATTACCCCTAGCCACAGAAACAACATCACCCTCGGTTGCGGCTCTACCAGTAGTTGTAAAGGTAAAGTCCGAAGCGTCAAACTTATTCGAAGCGTAGTAAGAACCTGTGCTTTGTGAGCCTTGTAGGTTAGTGCCGTCACTTCCCAAGCCTGAGCGGACATTACCGACTATCATTCTGGTTAGGTAGTTCGCCAAAACATTCCCTTTAGGATTAGCGGGGTAAGCGGTTGGTTTAACGGTTACGGGGTCATTGTCGCTACTCGCTGGGGCAGAACCGACTGTAAAGGTCGTAGCGGTAGGCATAGCGGTATAAGCGACCTCAGTACCGTTAATCACTAGCGTTCCAGTAGCAGCGAACTTGTTAGTCCTTATCTCAAAGGTTGGTGTGCCTGCTAGTCCAGCGATAATCGTAAAGGTTATGGTGTTTGAGTCGGTATCTGTGATAGGAGAGATATACCCGTCTTTAGTTCCTGAAGTAATCTTTACATAAAAGCCATTCCATTGGTCAGTAGCCCACGGTGTCCCTGTTACATCAATCGTGGTCGTGGTTAGAGAGTCTGCTGTGCCTGAGTAGTAAACTTCGTCATCTAGCGTTGAATCTACGGTTACGGTTGTGGCGGCAGCGAGTAAATCACCGTTTAGGAGCGTGTAAGCTCCATTCCATCTGCGGTAATCTTCTGTCCGATTACACATATACAGGTAGTCTTCATTCTCGGTTGGTTTTTGGTGTGCGGCGAATCCCCACTCCGAACCATCTGTGAATGAACCCTCTAGCGTTGCCCAAGCAGAACCATTGTAGTATTCAAGCGTTGTGCTGTAAGCCCTCATAGGAATTTCAACATCGCCGAACGACTTGGTGTAGGTGTAAAACCCTTTCGTGCCGTCAGAAGCAGTGCTTAGTGTTCCAAGTAGTAAGGTGCCAGGTCGTTTAGAGATACCGCCTCTATCAGAAATCATCACATTCTTCATAGTCTGAGCACTCCCGATAGGACTTTTTGTACTGTCCTCACTTACTCTTAGCCCTAAAATAAACTGGTCTATATCTATCATCGCTGTCTTCTGCGTTGTCTTTTATCTTCCGCTCTGTCTCTTTGTCTTTGATTCTTTCTTGCTCCTTCCGCCAATTCACGTTTTATGCGTCGCCCCACTTTAATAGCGGTTCTCTTGATTGGTCTTCCAATCTTCTTTACGCCACGCTTAACCGTACTCGCAACTCTTGTGGCTGTTCTGACTGTACTTTTAGCTGTACCTCTTATAGCTTTACGGGCTGGTTTGGTAGCCCTAGAGACTCTACTTACTGCCCTAGAAACTCTGCTCTTGGCTCTACCAACAGCTCTGGATACTTTGGCTCTCCCAGTAGCTCTTTTGGTCGCTCTGCGACGAATCACCCTCTTCGCTTTCAGAGGTGTTTTCGGTCTTGATTTACTTCTTGTTTTTGCTCTTGGCATAATCTTATTTATTAGTTATCCTGTCCACCAATCACCATCAATAGACCCTACCGTGTGGTAAGAGGTCGTATAGTTGGTAGATTCTGATGGATATTTAGCCTGATATAAGTCTTTTAACTCTGCGTAATTTCTTTTAGCAATCATTGCGTCATCGTATTCTCTTATGTTGTAGCCGATTTGCTCAACACACTTTTCTAGCACAAGGTTGTATTCGTCAGCAGCAACATTAAGAAGGTCGGTATCTACTGTGGAGTTTTCAATGTAGCTAGCGGCTGCTGTCTGCCAAGGATATTTAGAGTAGTAGTGAACATTCCAAATCTCACCCTTACGGAGTACGAGGTAGTCAAAGCGGTAATCGGTTTCACTTACCTTGCCTACAGCTTTAGTCATATACATAACCGATGCGGTCATCGCATCATCGTCAGGAGTACCCGTTGTGGTCTTGCCAGAGAAGTCCCATCTCACTAACTGCCAACCAGATACGAAGGCGTTGCCCTCGTTGCTTGTGGTGGCGGTCATCTCGTAGTAGTTACCAGCACTACTTTGGAGTCTTAATTTCAAGTTAGTAACATCAGTCGCACTTGATAAATCTACTCCCAAGAAAGCTGAACCAACGGTTAGGTAGTCAGTAATGTCAAACGAGGTTAGTCCTGTGTTCTGAATACCTGCGGTTGTTCCACCAGCGGCACTAATATCCCAGTTGATTGAACCATTACCATAAACATAGTTATCGGTGTCTGCGGTTAAATTAGTACCATCCCCGAATAGTACCCAAGTTCCCCCACCACTCGTGAGAGAGTCTAGTTGGGAGATAACCATTGAGTCTTCCCCCGTATCAACAGATATTCTTAATTTCCTGACATCATCGTAGTCGTCAATAGCTAGCAGGTTATCGTGGGATGTTTTGTTCCTTTCAAACTGCTCGCTAGTTACCATCAACCATTCTGGCTTGCCAGTATCTTTAATCTGTGGGCGAATATCTACTATTCTCTTGCCCTTTAAATCAGTAGGAGCGGTGTAAGTGTAGACATTCTCAAACAATCTCGGTGATAAGGCACTTCTACGCTTAGAGCTTTGAATGTCCACCTCAGCCCACACTTGTCTGATTGCGGTGTTAAGTGAAGCTCTTATACTATCAGATACGCCTATCTTGTTATGTAGGCGGCTATTTACAGCCGATTTGACATCATCGTACGAATAAATCATTTTTCTAGTTGTTGTTGTATGCCGTGACCACAATACCAACTGTTCCTGCTGTCCAAGAGGTTATCCTTAGAGCAACGTGTTTTAATCCGTTGACATTTACCTCTAGCATCCTGTCGTCAGCTCCCGAGAAGACTATGCCTGTATCACCGACTATTACAGCGTTGCTGTTTA
>Ga0307928_10003608_pt1 | contig 11808 bp, 14 predicted proteins | sample AceLakmetagen232_FD_201815 | JGI IMG/M metagenome (GOLD analysis project Ga0307928, IMG submission 201815) | Saline water microbial communities from Ace Lake, Antarctica - #232 | ecosystem: Environmental > Aquatic > Non-marine Saline and Alkaline > Saline | place: Antarctica: Ace Lake...
GTTAAATTTAAATCCATTGTATATATCCATCACAAAGAAAATAATAATATTTGATGTAAAATATGTTTTATATCAAATACACTCTATATTACTATGTAAACTATAGTTCTATATATTTTAGTCCTTAACGAGTGTTACGACCTCAGCGAAAAAATATACTCCTATACCGAGTAACATTATCATAGGAATAAGTTCAAGTGAATCCAGTATGTCGACTGGTGCTGTTATATATCTTTCAATTATATTTGTCATTGTATTATACTATATATTTACAAAATATTTTTATTTCTTTTTGTAGAATTTAATATATCCAACTAAAGCAAGACCACCCAGTAAAGCGAATGGCATAATTTTTACTGCCATATTTACCATATTTTCAGCGTCACTTCCACCGTCATCATCACCGCCAAAAATTCCGGCCCAAATTCCTTTCCCAGTTACAACACCGTAAATTGGATTAATATCCGCAAGTATATCGTCTAAACCAACCATTATTCTTATATAACTTTATGTAAGAATATATTTTTTTTAGGTAACTAAATCTATCAAATGAGTAAGTAAGTGTATTACACAATTTATCTTATCTTCTTCTATCTCAATCCCGTTTAACTTAAAATATGCACTACATATTTTTTCAAAATTATCTTTATATGGAATTATAGTTAACAGATGCTTTTTTATTAATTCAATATCATCTATATCTATAAATTGTTTGAACTGTTCTATTTTTTGTAGTTCTTTTTCTTCCTTTATTTTACTTCTGATAACTTCAATAATTTGGATAAATATCTTTTCTTTCTTCATATTATAAAATATATTAAGATATTTATTTTAATTTTATATTATATTCTTACCGGATTAAAAAATTTAACATTTTCCGTGGCTACATGTTTTACTGTATCTTTCGCGGTATTCATCAATGTTTTCACTGCTAATAAAGAAAAACCTAAAAAAGCAATGAGAGGTACTAGCAAACTTTTACTTTCTTTTTCTGGTTCTTTTTCCTCCTTGATTTCTTTTTTTGGTTTTTCTTGTACTATTTTAACTTCTTTTATTACTTCATCCTTTATTCTTTGCTTTACCACCTCTTTTTTTATTTCTTCTCTTTTAGTTCTAAATTCTTTTCTTCTTTTATCATCATTATATGTATACTTTAATGTATTTACTTTATAGCCCATTTTAGTATTTATCATTCTTCTAAATAAATCCTCTTGGAATAATAAAATTGTTGTGCTAGAGGTATTAATATATACTGTAAGTATATTTTTATCATCAAGTTTAGTTTTGAGATTAATTTTTCTAAGATGTTCACTTAAAATATCAGTTGGTTTCATTCGCTTATTTATTTTTACAAAATCTGTATAATTTTCTTCCATGATATCCAATAATTTACCCTGCTCTTCATCGCTCATATCCTTATTTAATATGATATGTATTTTAAAGGTTTTACTCCTTATTCGTGGCTTTACTTCATCTTTAATTATTTGCTTCGTTTCTTCACTCATAATATATAATTACCACCAAGAAAATATTATTATATTAAATAAAAATTGATGATTTTTTTTAATTTATCTTACGTAATCATATATAACAAATGAGTAAATCAATTTATGGAATATCTCAAATAGTAACTTCTAACGAGACCAACGGCATATCCGACGATATAGCCATTTTTGACAGTGCGAGTAACCAAATAGTAGCAATGGCTGGGAGCGACCTTATCGAAGGTTTAGCGAATGGTGTTAATATGTCTGATATATCGGGTTATGATACTGGTGAAGGTACATTTACATTACAAGATTATTTAGGAGTAGAAAGTCGTCTTAGTTATAGCGGGTTCAGATTTTCCCACTCAGATACAACTGGTTCGATAGATATTAGCAATGGTGTCATATACGCAAAAAAAACGCCTGATGCTGAAATACAATCATACGGCGTTAATGGTGATACTCTTAATTTACTTGAATGTGATATAGACGATGATATCAAACATATTTTCGTAGATTTTGACGTAACCTCTGAACCATATAATATAGGTCTAAGAAGATATACGGTTGATTATGAAGCACAAAATACCTTATATCGACTTGGATATGTTTATACTGATATGAGTAATGATGAGATGTGTTATTTTAGAAACGATGGAAGATGCAACGATAATAATCCACTTGCTAACTATAGTAATGTTGTCAGTGACGGAACAAATGACTTAAAAAGAACTTCAGGTATGGAATTTACATCTATTTCAGGAGTAGAATATAGTCATACTGATGGAAAAATAAATTTTAGGACAAATGATTACCATTTACCAGATACTACGAACGAAACATTAGAATTTACGATAACTGCGATTAATTCAGAAACACAATTTGACGCTACGGGATTTCCAAAACAGGAATACTGGGACGGTAGAGACCCCTTATTGCATTTTGATATTACTTATGTTGGTGATACCTTAGATGATAGTTCAATTATGACAAGTTCAACCGATAATGAATTGACGTATAATACAACATATTCAGAAGTAAATATAAGAGAAGCAATTTTAAGAACAGATATTACATTTTCATCTGGTACAGTTCGAATATTCCCTACTACTGCTTATCATATGGATTATGAACCATTCGATAAAAATACATTGGGTACGCAATATAGTGATGCATTTACTAAAACTGTTTCAAGAACACTCAATACGACACAATATAATAATTTATATACTGGCTTAAGTGATTTGACAACTGGGGCATATGGCATTCACTGGATATACACAACTCCTCAAAATTCTCAGATAGTGGTATGGGGACAGGAAGAGTACGCTACATTAGCAGATGCCCGAGCGGTAACAAGACCCACTTATTACCCGTCAAAACTAAAAAATTACGCTGTGGAATGTGCCCGTTCTATTTTCTTAAAAGGTGCTACAACGACAGAAATAAAACATCTGTACGATGATGATGCAGAGATTTACGGAACTCAAACAGTGAATAATCTAATAGCATCAACCGCGACAATTACAGATTTAACCGTAACAGACTTGAATGTGGATACATTGGATATGACAGATACAACTGGTTCGATTATTCAATTTCAAGATGGTATGACTGAAGCGTTAACAATGAGGGACAGTAACTCAAATAAGTACATTACTATAGATACTTTTAATGATACAGTAATATTTTCTGAAAATATGAGCCTACAGACGAATAATATCGAATCAGTTGACGAAATAGAGATAACCGACTGTAAAATAAGCGGATCATGCAACGTAGACGGATCGTTGTCTTGTGAGAGGTTTCGCCCCGGTAGTGAAAGTATAACAAGTGATAGCGTATTGGATACGACGGTAACAACACATTTTATCACACCATCAGCAACAACAAATATCACGCTGGATGCATCTTCTGGTAGTAAACAATGGCATCGGATAGTCCGTAAAAATGTACATGGTGGTTATGATATTATTATAAATTGTGATAATTGTACTATAAATGGATTAAGTACACTTACACTCGATCAAGATTATCAATGTCTAGAGTTTATTAATACCGATACATTTGGAGGGTATTTTATTACGAACAAATATCCATAAAATAATTAAAAAATTACTATTCTTTAATTGTTTTTATGACCTTAATGATTTTATTCCGTAGTACGTATCTATGCTTATCATAGATTTCAAAATTTATAGGTAAAACGATGGTTAAATTTTTATCTGGTTTAGGTATATCGCAACACTGCTGAATTATATTATATGCATCAAGTACTCTACCTTTTCTAAGCATTAAGTCACATAGTTCATACAATACGAAAGCATTTCTAAAAATAGGAAGGCAAAATTCATATGCTGATATGTAATGTTTCTGAAAATCGCTGTATCCTAGATTAAAACTTGCTCTACCTAGATATAAAGTAAAATTAAATATATCGCTATCGAACATAAAACAGTTTCTCATCGTATTCAGTAAGTTATATATTTGTATCCCCTTCATAGCATAATCATATATATTTTTGTAATCCTGCCTATATGTCTGGCATAAATATTTACAGCATCGAATTTTATCAGTGTTTGAAGTTGTTTCTAAATCCAAGTGTTTTTTTAATGCTTTTATATCATTTACAGCTCTATCACTGCTTGGTTTATCATCCATACGGTCCTGATAAATGAAAAATTTTTCATCGCTTACTAATGTATTAGATTGTATAAATTTCCCATCGTCGTAATCAATATGCAAGTACTCGTGAACTGGTAGTCTGAATTCTATTTTAGGGTAATTTGTGTTTCTTATTACATTACACCGTGTAAATATCTTATTATTTCCCTCTATTTGAGCGTCGTTAAATATTTTATAAGTACATTTAAAAGCAACTTCGTTTGTGTATTCTTTATTTTTAAGAAAATTAACCAATGCTTCTAAATTTTCTACTTTTTCATTTGCATCAAGTAGTAGTATAAACTTAACCTTACTTTTTCGGCACATATCAAGTAATATATTACGATTATGTGAAAAGTCAACCCAATCATGCTCTTCAATATGTAATATTTTATCATGTTCCTTACACCATGTTTTTACAATTTGTACACTATCATCAATACTTCCAGTATCTTCAATATAATAATGTTCTATGTGCTCCTTTACTGTTTCTAAACTTAACACAATTCTTTCAGCCTCATCTTTCATCATAATAGCCAATCCTAAATCCATTTTAATATATAAATATAATCTATATATTAATTATTTAATAATATTGATTAGGGTGAGATGTTCTAAGTTTCATTTCATCTTCACTAAGAACGAATTGACCCAGATAATTTTTAGTAATAAGGTCACTAACAAGAGATGAACCAAACGCAATACCAGCGATTTTACCCATTCCCGTAGTTGATTTATCAAATCCGGCGAAGAAATTTACGCCAGTTACACCAAGAGCCGTTACAGCTGGTCTGAGGAGGGTTTGTTGTACCTTTGCCCCCTGTGAACCGTCTGTTTTAGTACCAATAGTACGAGAAGCTATTTTTTTTCTGACCATTCCAGTAATATTATCAACCGCAAAAGTAGTTGCACCGATTGCTAACGGTTTTGCTAAACTATATCCAAAAATAGACATTTTAGCGTTAGACATTGTAGACATTGCAACAATATAGGCTATAGAGCCAGTGAGAACTGAACCAACAAGATTTTCCATTGTATATATATAATTCATGGTGAGATAATTATAAAGTGTGTCATTATATCAGAAACAATATATTTAATACATATATGTATATATATTTTTATAGTTATCCTAAAAATTCTTTATATTTCTTTTCATCTACTGGCTCATCTAATTTTTTATTAATATTCTCTATTTTTTCAATATCATCTTGCTGTTGCTTTTCCGCCCACGCCTTATACGTATTTATACCAATTACTTGGCTCATAATTTGCATTGTGTTTAAGGCTATTCGATATTTAAGAGGTAAATTTGTGAACGATGGGCATTCTAACGCGATTTCCTCAATTAGGTCAGCTTGTTCTTGGTTCTCACATAAAGTTTGATATAGTCCTTCAGCCTTAACGCCCATACCATTTAATCCATAATCAATACCATAATATAAATTTTGTGACATTGTATAAACAAATGAATTACTATTTTTATTTGAAACCGTAAAACGTATATCTCCGAGCAGTTTTAGCAAGTGTTCATGATTGAACTTGTCTAAATACTCAGAGTTAAAATTAAATTTTTTTTTTTCTAAATATTTCCCAAATCTCAACGAGTTTCCGTATTTTTGTATAGTTAGTATAGTTTTTCGTCTATCGTGTATACTTTCATCAGTTAAATTTTCTACTCCTTCGAATGCTTTATCTTCCTCATCATCACTTTCCTTATCACCATCCTCGTTTTTATTATCTTCTATGTCTTCTTCCTTTACTTCTCTGTCTAAATTTTCAAAGTCGATAGTTGTCTTTTTCGATCTGATTATTTCTATTTTAGAGTTACACTCATTATTATCTTCTAAAACTGTGGTATAACTCATTAAATCATTGTCTGTATCTTGTTTTTGTTTTAACTCTTCATCTAGTGTTTCCATTAATACCTTATTTTTAGAGCCTTTAGGTCGTCCTCGTTTTCCCATTATATTATATTATTATATTATAAAAAAAAAAATATACATTATTATTATTAATATGGTTAAGAATATACTTGATAAGATAAGTAATGATTTAACAAGTGGATTTATTATGATTTTGCTGATAAGTAAACCAAAAACTGGTAAAACTCACATGATAAATTATTTACTAAAAAATATTATAAAAAAGAGATTAGTTGATGAATGTTTAATATTTTACTCAAATGATAAAATAGAAAGGGATTACTGGTACTTACCTAGTAAATGTAGATATTCAGTATATAAAGAGAATATCTTACAAAATTATATAAATGAGTTAATAGCACATAAGGAAAAGACTGGAAAATTTAAAAAATCTGTTATTGTGTTTGATGACCAGATTATGCAGGTAAAAAATACTGCTAATTTTGTAAGTATATTGTCAAACTTTAGACATTATGGAGTTTCAATATTTTTTGTAACACAGCAACTGAAAAAAGAAAATAGTGTATTTAGAAGAATGCTTAACTATGCAATTATTTTTAAACATCTGGGAAAAGAAAGTAAGGATGCTTTATATGAAGCATTCGGAAGTGACCAGTTTAAGAGACCGGAAAAATTTCGTAATTATCTAAGTAACGTTACAAATAAAAGATATCGTATGCTTATATTTGATGCCGATGCATATAATGATAGTCAACCATTTCAGGTATTTACAGCACCAGCTAAACTCCCAAATATTAAATTTATTTTTTAATATATAATATAATAGTATATGAAAATTATTGTATTTGATACCGATATGGAACAAATCACTAATGTTATACTTAACGAGCACGAAATGGAAATGAAATCAAGTATAAATGATTTCGTACAGCGATTTAAAAAAGTAAAAGTACCAGTGATGATAGAATGTGAGTTCGAAAAAATGGAAATATCTAAAAAATCAGATGAGGTAGATGAATTTAAAATACTTAAATTTTACGATAAAAAAGTGGATACGATGTATATTGTAAATTATGGTATAGATACAAACTTTATGTAGTGTTATATTATATAACGATGTCGTTCATTTTAAAAAGTTTAGGGATTGTCAGAACAACTGCGAGTAGAACTAGAAACGCCGTGAAGAAAGGTGCTGAAACTGTCGCACGTCATACAAAAAAGTTAAAGGATAGAAGAAGACAACTTTTAGAGAAAAAAAAAGAGATTGACAGAAAATTCAGAGAAAATAAACATACTAAGCGTTTAGTAGCACATCTTAAAAAGAGACGAAAAAAACGGCGGAAGTAATTTATTCTATAGTATTAAATTACTTTTATTAAAGGCATTGTTATATAACATAATGAAGATATAAATTTTCTTTATCTCTATCAGTAATATATACAAATGGTCAAATCAAGAACTAAGACGAGAACTAAACACAACACAGTAAAATCAAAATCTGGTAATTACTGGTATACACCAACGGCTTACAGAAAAGTATTAGCAACTGTAAGAAAGGCAAGAAAAGCCAGAAAATAATTTAATTTAATATAGAAATCTAAGTTTATATTAATATGATTTTCAGAAAGAAATATAAAACTCTAATGATAGAGTGCGACCATTCGATAATGTATAATATTTTACATAGATTAGGAAAATATAACACGGATAAAGTCTATTTAGACCTAGTAAATAGTGAATTAGGGAAACAATCCATGATTTCTATAAAAGTACCAAATGTAAGAACAACTGATTTAAAAAAGTTAAACGGAGAAGTAAAATCATCAAATATTAAATGTATAGTACATGATTAAATAAGATTATTATTTAATTAAGATGTGAATATGTTCTAAACAAACAGCACGGGATAACATAACATATAATAGATTAGGTGTGAATAAATTATTTATATCAATGAATATATGCCCCGTATAGGTCTGTCCTTGGCATAAATGCGATGTTATAGCATATCCTAATGCCTTATTTATTTTCTCTGGTATACCCCCATTGATATATTTCAAATGTAATTGTGATATCTCTTTTTTGTTAATTAGTTTTCGGCGATTTTTTACCGTATCCTGAGCAGTTTTTAAATCCTTTACTATAACTTTGTTGTACTGGTTATATAGACTTAAATTAAAATCACGTACTACCGTATTTTTAGATGATAGTATGATATTATTAGTATCTATATTATACATCTTCGCCATTATATCAAAATTTATTTTTCTATCCTCAAACAGTTCTAATATTTCTTTATTCTTTAAGTCATCACTACGTATTTTTAATAATCGTTTAAGTAGTTCTCCGCCATTACGGTATATTTTAGTTAATATCACATGATATGGATTAAATGAATTTATAAATTTCATATCTATCGTATCGCCATCGGGGGTTTTAAGTTGATATATTCTTTTTTCGTCCATATCTCCCAAAAGAATTAAATTAAAATTATGTTTCTTACACATAGTAACTATTTTATTAATTTCTTTCTTATTAATCATAGTTATTTCATCAACTATAACATTTTTACATCTTAGTATATATCTATATGCGGGATTTTTATAGAACCCATCGGAAATAAATAATTGATACGTTATAGCATTAATCGGAACGTCAACACTGTATTTATCTATTAAGATTTGTTTCAAATCATGAGATGGATATAAATATATGCTATTGTGTAATTGTTCTTTAAAATCTTTATTTAACATCCTCGTCGTTTTTCCACACCCTGCCCCGCCAGTTATTAGGTTAATATCGGTATATTTCAATTTATCTGGTGTCAGTGGTAAATAATCATCTGAGAAAACATCGGCGTAATATCCATTATCTTTTAAAATATCATCGCTCGAGCCATACACTTTGGTTTCTTCCTCCTTCCACCCGCCTATTTTTTTATTTATGTTAAATAATTTAGTATATCTGTATTCATTTTTAAATAAAATACTATCAGTATGTACTTTTATTACATGTTCGAAATCAATGTGTCTTAATTTGTCTAACATGTCTATTAAGTTATACCCGATGATATATGACGATACATAAGATAAATTTCTTTTATCTTTAATATTCTTACATATTATTATATTATCGTCTTGTACTTGTATCTGTTCTTTATTTACATTTTGTATTAATTCTTCTGTAGTTCCATAATCTAACTCGTCACAGTCATTATTATAGTGAGTTTTTATATTGTTATTGATAAAATAGTCATCATCACTACATAAATCATTTACAAAATTGTTTAATGTCTGATGTTCAGAGTGTAGTTTTATTTCCTTAATATCTCTCCCATACTGACACACACCATAGAGCATTTTATGAATACCATATTTCTTTATGTAATCTTCATTTATTGTTATATCCTTTTTAGTATTACTAAAAGCCATTATTTTAATATCAAAATGGATATTTAAGACATTGTAACAGTAATATAAATAATTGTTAGGGTATGTATTGTATTCTACTAAAAAATTTAAAGTATTGAAATATTTCTTTTCGTTATCGTTTAAATTGCTGTAATCAATATTATATATTGTTGATACTCCCGCTTTATCTACTATATCTTTGGTCGGTAAGTTGTCAGTATTCTGATATATACCCAGCAGACCATTTGGAAATAAACACTCATCATAATATTTGTTGTACCTATAAGACCCGTACGCTTTATTTTTATCTAGTTGAATATAATCATTTCGTAATTTTTTTTTTAATTTTGTGCGTACATATACACAGGGAAAATGAATAGATGACATAGAATAATCATATAATTCTCTTTGTGTATTATAATACATATAATCATTTTCTGAAAATTGTTCAAAAAATTGATTTATGGCTGTATTATAATCTAATATATCACATTCACCATCTTTTTTATAATAAATATAGTTGTTAAATATTAACATATCAGGCGAAAAATCATTTTTATCATTACTTTCATTTATTATTTTGAGTGGTTTATAATCATCATTATTTTTATTTGTTAATATATCCATCATCTCATCCCCTGTTTTTGGTATCCATTCTTTTTTATATTTAAACCCAAATAAATTTAACTGGTCAGTGTTCTCCTCAATGTGATTAAAAAATAAGTTATACAACTTAATAATTTTATGTGTTGGATATTTAATAACTTCCTTTATTACGTTTCCTATTTGGTTATAAATCCTAAAATTACATTTTAAAACTTTGGCGATGTGTTCCAATTCATCCTCACCCACACCATTATTAAAATATTTATCGTTTAATTTATTTATTAATTTATCATCTACGTTTCCCCATTGCTTAAGTATTGTTTTTAGTACGCAATTAATAGACCCGTATTTAAAAAATTGTTTATATCTAGGTGCTTTACTTATTTTCTGTCCAGTAAATCTGCTTATGTCTAGTTTTATATTAGACTGTTGCTTAACCATTCTGTAATGGTTTTTTATCTTCTTTATTTCATCCTCAATATACGGTATAAAGTCATAAAGATATTCATATATTTTTATTGTTATCATATTATCCATAACTTTAAAAAATGCATCTTTTCTATCTCGTACCTTAGTATTATTATCAAATTCGTTGATGCGTAAATATCCATTATTAATTTCTAAATTATCGTATAACATACCTTTTCTCATGTAGATACGGTTAATCATCTTCTTTTTTTGTTTCATAGTACTTAACGTTAATACTTTTTTCTGTAACTTAGAATTATCATCTAAATATTTAATAATAATAGTTAAATCGAATGTGATATAATCCCGATATGTCATATTTCTTGATACTATTTTTTTCCTTATTAGTTGTCTAGTTATTTTAAAATGTTTCTCTCTCTCATTTTCAATCATCTTATCCCGTTTCTCTATGCTTAGTTTAGAGGGGTAACTTTCAACATCTCCCTTTTTACTTATATACAAGGGTTTAAAAGCTGTGTCTGTATAACTTTTATACTTGTCTACTATTTTTTTATCGTCGGTATCATAACTATTTAATATTTTTCTTATTGTGTTAGTATGAATACGACTTTCTTTATTCAAAAATGTTTTTAGTGTTGTTTTATCCTTAGGGGTTATCTTTAATTTTTTTTGAATACGTAGTATATCACCTATGTTTTTTTTTAAAAAAATACGGCGTTGTTTGTTGTCCATAATTATTATATATACTATATATATAATAATTTATTTTTAAGTCAATTTTTACGCGTTTTTTATTTTTCTATATTATTTATAATTTTTTCAATCTTATACATCCTATTATATTTCTCACTACGTTTTAATTTTATATTTTGGGCTATCTGTCGCGTAACGTTTAGCACCTCTCCGATTTCTTCAAACGTTTTATAATTTTCATCATCCTCCTCCCATGTTTTTTGTTTATTATTGTAATAAAATAATCTGTAACGCATCTTTTTAGTTTTATCTCCTTTTTTTTTCATTATTTATATTATTAATATAACTATATATAATTATTTATTTAAGTATATTTTGCGTGTTTTATATTTTACTATATAATTAATTTTTCATTCTCTCTATTTAGTTGAGTACGGACCAATCCATTCCGGGTCATTTGAAAGGGTAATAAATCCACCATCATCTATAAGGGTGATATAGTCATCTTCAGTTAATGAATTATTATTAGATTTTCCAGGAATACTAGTTTGTTTCTGTCGATATTTACCGTCATCACATAGGGAAACCTTAAAAATTTTGTTTTTGTATTTTAGTATGTCAAAAAAAAGTGAT
>Ga0307928_10003610_pt1 | contig 11806 bp, 6 predicted proteins | sample AceLakmetagen232_FD_201815 | JGI IMG/M metagenome (GOLD analysis project Ga0307928, IMG submission 201815) | Saline water microbial communities from Ace Lake, Antarctica - #232 | ecosystem: Environmental > Aquatic > Non-marine Saline and Alkaline > Saline | place: Antarctica: Ace Lake...
TTACGGTGGCTATAGCGAAGGGGCAACACTTGTTCCCATCCCGAACACAAAAGTTAAGCTCTTCAGCGCCCATGGTACTACACTGGCAGCAGTGCGGGAGAGTAGGTCGCCACCGTTTTTTTATTTTTAAAAGTTTTGGATTTAGACTGAATTCTACATATAAGTCTAAAATAGTTTTGCAGTTATATTCCTACGGTATTAATTAAATAATTGATTCTTTTATTTTTTTGGTTTTACAGGTAGGGCCCTTAGAAGTATAAAATGCAGGTATTAGATTTTAATTAAAATGTAAAAATGAAATATTAAATAAATTTCAAATTTCTCCTATAAAATTCAGCCTCCTTTTTAAGAGCATCAATGTTACTTTCCTTCATGCAAAAGCCATGTGCCTCACCTGGATATTCAACATATTTGCAAGGTATTCCTCGAGCCTTCAGGGCTTTAACCATTTGTCTGGAAACCCCGGGAGGAACAATTTTGTCATCAGAGCCTTGAAAAATAATCATAGAAGACCTTAATCTATCTAAATGATTAATGGGGGACCTTTCTTTATAGAGTGCTTTCCCGGATGGATAAGGCTTACCTACCAGACCTGTCAAATATTGGGATTCAAATTTGTGAGTTAGCTTTACCAGTGTTTCTAAATCACTGATGCCAAAATAACTGGCGCCACATTTAAAAAGGTCCGGAAATTCTGTTAAGGCTCGTTGTACAACATAACCTCCTGCACTTTTTCCTCTTATTACTATTTGTACTGGATTTACAATATTCTGTTTAATTAAGTAGCGGACTCCATCTCTAATATCGCCAGCATCAATCACTCCCCATTTTCCCAGAAGTGCATCCCTATATTTTCTGCCATATCCTGTACTGCCGCGATAGTTAACATCTAATATAGCATAACCTTGTGAGGTCCAGAACTGTTTGCTTAAGGACATACCTGTGCTTGTTCGGCTGGTCGGTCCCCCATGAGCCATTACTATAAGAGGAGGCTTTTCTTTGATTGGTCCTTCAAATTTACTATTTTTAGGAAAGTAAAAATAAGCATGGCTGAAAGCACCATCTGAAGTATGGTATTCAATTTCCCGGGGAATAGAAATATTATCTTTATCTAACTTTATAGATGAACTTTTTTTGAAGATATTCGTGACCAGTGTATTAAGATTTAATCCAACAACAGAGGTTACATTATCTGGACTTGACCCGATAAAAACCAGGCCGCCATTTTCTTCAATAGTTAAAAAGTTAAAACCTTCAAAAGGTACATCCAGAATTTTTGACTTGCCTTGAGAAGTATCAAATTTTACAAGGTATTCTTTCCCTTTTTCCATATAGCTGTATACAATTTTCTCATCAGATGTAAAAATATACTTAGAACTTCCAAACGTCCACAAAGGTCCTCCAAACTCTGCCTTTTTTGTTGTAACGGGCTTCACTTTACCTTCGATATACTGATATAGATTCCACCAATTTTTAGGGCTCTCAGGATCACTGACAGCTTCATCCATTACAAAATAGAGCCTATCCTGACTATTAAATTTAGCCTGACAAATTGAAGTATATGGACCACCGGCAATTATTTTTTCTGAGCCAGATACTACTTTATTTCTATCCAAAAGGGCTAAAACCAGGTAGGTACTATCCCAGGGCATTTTAGGATGGTTCCATGTTAGCCAGCATATGAATTTTCCGCCTGGTGAAATTTTTGGTTCAGCATAAAAGTCATTTGTGCTGGCTAATATAATCGGCTCCTCAATTTTATTTGAATTGAGAGGAAGAGAGGCAATAAAGTTTTCATTCTCTTTTTTCTCATAATCTTTTTCATAAACAAAAACCAATGTATTACCATCCGGTGAGACCTGGAGTCCTGCATATTTTCCCAGGGAGCCATCTTTATTTTTTTTGGGTGTTAATGGAGCAGGAGTCTTATCGGTTGTTATTTCCTGGCAGTAAATTCTTTGGTCTTTGAAGTTTACAAAGTAAAGAAAATCTTTATAGATAGTAAAGGCACCTCCACCGTATTCATGAACTCGAGTTCTCACATTAAATCCCTCTGGAGTCATATCTTTCTGGATTCCATCTCCATCTCTTCTAACAAGAACTGTACGTCCTGCCTCGTGGGGCCTTAGCTCCAGCCAATAAGTCATATTATCAACGGCTGTTGTTTCAGAGAAGACCGCCATATCAGAGAATACCTTTTCAGGAGTTATGTCAGTTTCCCATAAACCGTAAGGCAGTTTCTTTTTAGTTTTTGTCATTCCTGTTTACCTTTAGAGCCAAAATATGTAATATTAAATCTTATCAGGATTCGGGATTATGTAAAGAAAATCTATTACCTCAAGATTGAACAGCAGGTCACCATCATTTTTTTTATGTTAAATACTTAAAATGTTTAAATTCATAGGATTTTAATTATAAAATTGTTAAAATCTTGTGAAATAATAGATTTTTTATAAAAGTTATTGAAAATAAAAATATTTTCTAAATTTTTTAATTTATTTTCTAAATTTATAAATATTTATCATAATAGCTATATTTTAATTAAATTATTTAGTATAATCATAAAATAATTTAATTTATTAAAATGATATTGTAGCTTTATTGGTTTGAAGCATAAAATATTTTTAAAATACTGTGGTATTAATTATTTGAAAAATTATAAAAGGAGAAAAATGTGGAAGATAATATAAAGATAATAAGATCTAAGTGCGACAGGGAAAATTTAGAAAAAATAATTAAAATAGAAAATAAATATATTCATAATTTAATTGAAAAATTTGCAAGAATTTTAAATCCAAAATCAATATTTGTCTGCAGTGATTCAATAAAAGATTTTAATTATATAAGAGAGAAAGCCTTGAAAGATGGTGAAGAAATTAAACTGAAAAAGTCAGGGCATACTGTTCATTTTGATGGTTATTATGATCAGGCGAGGGATAAAAAACATACAAGATTTCTGGTTCGAAGAGAATTTAATTCAGGGTCTGACCTGAATACAATAGATAAGGAAAAAGGAGTTAAAGAAATATTTGGCATTATGAAAAACATAATGCACGACAGAGAATTATATGTCCTGCTTTTTTGTTTGGGACCGGTTAATTCTAATTTCTCAATTCCTGCGATTCAATTAACTGATTCAAGCTATGTAGCGCATTCTGAAATTATACTTTACAGACCTGGATATGAAGAATTTAGAAGGTTAGGAAATTATAAAGATTTTTTTCAGTTCATACATTCAAAAGGAGAAGTTAAAGATGGAGCGAGTATAAATATTAATAAAAGAAGAATATACATGGATACTGAAGAAGATATTGCATATTCTGTAAATACTCAGTATGGAGGGAATACTATTGGACATAAGAAACTTGCCATGCGTCTTGGAATAAATAGAGCTTCAAAAGAAAATTGGTTAACTGAACATATGTTTATTTCTGGAGTACATGGTCCGGGGGGCAGAGTAACATATGTTACCGGAGCTTTTCCATCAATGTGTGGAAAGACTTCTACAGCAATGATTTCTGATGAGACGATAATTGGAGATGATATTGCCTATATTAAGAAAATTAAAAATAAAGTATACGCTGTTAATGTGGAAATAGGAATTTTTGGAGTAATAGAAGGCATTAATCCAGTTGATGATCCGGCCATATGGAAAGTTCTAAATAAGCAAAATGAAATTATATTTTCGAATGTGCTGGTAACCGGGGATGGAAGTGTTTATTGGAAAGGAAAGCCCGGGAAAGTACCTGAAAGAGGAGTAAATTATTCAGGTGAGTGGTATAAGGGTAAGAAAGACTCCGAAGGGAAAGAGATAGCTTCTTCTCATAGGAATGCAAGATTTACAGTTAATCTTAGAAATTTAGGCAATCTTGATATGAATTATAATAATCCCGATGGTGTTGAAATCAAGGGAATAATATATGGAGGAAGAGACTCAGATACATTGATGCCGATGCTGGAGTCATATAATTGGGAGCATGGAATAATAACCATTGGTGCTTCTATAGAGTCAGAAACCACTGCAGCTGCGCTTGGCAAAACAGGTGTAAGAACCTTAAATCCAATGTCAAACCTTGATTTCCTTTCCATTCCTATTGGTAAATATATAGATATAAACATTAAATTTGGACAGACGCTGGAAAATCCACCTAAAATATTTGGTGTTAATTATTTTTTGAAGGGTAATGATGGCAATTATCTAAATGAAAAGAATGATAAAAGGGTATGGCTCAAGTGGATTGAGCTCCGCGTTCATGAAGAAGTAAAAGCAATTAATGTTGGCGCAGGTTTTATTCCACGATATGATGATCTTAAAGTATTGTTTAAAGATGTTCTTGGGAAGGATTACAGCGTGGAAGATTATGTTAAGCAATTTACATTAAGGATTCCAGAGAATATATCAAAAATAGATAGAATTATAAAAATTTATAATAAGCTGGATTCAGAGATTCCGGATATATTGTATAAAATGCTTAAAGAGAAGAAGGAAAAAATGGAGAGTTTAAAAAATAAAAAAGGAGATTATATTTCTCCGATGGCGTTTTAAATGTTTTTATAAATTTTTTTACGGTCCAAATTAATTATGATTGCTGTTACTCAAACTTGTACATAATCATACCGGTACAGGGTTTGGGGTAAAAGTAGGTAGATTTATGCGGCATTAAACGTCTGGATGTAGAGACTCTTTCCAGCTCCTTTAGTGTCGGAGCATTTAATAGTATCCCGATATCAGATTTATGTTTATCTATATTTTGTATTGTTTCATCTATAGAATGGTTGAAATCAATTTTTTTAATTTTAAATTGAGTTTCAATTTTTTCTAATATAAGATTTTGTAGTATATTTACATCAAGATTTAAATATTCAACGTCAGATAGTTTTTTATTAATGTAAATATCGCCAACTGATGATTTTAAAGTTATGAAGTAAAGTTTTTTGTCCTCACCGTATATGAAGAAACTTTTTAAACCTTTAGACTTTGATTGGAGAAGTCTTTTTTTAAGATATTCATGAGATTTTAAAATTTCAGCTTCAATATTAAAATAAATGCTGAGTTTTTCCACTATTTTGTCCAGCCCGGGATAATTTTTAAACTTTATAATCCTGTGGGTAGGATGTATTAAAATGTCTTTTTGATTACTTCCAATATATAAAGTTAGTATGAAATCTTCAGGATTTGACAAACTCTGGTTGCGTTTATTTTTTAAACTGCAGCGCTCTTCTTTATAAGCCAGAGAGGTCTCGTAGCGGTGGTGTCCATCAGCTATTATTAATTTTTTATCTACCATTATTCTTTTAATTTCTTCTATATCTGATATGTTTGAAATTCTCCATAATTTAAATCTCAGGGAGGAATCATATCCTGCAGGTGTATCTATAAATGGTTTTTTTTGTATAATATTTTTTAAAATGCTCAGTACTTTATTTTTATTGTCGTTGTAAAGAGTATATACGGCGCCGAAGTTTGTTCTGCAGCTTGACAGTAGATTTAGTCTATTCTGTTTAACCTCCGGCAGCGTTTTTTCATGTGGGATTATTTCTAACTGGTCGTAAGGTTTGATTTTTGTCAATCCAATAAAACCGAGAATTTTTTTTATTTTACTGTCTATATAAAAATTTTCTTCAAAAATATAAAAGCATATCTCATTATCAAATTCTAGAATATTGTTTTTTATCCAATTGTTTAGAATTTTATTTGCATTTTTATATTTTTCTTCACTGCTGCCTTTAGGAAGTATTAAATTAATAATGTTATAGGGGTCAAGGTTGTACAGCATCTTTTCAAGTGGTGATGAAATTACATCATAAGGAGGAGAGATTACATTGGAGATATTCTTGATTTTGTTTTTATTGTAAGTAAGACCTTTGAGCGGTAAGATATCAACCATTTAATAATCCCTTCGTGATAATTTATGATTTAAGATATTACTAAAATTAATGTAAAATTGATTTGAGATTATAGCAATATAAAGTTTTATTTTCAAATAAAAAGAAAATAGTTCTAAAGTATCAAATATTTTTAATATTTCTATTGCTTCTGATAAAATATATCATTGTATTAATTGATGGATTTTCAAGAAAAGTCGTGGGATACGGACTGGGGGAAGGGCACTATCGGCAGACCTTGCCCTTGAAGCGCTGCTTGATGCTATATCCAAAAGAAATACAGAAGACCTTATCCACCATTCCGACCGGGGAATTCAGTACTGCTGTTATGAGTATGTGAACTACCTTTGGGCTATTTTCTGGCTACTATTATAAAAGTCATAAAAGATCATGGCATATCCATATCCATGTCAGGTAAAGCTAATTTATATGACAATGCAAAGATAGGGTCTTTTTCCAGAACCTTAAAGGTAGAGGAAGTCTATATGTTTGAATATGAGACATACGCTGAGGTACTTAAAAGAATTCTCTATTTTATTGAAGAAGTGTACAATAGGAAAAGATTTCATTCTTTCCCGGGGTATATGCCCCGGAAGAATTTGAAAATATAAATGAAAAGCAGAAAGGAAATAAGTCCCATCAGCTTATTTTGACTAATTAACTCAGTGTCCAGGTTTTGGGGTTCATATCAATTTTACACTTTTTTATAATTTTATAAAAATTGATTTTTACTAATTATGAAAACTATGATTATATTAAATCCAGCATCTGCAAAGGGTAAGGCTATGGAAGCTAAAGACATTATAGAAGCAGAGTTTAATAGACATAAACTTACTTATGAAATTCATATTAGCAAAAGTATTGAAGATATACTGAATACTACCAGAGAAAAAATGAGACAGAGTTTTCAAAATTTTGTGGCAGTTGGCGGGGATGGTACCGTACATTATGTAGCTAATGTCCTGGCAGGTTCTGATAAGAATCTTGGTATGATATCCATTGGATCTGGAAATGATATCTCCAAGAACCTGGGTCTGCCTGTTGGTATAAAAGAATGCTGCCAGATCATTAGCCAGGGGAAAATAAGAAAGATCGACCTGGGTTGTATTAATGATAAATATTATTATCTCTGTATTGCTGGTTCAGGGTTTGATTCAGAAGTGACTGACCTTGCAAATGGTACACGATTTCCTTTTAAAGGTCCATCAAAGTATACCTATGCTGTATACAAAACCCTAATAACCTTCAGGTCGAAAAAATTTTTCCTTAGTTATAACGGAAAAAAAAGAGAGATCTATGGCATGATGATAGCAGCCTCAAATATGCAAAGTTACGGAGGAGGTATGAGAATCACACCAAATGCATCCAGCCAGGATGGGCTTTTTGATATTTGCATAATAAAAAGAATGAGCAAATTACATTTTATAAGAGTATTTCCTAAAGTCTATGAAGGCAAACATATAGAGGATCCTTTTGTGGAAATATTTAGAACCGATAATATGAAATTGGATAGTGAACATCCTTTTAGTGTTTTTGCAGATGGTGAATATATTTGTAAGCTGCCTGTTACTTTTAAAATAATCCCAAAACATTTAAACTTTTTAGTACCTTAAATTGAAAATAAGATTTGAATTAAAGAGCTAATAACTATTTATATTAGCAAATGGAATACGACCCTCATAAAATTTTTTTTACTTTTACTATTACGGAAGTCCTGATGAAAAAAGATTAATAGTCTGTAAATAAATCTTGAAAGTATTTTTTAGGCTATAACTCGGCTTATAGGCTATTTGTTTAAACTTAAGAAGTGTATTAATCAGCAGGCTCTTCTTCAGTACTCCCGCTAGCACTCTCAGCATTGGACTTATCCCCGGGCTCCTCTTCATCAATCTGAATATTTCCTGCATCTATCAGTACAATAGTACCAAGAGTGGAAACGTTGTTGAAATCAAATGTTTTCGAAGAAGAGATTACAAGCTCTGTTGAATCCAGATTGTCAGTATCCATTATAGAAATAGTGAAGCCAAGCACGTCCTCATCATTTGGAATATAATTTGGAAAATTATACCATGGGATACTTGCTTCCAGTAGATATCCATTGGCAAGATTTATAGAAGCAACATTAACCCCTCTGGGAGGTGCATTAGAGGGCCATTTCATAAATGATTCCTCAGGTATGTCAGAGAAATTACCAGGTGAGAAATCAATCTGATAATCATCGCTATTATAAAATGTAATTTGCATGTCTTCTTCTAATTCTGTATCGAATACAATTGTAATACTATCTCCTTTATTTAATTGATTTCCGGTGTATTCTTGTTTGAATACATCATCAACTGCCTGCACTACAAAATAAAAGTTATCATTGTCCCAGCAGGAATAAAATGTGCCTGAAATATCAGTATAATTAGTATAATTTTCTTTTTTAATTGTAGGCTCAAAATCAGTGAAACTCTCAAATTTATCCCATTCCTGAAAAATACCGTCTATAATCGGGGGAATATAACATTTGTAAGAAAATAAAGGGACTCCGGTAGGTATGGTGTTCATGGTTCTGAAATTAGACTGGCTGAGAATTTCACTTATTTTCTCCTTAACATCGATATTGGCAGTAGTTTCTTCTTTGGGTTCAGTCTCATACTGAACAGTGAAATTTACGGTATTTGAGTTTACAAGTATACTACCACTATTGTCTATAAGCTGGGCCGTCATTTCGTATTCACCGGAACTGCCTGGATTCCAGTTGTATTTATAGGGAGGGGAGGTGAATGATTTTATTTCATTATCATTTATCAGAAGTTTTATGGTGTAATCTGTATTTTCCACTTCTTTTGCATTTATTTCCACCGGGATAGTTTCATTTTGATTGATGAATTGAAAAACTTTGTCATTAGTGGGAGAAGATATAAAAATGGAATACTCCGATTCATTTTCAGTCTTTCCCTGGGCTTCGGAAAAGAGATTTAAAGACATGCAGCTCTTAACCGAGAAAAAAACTATTAATGAAAAAATTAAAATTATACTGAATAAAATATAAGGAAATTTATCTAATAAAAAAATTTCATGTTTTTTCTTCATTCCTTTTGCTTTTCCCTTTCTTCTGTTATTTTATGGGTTAAGTTTGGAGGTAATTCTTCATAATGCGAAAATTTTTGAATAAAGCGTCCCCTTCCCTGGGTAAGAGATGTTAAATCAATTGCGTAGTTGAAAGTTTCAGATTGAGGAGCAGTCGCTTTTATTAGTTGTTTCTTATTTTCAATTTGAGTCATTGAAATAATTTTTCCTCTTTTTGAATTTATATCTCCAATTATATCTCCCATATACTTTTCAGGTACTATAATTTCTAATTTCATAATAGGTTCTAAAATGACTGGAGAAGCCTCCTGCATTCCTTTTTTAAAAGCCATAGAAGCTGCTATTTTAAATGCAATCTCGGAAGAGTCTACAGTATGATATGAACCATCATACAGATTTACGCCAATATCTACTACCGGGTATTCGGCAAGAACTCCTTTTTGTAGAGCTTCCCTGATACCTTTTTCTACTCCTGGTATATAACCTTTGGGAATTGCTCCACCAAAAATACTATTTTTAAATTCAAAACCTCCACCACTGCCCAGCGGATTTATTTCAATTAAAACATGTCCATACTGGCCCCTGCCGCCGGATTGTTTTTTATATTTATATTCAGCTTTTACATCTTTTCTTATTGTTTCTTTATAAGCAACATCCGGTATGAGCATATCAATACCAACATCGAATTTTTCTTTTAATTTATCCCTGATTATTGAAAGATGCAGTTCTCCCATTCCCCGGATAATGTTTTGATGCACTTCCGGATTTAATTCCTGTATTATAGTAGAGTCTTCCTGTATTAATTTGGATATGCTATTGCTTATTTTCTCTTCATCTCCTTTGCTCCTGGGTACAAACGCTCTGGGCAGAGTTGGAGAAAAATATTCTGTTTCAGGTATTTTTAATGGCTGATCCTGGCTTGAAATAGTATCATCATTTGAAATATCCATAATTTTGGATACAGCTACAATATCTCCGCATGAAGCTTCGCTTATATTAATCTGACTTTTTCCCTGAAGTTTAAATAAATTTGTGAATCTATATGTATTTTTAGACCCGGATAGGTAGTAGCTTTCATTTATCTTAATGATACCAGAAAAAATTCTAAATATAGATAACTTACCAATATAAGGATCTGCCATGGTCTTAAAAACATATGCCAGAACAGGACCGTCAGGTGAAGGCTTTATTTCTATTTCAGAATTTTTGTCCATGTCTTTTAACTTAACAGGAGGTATATCAATAGCAGAAGGGAGGAGGGAATTTATATAGTCCATTAAAATATCTATGCCAAAATTCTTGCCTGAAGATATGCCAAATACAGGAATTACCTTTCCGGCTATTACTGCTTTTTTAAATATATCACTTATTGCCTTATTGCTAATTTCTTCACCTTCTAAGTATTTATTAAGCAATGCGTCATCTGTTTCAACTATAGATTCGACCAGCTCATTATGATGACTTTCAATTTGATTTTTAATGCTTTCATCTACAGAGGTCTTATTACCTATAAAATTTTTATCTTTGTACTCATACGCCTGATTCTGGAGTATATCTACAATTTTAGAGAAATTTTCACCACTATTAATAGGAGTAGTTATGGGAACAAGGTTTAAATTATATTTACTTTTTATATCTTCTACAACTTTAAAGTAATCTATATTTTCCAGATCTAATTTATTAAGTACACAGAACATCGGTTTGGGATTTTTGCCCAACAGTTCTATAACCAATTCAGTGGGGGCCTGCACTCCTGATTTTGTGTCGACAACTAAAAGCACACTGTCTATTATTTTAATTGCTGCCTGGGCCTGTCCTATAAAGTCCATATACCCCGGGCAGTCTATTAGATTTATATTAGATTCTTTCCATTTGTAATTAAGGATGCTTGAACTGATGCTAAATCCTTTTTTGGCTTCCAGTGGATTGAAATCTGAAACAGTATTTTTTGAATATATGGTACCCAGTCTATCAGTGATTTTAGAATTATATAGTAAACATTCTGCAAGTGAGGTTTTCCCGGACCCATTTCCTGAAATAATACCAATGACTTTATTATTAGAACAACTTTTACTGTTCATTAACGACCCCCGGAGTATTAGATTTTATTTGATTGTACTTAAATGCAATTAAGATAATAAAAGAAATATACCATAAAATTTTTTTTGTGTAAAAAACAATATTGAACGGTTAAATAGAGAGGAAATAAGCCCTAAAACAGGATTATATTTTTGCAATTGTTTATATGATATAATTTAAAGTTGTTTATTTTTGATATAGTAAAATGTAGAATATCTCAGGTTCAATAATAAGAGAAACAAAATAGTAAGGAGGTAATTGTGTCAACAGGTGTAATTTCTCTTATAGCGACAATTGCAGGAATAATAATACTACTACTTTTTATTGGAATAGGTATATATAATTCCATAGTATCTCTAAGGAATAAAGTTGATAATTCATGGCATCAGATTGACGTACAGCTCAGGAAAAGATACGATTTAATACCAAATCTGGTAGAGACAGTGAAAGGGTATGCCAGGCATGAAAGGGAAACTCTGCAGAATGTTATTAATGCCAGGAAGATAGGTATTGACGCAAAAACGGTAAAAGAACAGGCAAAAGCTGAAAATATGATAACAGGCACCTTGAAGTCGTTATTTGCGTTGTCTGAAAATTATCCTAACCTTAAAGCGGACCAGCATTTTTTAAGACTAATGGAGCAGCTTAATGGTGTTGAAAGTAATATTGCTTATGCAAGGCAATTCTACAACGACATGGTTATGAAACTTAATACCAGAATACAGACATTTCCTGGAAATATATTTGCCAGAATGTTTAATCTTAT
>Ga0307928_10003611_pt1 | contig 11804 bp, 11 predicted proteins | sample AceLakmetagen232_FD_201815 | JGI IMG/M metagenome (GOLD analysis project Ga0307928, IMG submission 201815) | Saline water microbial communities from Ace Lake, Antarctica - #232 | ecosystem: Environmental > Aquatic > Non-marine Saline and Alkaline > Saline | place: Antarctica: Ace Lake...
GAACAACTGGAACTAGTGGTACAACAGGTACATCTGGAACAACTGGAACTAGTGGTACAACAGGTACATCTGGAAGTTCAGGTACATCTGGAAGTTCAGGCACATCTGGAACAACAGGTACATCTGGAACAACTGGAACTAGTGGTACAACAGGTACATCTGGAACAACTGGAACTAGTGGTACAACAGGTACATCTGGAAGTTCAGGTACATCTGGAAGTTCAGGCACATCTGGAACAACAGGTACATCTGGTACGACTGGAACTAGTGGTACAACAGGTACATCTGGAAGTTCAGGTACATCTGGTAGTTCAGGTACGTCTGGTACAACTGGAACTAGTGGTACAACAGGCACATCAGGAAGTTCAGGTACATCTGGTACAACAGGTACTTCAGGAACAACAGGTACTTCTGGATCATCTGGAACATCAGGTACAACTGGATCATCTGGTACAACTGGATCATCTGGTACAACTGGAACATCTGGTACAACTGGAACATCTGGTACAACTGGAACATCTGGTACAACTGGTACAACTGGAACTTCTGGAACTTCTGGTACATCAGGTCAAGATGGTAATTTTGGTGGTGCTGGATTTGAATATATTTTTGATACAACAATAACTAAAGCTGATCCTGGTAGTGGAATAGTAAGATTTAACAATGCTACTCAAAATATTAGTACATCATTATATATAGATGATGAAGATGGTAATTCATCTGATATACAGACATATATGAGGACAATTGATGATTCTACGTCTACTATAAAAGGTCTTGTTAAAATAACAAGAAAATTTGATACTAGTAAATTCTTGTTAGGAACAATTATTTCTCTTATAGAAGAAACAGGATATTTTGAAGTAATAATATCTATTGTAGATTCTTCACAAATTAGTCCTTTTAGTAATTTAGATGAATTAATTTTAACTTTTGCTAGAACTGGTGATAAAGGTGATGATGGTACTTCTGGTACAACAGGAACTAGTGGTACAACAGGTACATCTGGTTCAAGTGGTACGTCTGCTACTTCTGGAACAACTGGAACTAGTGGTACAACAGGATCTAGTGGTACGTCTGCTACTTCTGGTACAACAGGATCTAGTGGTACATCTGCTACTTCTGGTACAACAGGATCTAGTGGTACATCTGCTACTTCTGGAACTAGTGCTACATCTGGAACAACAGGTACATCTGGAACAACAGGTACATCTGGTACAAGTGGTTCTTCTGGACTTACTCTAACACCTGGTTCATATGTTCACACACAATCATCAGCATCTGCTAGTTGGAGTGTAAATCATGCGTTAGGTTCTCAATATGTTACTATAACATGTATGGATTCTAATGATTTGATGATACTTCCATTATCTATTGATTTTGTTGATACGAATAATCTTACTATTACTTTTGGGTCGAGTATTACTGGACATGCAGCAGTGAATTAAAATATAGTATAGGAATATAAATGCAAAATAGAAAAGAATTCCCAATTCTATTGAATAGTCTTAATTATTCTTCTGGAATTGAATTGGGTGTATTTAAAGGTAATTTTTCTAAAGTAATATTAAATAATTGGAGTGGTACTCTTTATTTGATCGATGTTTGGAGACCTTTATCGGTTGAAGAATATGATGATGTATCAAATAATCAGTATCACTCTAATGCATATTCAGAAACAATAAGAAATATAAAAGGGTATGAAGATAGGGCTTTTATGTTACGTATGGGTAGTAAAGATGCAGTAGAAATATTTGAAGATCAATCGTTAGATTTTATATATATTGATGCTAATCATACTTATGAAACTGCAAAAGAAGATGTTGAATTATGGTATCCAAAGATTAAAGTTGGTGGAATGATTAGTGGTCATGATTATCTTCCACAATATTTATTTGATGATCGACCAAATGAAAAAAATATTCCAATTCTTATGGATGAAGGTAAAGAACATTATTATGCTGGTATGTTTGGTGTCAATCATGCAGTAAATGAATTTGTAGATGAATATAATCATAAATTAAATGTAACCGATGAGTTTCTAGGTACTTGGTGGATAATAAAATAATTTATTATTTCTATGAATATATAGAAATAATTATTGTAATTGCAATACATAATGGTAATAATATGAAAATAGTATTCTACACAGACAAGAATTTTGAGTACATGGCACAATATTTGATTGATTCTCTAGATATACAAAATATAAACACAGAGTTATTATATTATACTTTAGGATTTGAATCGACTATAGATCATCCAAATCTCATTAAAAGATTTTTTGAATTGGATGAAAGATTACCAAGATTTGAATTCTATAAACCTAGTATATTCTTAGATGTATTAAAGAACACAGATACAAAAGACTTTATATTTTTAGATAGTGATATAATAGTTGGTAAACGATTTGATATATCTAAGTTTAAACACCATTATGATTATCCTTTAGCATCTATGGGTAATTGGGATCAGCCTTATGCGTATATGAACTATTCTAATGATTATAAAGAGATATTTGATGAAAAGAAATTGATGAAATATCTTGGTGTTAAAGATAAAACTATGTCTTATGTATATAGTTGTTTTATGAGTATTAATGATAAATGTGTTGATTTTTTAAAAGAGTGGAAATCTTTTTGTGAAAATTCTTATTTATTAGAAAATAAACAATCTTATTATCCATTTCAAGATGAGACCTCTTTTAATATAGTGTTGTGGAAACGTGAAAGTACATTTAATTATGGGAGAATATATCTAAATACTCTTTTTTGTGATCCTTTAAAGTTTGTAGAAGAGCGTGAAGATTATAAAGGTAATGTTTTTAATAATCCTGTACAGTATTGTGATAATTCAAGTAATGTAATGTTTTATCATGGTCTTAAAGATAAGAATGAATTAGAAAAATCTTTAGATTATCTAAAGACAATGTCTGGAGGCGGACAATGAGCAAAATTTTGTACATAACACCACATCTTTCAACTGGTGGTTTACCACAGTATTTGTATAAAAAGATTGAGAAAATGTATGGTTACACTGGTGGAGATGGTTTTTATGGAAAGAACGATATATATTTGATTGAATGGGAAGATCTTGCGCCTTTATATAAAGTACAAAAAGACGCAATAAAAGAAATAATTCCAAAAAGTAATTTTATATCATGGCCACAAGGTACAGATCAACAAATAAAGATAAAAGATATTTTAAATCTAATAGAGTTTCATAATTTTGATATAATACACATTGAAGAATTTCCGGAATGGTTCTTGCCTAAAGAACTTATTAGTAAAATATATGTTGAGGATCGTACATATAAAATAATTGAAACATCACATTCATCAGGATATTCAATAGATGATAAAGAAGTACTTCCCGATGCATTTGTGTTTGTTAGTGAAAGTCAACTAGAAAAGTTTAAGAAGTTAAATGTACCATCCTATCTATTAAAATATCAGATAGAAGATTATACTCGTCCCAATAGAGATGAGGGTTTGACTGAACTAGGTCTTGATCCTTCATGGTTTCATGTTATAAATGTAGGACTATTTACACCTGGAAAAAATCAAAAGTATGCTATTGAAATGGCACATAGACTTGAGTATAGTAATATTCCTATAATGTTTCACTTTATAGGTAATCAAGCTGGAAACTTTAAAGATTATTGGGAACCACTTATGCAAGATTTGCCTGATAATTGTATAATTCATGGAGAAAGAAATGATGTAGATAAATGGTATTCTTGTTGTGATCTTCTTTTATTTACATCTTTAAGTGAATTAAATCCATTAGTTCCAAGAGAAGCAATATCTTGGAAGATGCCAGTACTAATGCATAACCTCACTATTTATCAAGATGAATATGATCAATTTACAAATGTAAAATATTTGTCTGATGACATTGATGAAGATGTTAGTAGTGTTAAAGACATTCTTCAAAGTGATATTAAAACAGATATAGATTTTGTACAAACAGACGTTTATAGAAGTCTTATGAAAATTTATGATGAAACAAAGATCTATCATATAGATTTAAATAGGCGCAAGATTAATTACAATTTCATTGATGGTCCTTTTGCTGAGGTACTTGAAGATAATAAAGATAATAGATATTCTTATGAATTTTTTGATGGTTCCGAAAGAGTACATTATGATGTATTACCACCAAATCATTATACATCTGTCTATCGCAAATGGTATACTGATTGGTGTATTAAAATATCGAAGGATGATCAAGAGATATTGGATTATCAATTTAATTTATCTGGAAAAAAAGTAATGATATGTTTTGAAAGCTCTTCACTTGGTGATAGTATTGCTTGGATACCATATGTTGAAGAATTTCGAAAGAAACATAATTGTTTGATAGTTTGTTCTACTTTTTGGAATAATCTTTTTAAAGAATCTTATTCAAAAATTAAGTTTGTTGAACCAGGCATGGTTGTTGAAAATATTTTTGCTAAATATTCAATAGGTTGTTTTAATCCTCCAGATGATCCAAAATGGCACCCGAATGATTGGAGAAAAGGTCCATTACAGAAAGTAGCATCTGATATACTTGGATTAGAATATAAAGAAATTCGAACTAAGATTGATAGTAATCCTAAATATATTGTGAGACCACTAAAAGAAAAATATGTGTGTATATCAATTCATAGTTCGGCGCAGTGTAAGTATTGGAATAATAAAAGTGGTTGGCAAAAGATTGTTGATTATTTGAATAAGCAAGGATATACGGTTGTAAATATTGCAAAAGAAACCGGAACATATATGGGAAACAAACCTCTGCGCGGTGTTTTAGACCGTAGTGGTGATGTTCCTATAGAAGAAAGAATAAATTATTTAAAACATGCAGAGTTTTATATAGGAGTAAGTTCTGGATTAGCATGGGTTTCTTGGGCAATAAAAACACCAACTATAATGATATCTGGAGTAACAGCATCTTTTAATGAACCAGATACAATGATTAAAGTACATAATAGTAGTGTTTGTGATGGTTGTTTTAATGATGATTATCTTTTTGATAAGGGTGATTGGAATTGGTGTCCAAAGAAACAAAACTTTATCTGTTCTAAAGCAATCACATCAGAAATGGTGATAGAAAAGATAGATAGTTTAATAGTGTTAGAAAAACAATCAGATAATATTGTGGTAGAAAAACAAATAGATAAAACAGAAACAACATTACTTACATCAGGTCCTAAATATCAAAGACTAGTTATTTTTACTGGTATTTATAATGGTAGGGATTATATAGAAAGATGTATAGAATCTATTAAGAATCAAAATTTTGGTAACTTTAGATGTTTTATTGTTGATGATTGTTCGTTAGATGATACTGTAAGACTAGCGCTTAAAGCAATCGATGGTGACCAACGATTCTCGGTTATAATTAATTCGGAAAAGAAATATGGTCTCCAAAATATTTATAACACCATACATCGATCTGATGTTCTTGAGTCAGATATTGTGGTTCAAGTTGATGGCGACGATTATCTTCCGGATAATTTAGTCTTTCATAGAGTTATTAATGAATATAATACTAATGATGTTTGGTTAACTTATGGATCTTTCCAACAATTTAGTGATGGTTCTTTAATTGAAGGTTGGGCTCAAGAAGTTGATTACAATACTGTAAGAGAAAACGATGCTGTTTGGAACGTGACACATCTTAAAACTTTTTTAGTAAAACTATTTAGGAAAATAGACCTTTTACAATTATTAGATTCTAGTAATAATTTTTATCATCATTCTGGTGATATAGCGATGATGCTTCCGATGATTGAGATGGCAGGAGAACATGCGAAGTATTTACCGGAGATTAATTATATTTATAACAATCTGAATCCAATTAATGAATATAATGTAAATTCTGAAGCTCAATTAAGAGCAGCATTAGAAATAAGAAGAAAGAAAGATAAGTACTCACCTTTAGAAAAACTTTAACTAGATCTTGAGTTTTATAATTAACAGAGGTTAATATGTTAATATACAAAGGTATTAATCTTCGTCTGAAGGTTAATAAACAACAAGAGAAAAATCTTTTTCAACAAACAGGTGCTTGTCGATTTATATATAATCATTTTCTAGCTCTTCAAAAAGAGAGTTACGATCAATTTAGATGTTTTATGACTCTTACAGAGATGAAAAGTATGTTACCTATTATGAAACGAGACCCAGAAACATCTTGGTTGCATAATATTGACAGTACTGCTCTTCAAGAAAGTTTAAGACATCTTGATCGAGCATTCGTGAACTTTTTTAGTAGTATTTCTGGAGAACGAAAAGGCAGACATATTGATTTTCCAAGATTTAAAAGTTTACACAAAACACTTAGATATATGTCTATTATAAACACAAACAAGTCTATTCGTGTTCAACAAGTTGATGAACATTATGAATTGAAATTAAATACTCTAGGATACTTTAGAATATATAGTTGGTCGAGTGAACTTAAAAAAGTTTATGATGCAGAAAGAATACTTTCCGCAAGAATTTATCAAGATTCAAATCAACACTGGTATGTATCTCTTACAGTTGAATGTGAAATTCAAACAGAACAACCTGTAGAAATTCGTACAACAGGTATTGATTTAGGTCTGAAAACAACAGTAGTTTTGGCAGATGGGAGAGTTGAAGATGCATTGAAACCAACTGAAAAGTTTTCAATTAAGCTTAAACTTCTTCAGAGACGAGCTGCTCATAAATATGAACTTTGTAAGAAGAGAAATCTGAGAGATGAAAGAAATCAACTTATTATATCTAATAAGTTGATCAAACTTTACAAACGAATAGGTAAGCTTCACTTTAAGATTAAGTGTATTCGTAAAGATTTTAATCATAAAGTCTCTCGTTATATAGTAGATAATTTTGAGATTATTACCATGGAAGATCTTCAAATACAGCAAATGTGTAAAAACAACTCCGATCTTGCTAGAAAGATTCTTGATGTAGCTTGGTTTCAACTTCGAACATTCATTCAATATAAGTGTGAGTGGGCAGGAAAGACCTTCTTACTAGCTTCGAAATGGTTACCATCATCTAAAACTTGTAGTAATTGTGGTCAACTTGTTGATCTCAAATTAAGTATGAGAGAATGGCGATGTCCGACTTGTAATTCTATCCATGATCGAGATGTTAATGCGGCAATTAATCTTGATAGAATCAGTCGTGTATATCACGAAACTAAAGTTAAAATCACTTCTCGAGATAGTTTTCTAAACTCTTTCGCTTAGTGTTTAAATCGCCGATGGAATATCGGTTTAATGCCCATTATTTGTTATCTAGACGAAGATGGGAAGCTTGGTATTATACTAAGTAATTCACTAGGGGGCATTTTGAAAAAGTTCGATGAGGACGTATATAGGGAAATATTTGAAAATAATGTATATGAACAAGTAGTACAGATAGAGGAGAATGATACGGTATTGGATTTAGGTTGTTCAAAAGGATACCTGTATTTTAAGAATATTAGTAAACAAATAGATTATATCGGAGTTGATGCAAGTATATTTAATATCCAAGACTTTATCACTAATCTATCAGGAGATACAAATCCTATCCTTTTAAACACAGCAATAGATGGTTCATTGAATCTAATAGATTTTAATTGTATGTTTCATGAAGGGTTACATCAGTTAGTACCAACGATTACTTTCCCTAATTTATTAAAACTAGTTAATAGAAAGATAGATTTTCTTAAATTTGATATAGAAGGTTACGAAAAGTTTATATTCAACGATCTAGATCTGTTTAAGAAAAATGTTCGTAAGTTTACAGGAGAAATGCATTTTCAATCAAATGTATTTTCAAGACAAGAGGCTTATAAACTTATAGATTTATTAAATAAAGACTCAAATATTGAGTTAACAGTATTCTCTATAGATCCAATAGATATTACTGAATATTATTGGGATAGTAGAGATCATTACACAGAAGTAATTATTAATGGTATAATTAAATAGGAGATTAAAAATGGCTTTTGATTATTCAAGACTAACAGAGATTACTACAATAGCAGTAAGTGCAGCTTCTGTTTATGCGAATCCGGCAGATACAAAATCTTATGTGAGACAATTAATTTTGCATAATGGTAACACTACAAATGAAGATGTTATTCTTTATAATGTGCCAGATAATGCTGCAGCAGTTGGTACAGCAGGAGCAACGAATATTTTTTATAAAGAAAATATGGCAGCAAACGACACAACTATTTTAGATTTCGGCGCTCCTGGTATTATACTTGAAGATACAAATGACACTATCCAAGCGGTTACTGATACAGCTAGTAAAGTAACTATCCAGATTTATGGAGGGGTGGAATAATTATGGCAAACATAAATAGGATATCATCATCTGGTGGTATTCCAGGTGATTCTAATCGAAATGCTATTATAAATGGTGATTTCAATGTGTGGCAACGAGGAACGAGTTTTGCTGCTATTGCTCACGATGCATATACTGTTGATAGATTCTCTTATATAAAAGTTGCGACTGGTGCTGAACACACAATTAGCAGAGATACTGATGTTCCAACTCAATCAGAATCGGGACATTTAAGTAATTATTCTATGAAAGTTGATTGTACTACAGGTGATACTTCAGTGAATGCAGGTGATCTTGTTGCTATTAGGCATTATGTAGAAGGTTATAATTTTGTTCCATTTGTAGGTAAAACAACTACACTTTCTTTTTGGGTCAAGGCTGTTAAAACTGGAATTTATTGTATAACTTTTGGAGGTTCAATATCTGATCAAAATTATGTTGTAGAATATACGATTAATTCTACAAATACATGGGAAAAGAAAACTGTTACAATTACATTTGATTATAGTACTGGTACTTGGGATTATACAAATGGTATAGGTGTTTATATTGATTGGGTAATAATGTGTGGATCTACATTTCAAACAACAGCAGACACATGGCACGCTACAGATGTTCATGCAACTTCTAATCAAGCAAATGGAGTAGATAGTACGGATAATAACTTCTGGTTGGCCCAAGTTAAATTTGAACCTGGTTCAAATGCAACTGATTTTGAGTGTGATGATATTGGAACCACATTAACTAAGTGTCAGAGGTATTATATAGATTTTACAGGACGGACAATTAATGGTGACTTGTGGTTATCATGGCCAGTTGAAATGCGTGCAGTACCAATTCTAACTGATACTGTAGGAACAGCTGCAAATCCGACTATTAATGGGTGTACGCTTAATCATAGTGCAGCAGCGGATGTAACTATAACAGCAACATCTGAATTGTAAGATGAATTTAAATGCTGGTGATTTATTTCTTGTAAGAAACAAGAATTGGGTTGCAAAAGGTATTAATATAGTACAAAAATGGTGGTCGTATGATAATTATTCAGAATTTACACATGCTGGATTAATAATAGATGATAAAGGTACAACTTTCGAATCAACAATGCCTGGTGCAAGAAGTTTTAATTTTGAAGAACATCATAAAGGTAAATCCTATATGGTTATTCGTCATGATTATATGAATCCTAGGGTGTTTGAGAAAGCATTTGAGAGAGTACAATATCACTCGGGTTTTATGTATCCAATACACCGGCTTTTTCTTCATATTATACCACCATTAGCGAAAACATTCTCGAGCGATAGAGCGGTTTGTTCAGAATTAGTTGGGCAATTTCTCTATCACGCTGAAATGTTACATTATTGGAGAGGAGTTAACCCAGATAAACTAGAGGAGATATTTGTTTACTGGAAAAACTATCAAATAGTTTACGAAGGCATATTGTAATGACTGACAAAACAAAAATATATGTAAAGTCCGTAAATACTAAAGATGGATATGAGCCAGTAGTTTGTGGCAATACTAGAGAATTAGCTGATGAAGCATATGAAGATTGGTGTAAGTGTATGTGTCCTCCAGAGGATTATTTTAATTTAAATGATACAGTTGTAAAAGTAATGTTTTGTTGGACTTGTAACGAATAATCCAGATCTTGCGCGACGTTTTAGTGAATAATTTGATTGGATATATAAATTATGGAATCTGTATTAATAACAAAGGAAATAAGACAAAGACTTTTACCATATAGACAAATACCGACTCATTTTGGTTATCCAAGAGTAAAGAGTCTATATAAATACTTTTATAAATTAGATTTAGAAAGATTTAATATATTAGTTAAAGAACCAATAGATTGTATGAATTTTATTATAGAACATATGATTTATACAGATGATAAAATAACTCATCATGCTCCAGAACATTGGTTACGATCCGCAAAAGATGTTTATAAATGGATATTCGACATCAGAAAGGATGATTGTGATGGTGCTGCTGTTAGTCTAGGATCAATATTATATTCCCTTAACAATCCTGACATTAGAATTGGTATAGGATATTATGGTGATCCCAGATACGCAAATACAGAAACACAACAAATTAATCACGCTTACAATATGATACATCAAAACGATCAGCATTATCTATTAGATGCTGTTGGTGATGTACAAGAAAGAAGAATGGATCTAATGGACGATCATTCAGAGTATATTACATATATCAGTGCAGCACCGGACGGGAGGATATGGTTACATGGCCCATGGATTAAAGCATTTACTTAGAAGACTTGTACTAGTACTATTATTCTTCGCTTTCGGATGTGCTGTGACAGAAACTCCGCAAACGGATATGAAGTTTAGTAATTATCAGACAGATTCCTATGATGCAGATATCGGTAAAGTTCAAAGCAAGTTAGTTACTCTGACAGTGCAATGTAATAAAGGTAATCTTGATTCTTGCGCTAAAGCAAAGGTATTTAAGACAAAGTTAAGAGCGTTGTTAAATGATTAAGGATAAATATGAAACCTAAGAGAGATTGGTTATATGTTTTAAAGTTAACTGGTAAGAAACTCAAAAAGATTTTCATTTGGTTAAAGAAAGAATAAAATCCTAGATCTTGCGCGACGTTTTAGATATTATAAATTAAAAGGATAACATTATGAAATACTATGGAATTGATGAAGCTGGTCTATTAAAGATTCCAAGTGTAGCATCTTTACCAGTATATGATTATACCCAACATGAAGGAAAAATATATTATAATGAAACAGATGATACATTTTATATTGGAGATGGAACAACAGGTGGTTCATTTGTAGATATCTTTAGCGAATCAGTAAATTTAACAAGGTCATTTGCTTTTCATAAACCTACTGCTGCTCCAGAAGATTATTCAACTGTTAAATATGCTTACTATGAAGGTGATGAGTGGAATCTAGCCGGATGGTCTTTAAAAATTCCTAGTATAGAAACATTACCTACATACGATCATATACTTCATAAGAGAGTATTATATTATAATGAAGCAGATGATGAAATTTATTTAGGTGTTGGGGACGCAGCTGGTGATTGGGTTAATATCTATTCAATTGCTGGTGTTTCTGGTATAGATGGTACGTCTGGAACAACAGGTACATCTGGAACATCGGGTACTTCTGGTACAGCCGGAACTACTGGAACATCTGGAACTTCTGGTACAACATATGGTACTAGTGGTACATCAGGAATTGATGGTACTTCTGGTACAACAGGAACTAGTGGTACATCAGGTTCTTCTGGTACATCAGGTACTTCTGGTACATCAGGTACTTCTGGTACAACAGGAGTAGATGGTACATCTGGATCATCAGGAATAACAGGAGATCTTTATTCGACTACTTCTTCAACAACAATTGCACTTGGTACTGGTGCAAAAACAATCACCGTAGAAACAGGTTTATCTTATTCAGTTAGTCAGGATATGCTTGCAGCTTATGATGATGATAA
>Ga0307928_10003612_pt1 | contig 11804 bp, 26 predicted proteins | sample AceLakmetagen232_FD_201815 | JGI IMG/M metagenome (GOLD analysis project Ga0307928, IMG submission 201815) | Saline water microbial communities from Ace Lake, Antarctica - #232 | ecosystem: Environmental > Aquatic > Non-marine Saline and Alkaline > Saline | place: Antarctica: Ace Lake...
TCCCCTTTCCCCCCCCTAAAGTTAAACGTCGGAGTGCATTAATGCATAGTTCCACTGGAAACGTAGGTCAAAGTTATTCGGTGTACCGAATAAGTATAAGGTGTTAATAGGCTGTTTAGGTACAGGTCGGTCGGTCTCCGCAATGGCTCCCCCCCCAGCCATTGCTATAGTTGTAGTTATGAAGAAAGAATTAAATGCTTGTATGTAATCAACACACAGCATAGCTGTGTGAAGTAATGAATATATATAAGCTATTCGGTACAGTGATGAATAACTACAACACGAGCGTCTAAGAAGGTCAAATTTACATATCACACAAAAGTAGTTCTAATAAATTATAAAGAGGAGAGATTTGTAGTTAGTACATGAATCTAGAAAGTCTCAAAATTGATAGTGTGTACAACTAACATGATTACTATGTAGGTATGTCTCCTACTCAAAAAAAGCAAGTAACGTAATCAATATCATAGGGAATATAAGTTAGGGGTCTATTACTTATACTACTTTTATTACATTTAAGGGAGTAGTAGCGCTTTAGAGAGATTTGGCTTAAGTACACACATTAGTTTATGTTACCACACATATCTATATATACATCTTTTACAGATATATATTATGGTTAAAGTTCAAGGGGCTGCTCAACTTAGAGGGGTACAAATAGACATAATTAGAAGGACTATTGTGAAATGCTTTGATGTTGAACAAGGCATTAACTATGATGAATTTATTTATCGTATATGCGAGAGATTTCATGTAACTCGTAGAACAGCTGTGGAATATATCAAGATCGCTATGATTAGCATAAGTTATGAGGTTGTAACTATTGATGGTGTTGATAAACTTAAAGGACATAAGGTTAAGGTTTTAAGGTCTATGAGTGCTGAAGATAAAAAGAGAAATAAGACCTTAAACTACTTTGAGGATTCAAATGAACAAAAAAGATAAGGGTATAATCCTTAATGCCATAAGGCTTAGCTTTAGAAAATCTGATATATTTAAAGATGCATTAAGATTGAGTATTCATCCAACTATCAAAGGTGTAAGAGGTGGGAAATTATATGAATGTAGAGCCTGTAAGAAATGCTTTAAAGCTAATGAGATACAAATAGACCACATTGTAGGTGTAGTGCCTAAATTTACTAAAAGATTAGATATGAGCATACAAGATTATGCTGAAAGATTGTTTTGCAATATAGCTAACCTGCAACCACTGTGTAAAGCTTGCCACTTAGAAAAAACTAAGAAAGAAAGAAAGCATTAATCCCTACCATGAACTCTCTTTTGAACATATTTACAATATGTTTTTCCATGATTTCCAGTATAACAATGATGCTTTCTTAAATCTTTTAAAATTAAATATCTATCATGCTTTGAACAATAAGCAAATCCCTGCTCTATTAAATTCTCTAAATTAGCTATCCGATTCAACTTTCTTATGATTAGCTTATTGTTTACTTGCATTTTTTATTATTCTAATTCATTAAACAATAATTCTGCGCTCTTAAGACTTGCAATGTGTGCAACTAACTCAATAACTTCTCCATAGTATATCTTATGTCTTTGATTAGCTGGCCCGAACTCGTATGAATGTGGCTTCTCTGTTCTACTAATTACTACATCATGCTTAGCTGTTTGAACTGGTAATTGTTTAACTTCTCCTAAAACTTGACCCGGCTGTTGAGTAGTTATTGGCTGATTGATTTGCTTAGTTGCAAATGCTGCTTTTCTTATTGCTCCACACTCAACACAATACTTTCTAGGAAAGCCCGGCTTTAATTCATATTCGAATTGCTTACCACATTCTTGACATATTGATGTTATTTTATTTTCCATTTGTTTTTATTCTCCATAATTTAATTGGTTTGGGGGTCTCGATAAAAGAGGTATCCGGTAAAGAATATCCTAATCGTAATGGTCTTGTCTCAATCCAACCCCCGCGTTGAGTATGAACGACCCTCTAAATCAAAGGGTGTAAATAAGTTCTGCTTCTAATTCTCCGTCGTCAGATGTTACTTCACATGTTACCTTAACTCTATCGCTGTAATCATCATCAACTCTAACTTTGTACTCTCGATAAATTGTAATCTCTCTATCATCTACGTTATCAATTCCTAATGTTCCTGAGTTAAAAGTTCTTTCATCTGTGTATTCTCTAACTAACTCAACATCTTCATCGCTTCCGAATAAATCTTCCACATCATCCATATCAAATTCTTCATCACATACACTTAATGCTTCTGTCTTCAACTCTTCTCTCAAAGACAACCTTGTCAAAGGTGTTGGTACATTGATTTCTGGAATTACTACATTAGGAAATTCTATTAAATCAATCTTCGCATCAATACTATCTTCTATATTACCAATAGCAACATAACCTGCTGCTAAAATAATTAATGTAGCGACGACGATTGTAAAAATCTCTGCTGTTTTGCTTGCTTGCATTTTATAATTCTCCATATTTAATTAATATTATTTAATATTCTAGAGTATATAAATCTAAGTTACTACTAATTGAGACAGGTTAATACTCGACTCCGTGAGTCTGTAATCTTTCTTTAATTATAAGCATTTCTTCCCTAAGTTTGTCTATTTGTTCTAAAGTATAAAGAAACTTCTTAGCAACTATCTTGTCTACATCTTCTTTGGTTATGACTGTGAAGCTATGTGTTTTCATTTTAAATTTTATTTCCGTTTCTCTTAACGCTTATACCATTGCAACATTTACTTAATATGAATTTATGCCAACTAAAAATCCCACATTTATAATTTTCTTTAGCTTTCCTTAATCTTTTAAATTCCTCGTCGGTAAATGTTATGTTTAAGTTTTTCATTTTAATTTATATGCTAAATAGATTATAGCTATTGGGGGAGAGAATATAGCCCAAAAAATTACCCATCCAAAACTAAATTTTTCTAATTCTTTATTTGTTTTCATAATAATTCATCTCCTGCGAGTTTGTCAATCTTCTCACAAACTTCTTCATTCCATTTAATCATGAAATCATCATAATCTATATAACCTGAATTAAAATCAATTTCTTTAATTTTCTTAATAAATTCTTTGACATCTTTGATTGATAAACTCCAATCAACAATCTTATCACTTAATTTAAATTCTTTTTCCATTTATTATATCTCCAAATTTATATTCAGCTTCGTCTATAGCATCTTCGATTTGTTCTTGTGTCATGTCGTCTTGTCTTTCTTCATCTGTGTATGTCATGAACTAACTAACTAACTAACCTTTATAAATATATGTATTACATAGAATAAAACAAGCGGGAGTTTGACCCCCCTCTCCGCGCAATCGCCAAAGACCAAGCAGATGATTATTAAAGTAATTCAAACTTTTTAAATTTATACATGTCTCGAGTGCGAACAATCAAACCAATCTGAACCATCACAAACTAAAATCCATCCCCCATATTCTCCGTTCAAAGTTTCATCAGCACCAGCATGTAAAAATATATCTTGACTTCCCCCACCCTCATTATTTTCTAAAGTTACATTGTTTGCAGTTGAACATTTTCTAACAACGTGTAAATATTGACCAGCAACTCCTCCACTAAAACCCCCGATGGTTACTGCATTACTTGAACAATCAATAAATAAAGTGTTAACACCTGCAACATCCACATTATCAGTTGGGCCCACTGTTGAAAAGGTCGAGGTTTCCGACGAGATTGCACCATTAACTTCTAACCTACTATGTGGGTCATTAACACTTAATCCCACGTTCCCTGTTGTTTTAGTAACGGTTAATCTTGCAGTTCCACCAACACCAGCGACAGCAGTTCCGAAATCTACAATAGAGAAAGCATCTCCAGTTGAGCCACCAATATTAGAAGGGCCAAAGACCCATGAACTTGCAACAACTAAACCGGGGTTCCTAATCATCAAAACCCACGGCCCATAAGTCAAATCTGTCCTATCCATTCTGAATGCATTAGAACCGTTTTGTGTGTGTATAACTCTTAAAGGTGCAGCTATCCCAACCCCCATATATCCATTAGCAGCAATGGTAACTGCAGGATCTGGCGCTCCATCACTTGCAACCAATTCACTATGTCTATGTAAAGTGTTAGCGATAGAATTATCTGTTAAAGTATTAAGTTCTGCTCCCGTTGCTGTTGTATCATTGTGGTCAGCGATATCATGGTTTCCTTGTTCATCATCAACATATTTTTTATTAGCTATATCTATGTCGGCTGTTGGGGTTTTAGTTATTGTTCCCTGACTCGTTGCAATATCTTTTCTAACTGCGTAATCATCTAAAATTCCAGAAGACTTATGAATTTTAGTGGTTACTCTATTTCTTATTCTTGGTCTAATTAAAGGATTCTTTGCCATGGTAATTAGAGTTACTTAGCGTTCTTAAATTTTGTGTAAAGAGTAAAACATTCTTCTGCTTTTGGTAAAGGAATAGTTGCACTGTCTAAAATAGCTATAACAATATTCACTTCTTGTTCTGTTAATTCTATGTCCATTATGTTGTGCACCCAGCACTACATAACATTATGTAGTATGCAGTTCCTCCAATATTAATTCTTAGAGTTCCTGAATTAGCTTCTGGTGTTCCAGTTGAAAATATATGGTCGTCTGCATCATTAATTCCTTCAATGTGCATTAAAAATCCTTTATCATCAAATTCACCTGCTGTTCCCCAATTCTCTAATCTCATAAAAGCAACTGGATTAACTAAAGTTCCCCATGTTGAACTAGCTTGTGCTCCGAAAGATAAATGTAAAGGATAGTATGCTCCACTTGGAAAAGCCTTATTTGGTAATATACAATCTGCAGAGATAGTTGCACCAATTCCTCCAGCTGAACCATCAGTTCCATAGTTCAATGAGGCTTCTATAGCATTAGCCCATCCCCCAGTTGCAAACTCTGATGTTAAAACAAATCTAGCGGGTGTTTGATTTTGTGCTGGTGGTAGCGTCGCTGTATAAGTTCTCTTTACTGAAAATTCTTTTACGTGTAGAAAATCATTTTCTGCCATTATGCCTCCGTGCATACTATAAAGTATAGTTCTCCACTTTTAATATCTTGAAAAGGTTGAATACTCTTAACTATTGCTCCTGCTTCTGAAGTTAAATCAGCTGCTATATTTACAGAGTCGCTTAAAGCATATGGTCCAATCATTGTAACAGTTCCTGCTGCCATTATTTCTTCTCCTTAACCTTTTCCTTAGAATCAATTTTCTTTTCCTCTTTAGGTTTTTCCAAAGTTGCTATATACCCTAAAGTCTCAGAATTATCTAAAAATTTTCCAGCTTCATAATTTGCTTTTCCTCTAGCTAATCTTCCTTCAGCGGTCATTATGTTTTCCTCGTGTTAGTTATTTTACATACTTCGTTAGGTGCTTGAATCTGAACTACTCCTCTCTCCCAAGCTCTGATAGTTGTAGACTTTCCTTCATCAACAATAGTCTTAACCTTCAAACCCTCTGCCTGTTTCCAAACCATACCTTGACGAGCTACTAAAACATAAGCTTGGTCTGCAGTAGTTGCTTCTGAGATAACAATAGTTAAACCCAAAAGTTTACCTTGCTGTCCATTACCCATCACTCCGCTCTCGTAAGTTGGATGATTTAAAACTTTAGAATTTGAAATTATGTTTGTGTAGTCTGTTCCATTAACAACAAGATAACCGTTTCCTGTCAAAGCATCAATACCATCATTTCTTAAAGTTTGAACAGCGTCGAGAATATCTTTAACTGGGTCTCTGTTTTGAATTGTGTCTGAGTTCCACTCATAACCTGCTACGATTGACACACCATTTCCTGCGGCACCAGATACAGCTGCTTCAATAGCAACATCTACTTGGTAAACAATCTTTCTTCCTAATCTATAAATCTTACGTTGTAACATAGGAACTGTTGCACTTTGCTGAGCCTCTAAAGATATAACACTCTCTCCTGCATATTTCTGAATAACTGCACTTACCTTAGTTTCTGTAACATCAAAGAATGGGAATGGTGCGTATTGTGGCACTCCTCTTATAGGCGAACCTGTTAATCCATCTGTATCATCATCGTTAGTTTCTCTGAAATATGATTCTGTCCATGCACTAGAACTATCAATGGCACAAAGTGATTTCCACTTTTCTTCAATCTTAACTACAGCTTTAACTGCTCTATCAATAAACTCATATCTTTGCTCTACCTCTCTATCTCCGTAAGCTGTCATTATACTAATCTCCCTACAGCTACTCTCCCATAAGTTGCGTTAGCTGCTTCCAAAGCTTTACCTATTGTTGAACCTGCAACTATTGCTGCTGAGTCTGCCGCAACCTGTTGATTAGCACCACCAACATTAACAATAAGTCCTGCTGTTACTGCTGCACCTGTTGCTAAAATATCCCATACACCATTAACTGCTGCAACAATTTCTGTCTTTGTTGAAGTTGCATTACTTTCTTCCCAAGCAATTCCAGCGAACTCGTCTGTGTCTGCACCAGTTGCTGTAGCTGTGTTAGGAGTTGTTAATTTAAGAAGTGTGCCTATTGGTAGAACTGCGCCTGCTCCGATAGTATAACGTCTAAATTCAGTAGGAGTCTCGATACATTTTGCTTCGTTTGCCATAAAAATATAACCGAATAACTATTATTTAAATGTTTGTATCTTTTTCCGGTAATTAGAGATTGTAAATTCTAACTCCTCAATATCTTTCTTAGATTTCTCGTGAGTGTCCTTAGCGTCGATAAGAATAGCTTCTAATCTCTTTAACCCTTCTTCCCAATCACTTTGATTCATTTGCCTTCTTAATATCTTTTTCTAATTGAGTGCCTTTAAAAAATTCCTCTGCTCCCTTAACAATCTTTTCTTCATCTGTTTGCTTTTGAATTTCTTGATGTCCACCGGCAGTTGACCCTAATAATTTGTTAGCTTCTATCTTAGCTTCTCTAGCTAAAAGGTCTTCCTCTTTCTTGACTAATTCTTCTCTCTCTGCAAGCTCTTCTTTTTTAGTTAATTCTTTTTTAAGCACTTCTGTGTTATTTACTTCATCCATTATTATTTTTATTCTATAAACTTTTTAAATCTTTGGTTGGGGTAGTGTAAATCCGATAGTCCCTGCAATTATTCCCACAAAGATAGCAAAGTATGTTCCGTTGTTCCCTAAATGTAAGTTGTAAAGTTCGGCAATGGTAAGACATCCCATGCCCCCTAAAATAACTCTCCAATCTATTTGTTTTTTTTTATCCATTATAAAAGTGCCTCGTCTAATAAGAAATCATTTTCAGTAAGTGGGATATTACTTTCAAGGGCTATCTGTAATTTTAAACCATAAATATCTGCGAGTTTACCGGGTTCAAGGAAAGCATCAAAATCTGCAATCTGCTCTCTACCATCTTCCATAAAAGAATTTAAATCCCCAGCAACTTCTGCCTCTGTTTGTCGTTTTGCTTGATAGGTTCTTGTTAGTTGTGCATTATATAATTTAATATAAACATCTGCATTGGCTGGGTCTTGTGATGCCAGCATTGCTAATTGTCGCATGGCAGTTCTAGAGTTAGTTAATTCAATATCTGCTGCTTGGAGTTCCCCTCGCTGTTGCTCTTTAATATTTCCTAATAAACCTCTTGCTACTCCTGCAATTAAACCTAAACCTGCACCCGCGAGTGCAACAACAGGCCCTCCAATTACTGCACCACCCGCAGCGAATCCCCCTGCTGTTGCCAATATTGATGGAGCTTCTCCAACAACCCCCGCTGTGAATGCTTGGGATTTATCGATTGATGCTTGTTGTGCTTCTGTTAATTTTCCGACCTTTCCAATGTTAGCAATCGCATCCATAATCGTTGCTCGTTTTTGTTGTTCTGCTAATGCAACAGATTGCAAACCAATAGTTTCGGGTTGTCCTATTCCGCCTGTCTGTTGTCTTACAACATCCCTAATGTTATCTTTATTTAATCCAGTAAGGGTAGTTCCATCTGGTAAGGTTATTCCTTGTTTAGCTGTTCCTTGAATATCAAATATACCCGGTGGAGATTCTTCTGGAACTTTTGGCATAGTACAGATTTGTGTTAATTCATCCCAAACCCCACCTTTTGCTTTACATAATTGTGCATCAGATAATGCTGGTTGGTCATACAAAGGGTTTGCGTCTTTTATTGTTTCTACCATTATTCTCGTGTCATAGATGCCTCCACATCGTTTGGTTGTATTTTAGTTTGTCCGGTATTCTTTTCCATTGTGTCTTGAACCATCCCCCCTAAACTTGCGGGTCTATTAAAGATTATTTCAATCTGTTGCTGTGATTTTAAGTCCCCTTCTAAATCCATTTGTTCTTTAGTATAAACAGGTTCAAAAATTACATAACCCATCTTACCACCGACTTCACTTGTACCGTCGCTGGTTGCTATACTTCTCGGTACTCCAAATGTTTGATAAAAGAAATTCTCTAAATAAGAAATCCATGCAGTTCTATCCTCTGAACTTCTGCTTGGGTAAGGTTCTATTTTAGCTGTGTCTTCTGGAAGTCCCAACATCTCTCCTTTATTAACAGCTTTCTCAATTTGAGTGTTAGCATAAGTTATTTTTCCTGCATTAGATGTTTTATAATAAACAATTCCTAAAGCCTTGTCTCTGTGTTTGATAACTCTTTCATCTTCTAATGCTTCGTTCCTTGCGTCGATAATCCACTTGGTTGCATCAATTTGAGAAGTTCCGTGAACTTGGTCTCCAATTCTTTTATTGGATGAATGCAACATATTCTCTTTTTTAATTGGCTTAAATTCCTTACCGTTCCAAACATCATATCTTTTAATTAATCCGCCTTTTGAATAAACAATCCTTACTCTCTCGGGAGAAATTGGAATCATATTTATAATTACATCTTCATTCTTTTTCTTTTTCTTTTTAACTTCAATAAAAGCATCCCCAACAACTAACTTAACAACTTCGTGATTCCACATAATTTGGTCAAAGGTGTCTTTTCCCATTCCGGTAATATGTAATAGTTCTTGTTTTAGAATTTCATTTTTTGTAGTCCAACCTTTACCTGTTGCCCAACTTGCCAAAGAATTTGCAGCACTATAAATTTCTGGGATTGAAAAATAATATCCAAAGTTCTTTGTTGCGTCATTAAAATTCCAATAATATTCGTCTTGTGTTATGCTCACAACATCAAGGGGTTTAGTATCAACAGAGAAGTCATCCACTATGTTTGTGAAATCAGTTGTTGTTGCTCGGTTTAATTCTTGTATTGCCATTCTATAAGTCCACCAACTTGAAAGGAACATCGAATTTTAAAGCTGTTGGGTCGTCTGCTCCAAAAGTATAATCTCGTGTATCTCCCCCGTTTATTGTATTCCATAAACACGTTATTCTATTTTGTGGGTCGTGTCCTAACATTGCTTCCATCCCATTTGTTCCGGCGAGTTTCAATGCCCAAAGTTCGATAGTTATTCTTAATGTTTCCCCACTTTTTATTACGGAATTTGTTACAGCGACGGTAATTGCATCGATTGTTTTAGGAGAATTAGAACCAACACTTCTCAAGTTCTTACCCTGTGCATTTGCAATCTCAGTCTCGCTTGTTCCGTCCCATTTTCTAAGTTTTACAATTATATATAATTCGCCAACATCTGTCGATGTCTCTTTATATGCAATTCCAAAAGGGACACTCGCAACTAAGTTGCCGTTTAAAGTTCTTTGAGTATTCATAACAACATCAAAATCTAAATCGATAACTTTTGTCGCAGTATCGCTTGTGATAGTCCCAACGGTTAAAACAGTTTCAGAATAAGGAGATGTTGTTGTCAAAGAGTGCAATGTTTCATTTGTGGAGTTAGCTCCGTAAAAAGTTATGATTCCTGTATTTGAGGCAATGTCTTTAAAACTATAACTAGCAATAGCAGAAGCAGATTGTCTATATTGAACTGGAACTGGGTTATATCCATCTACCATTTATGCTTCTCCTCTTAGCATAGCTGCTCCGTCTTTCTCAGTTAATATTTTTATTGCTTCGTTGTATAACTGATTTAAATAATCTAAAGATGTCTCTCTTTCTCTCGCTGAGTAACCTGTTGGGTCAGCATTAATTACATTCATCGCACATCTTGATGCACCAGCTTGTTTTAAAGCTGCTTTTAATAAAGCGTCTAAAATACTTCCTGCGGTTTCTGCTGCACTCCAATCATAACCTGTAATTAAATTAATCATAGCTTCTACATTTAAAACATAAACATCAGTTGCAGCTATTGCTTTTGCAGTAGTTCCAGCATTCACACCAGCTAGTGCTTGTATGTCTGCATTTTTTGTGAATATTCCTAGGTCTGCCATGGTTATACTTTGATAGAATAAACTGAAAGATTTAAATGTTTGGTTTTTTCTCCCCAACCTGCATTTGTTGAACCCTCTGCTATGTGAGTGTAGTTTCCAAATATCTTCAAATGCCTAACTCCTAAATTATCATTTGTATAATCAAACTGAACTGATTTAAAAGATTGGAATATGTTACTATCTTTCAGTAAGTGCATTTTACCTGTTTCCATCATCATCTTAAAATGAGAATATTTTAATGTTTTCTGTAGCTTTCTTGTTTTCCCATCTTTGCTCATTATTTGTTTTGAGTTATCTATTGCCTCTGTTACAAATTTAGTATCATCATCATACATCAGCCAATCAAAAACCCCTACCCCAATACCCTCAGAATCGATGAAGATTTTAGAAAAGTCATATAAAGTATTGAGCTGCTTTATATGATTGAAGGTCTGGGGTAGAGTAGTCTTTTTAGTAATTTGTGATTCAATTTGATAGAGATGGTCTTTTCTTAATTCAAATATTTCAAAAGTGGATTCATCTTCTCCCATTCTGGCCACATCAACTCCTAAGAAATAGATTTTATCTTTTACTATTCTTTCTGGCCTATCTTCTGTTTGACAAGATATTATTAAATCATCATCAAACCATTGTCTCATATCATCTAAAAATTGAGCTTCATACTCTTGCGCGTACTCCATCTCACTTAATATAGATTCTTGATTCTTTAGAAACTTTAATGCTTTGTCTCTCTTTTCTTGTGTCCATTCATCAACAATCTTTCTTTCTTCAATAACTTTTCTAGAAGTTATATTAAACACTTTCCATTTATTTTCTAAATTCTCCCAACACTTAAAAAAGAAATTCTTTTGAGTTGAATTCCCAATAAATTTACCTCTCGGAGTTGATGACATCCATATCTGCCCAGCTGTAGTCATTAAAGTCGGCATAGATGCTTTCCACATAAGCTCTGGCATTCCGCTAGCTTCGTCAATATATAAAACATTTCCAGTAAAACCTCTCACAGCGTCGCCAGTATTCCCCACAGGTCGAGAGATGACGTGTGCTCCATTTTTTATCCAAACTCGACTCTTAGTAGGCTTGTTTTTACCTTTTTGAATAATATTTTTGTAATTTTTCTGTAAATAATCCAAAATCATAATTATAATAAGTTGTGCTTGGTCTTCTGTTAGTGAGACAACAATAACTTGGTGTTTTGGGTTGTCAATTAAGTAATTAGCAATTTTATGCGAGAAAGTCATAGTTTTTCCAACTTGTCGGCCAGTGTTTGCTAATAAGTCGCCTTTCGCAGCTAATATCTCTTTTTGCCAGTCGTCATACTCCATCTTTATGCAGTTAGTAAGTTAATGGGCTATTTAAAATTATATAAAAAATTTCTGGGCGATGACCCCCCCCTTTCCCCCCCCTAAAGTTAAACGTCGGAGTGCATTAATGCATAGTTCCACTGGAAACGTAGGTCAAAGTTATTCGGTGTACCGAATAAGTATAAGGTGTTAATAGGCTGTTTAGGTACAGGT